>Ga0116229_10015975_pt1 | contig 10142 bp, 6 predicted proteins | sample S1TSphgellanicum_3_FD_87313 | JGI IMG/M metagenome (GOLD analysis project Ga0116229, IMG submission 87313) | Host-associated microbial communities from peat moss isolated from Minnesota, USA - S1T2_Fc - Sphagnum magellanicum MG | ecosystem: Host-associated > Plants > Peat moss > Unclassified... | reverse complement strand
TAAAGACAAGTATATACCTTTGGACAAAAGATGTGACCAACATAAGGTGTCACGTGTGGTGTTATTGGGAACAAGAGTTTGGGGAACCTATGGGAACATATTTAGCGCACCATTGGTTGGTTTTAGAAACTGTTGTTGTGGACAAAAAGAATACCACTGTGGGGTGGGTATTTGATTTTTTTGTAATACCCATATGCTCTGACTATTTGGAAAAAAAAAACAAATGAAAGAACCATTTGGTTCTGGGTATTTGAAAATTTTCAGAATCAAAAGAATCATTGGGTTAGGGTATTTCATAAAAACAAACAAAATCACAGAATCATTAAAGAACCGGAGTGGGAAATGCGAAGGACCAGCCGAGGGGGGATCGACGGGTTAGAGAATCGGAGTGAGAAATGCGAAGGACCGGCTGGGGGGGATCGACGGGTTAGAGAATCGGAGTGAGAAATGCGAAGGACCGGCCGAGGGGGATTGACGGGTCAGAAAATCAGAGTGAGAAATGCGAAGGACCGGCCGGGGGGGATCGACGGGTTAAAGAACCGAAGTGGAAAATGCAAAGGACCGGCCGAGGGAGTATCGACGGGTTAAAGAACCGGAGTTTGATTTATTTTAAACACACACCTGTGCCTTAGGCACGGGGCACACACTAGTCTATCTATAAAGGAAGGTAGTTTGTTTTGTTTTGTAGTTATGAGATCCACCGAACCAGGATGCTTCCGATCATGTTCTTCTTGGTGTCTTTGGAAAGCTGTCGACAAGGAAGGGTGCATGGGCTTCCTGTTTGGACTTGCGATGCAAAAGTTCTTGAATATTGAATGATTTTTTCACTGAAGATTAAATTAAATCGTACCTGAAATTTTCTGAGGAATTGGACTGTGCCTTGGGTGTTGTCAGAAAGATCTTGATGAGCGGGATTTAATGGAATTTATTTCGGTAAGATTTGAAATCAGAATGTGGTAGATGTGGAATTTTAAAGTGATCTCTGCCGCTGACAATTCAAATAAATTCCAAAAAACCAGGTTTTGGAAGGAAAAATCAGTTGAGGACATCGTAACACCTGGGCCAACGGCGCAGGCCACACTTGTTATTGTTGAAATGCGGATACCATCAAAACAACCAACTTGAATGTTGTTTTTTGCTAGGAGTGGACTACATTTATTACTCTCAGTACTTATGTCATTTAAACCAAAGGGAGGCATATTCAGACAGGTGCAAGTCAGAGCTTTCATGTTCTTCATAAGCAAGAGACTTTTCTAATGTATAGAACTTATTAGTGCTCCAAAAAAAGGGTCATAAAATATCTAAACAGCTACTTACTCCTTCTACCACACTGCAGCTATGGATTGACATTTGGAACAAAGTGTCAGGTCAATGTGGGCTTGAGTAAATACATTCACCACATTGGAGAAATCCATTGAATACCTAACACTTATGGTGCATTCACACTTGATGTTAAGTTTGTTTAAAATGAAAATTAGGTGACATCCTAGTTGGCACCCAATGTTAAACGGACAAGAGCTTAGTAATGTTAAGTGAATGTTAGCTTGATATAGAATGTTTATGGTAAGTAGATGTAAGTCCTAAATGACTAGCATGGTGTTATGGGACTCCACGCTAGAGTCACTAACACCAAGTGTGAACGCACCTATATCTTAACCTCAACCTCAAGGAGAATGCAACCAAATGTTGTCTCTTCATAAAGTCCCACAAGTAGGCAATTTAGATTCCAAACGGTGGCCTTGACTTTATACATGGATTGGCCGCCCAGGGCCAGGGTGAAGTTTGAACCCATGTGGGGCTGGGTATCTGATTTTACCTGCATAAAACATCCACAAAGTTCTTATGAGGGTAACATGGGAAGAATGGCCAAAATGGGGCGAAATGTTATGAGGTCAGAACACTAGTTGGAATGGGCATTTTGTTGGCTTCGCCTACCAAGGCAAGGATATTGGGTTTAGAATTCATTATAGAGTATAGTAGCTTAATGGATTTTGGCCCTTAGGTAATAGGTCTTTTTTTATATGATGATTTCTGAAAGATGATATTTTGGCTTGTGTTGAAACTTGAGATTAGTTACAGAGTTATAATATCTTGAAGGATTTTGGTTTCTTTTAGAGGACTTTTTGAAGATTATATTTTTGCATGATGAAACATTTGAGTTTCCATAATCCTTCTTTTGCCTTAAGATACTTCTTATTGGAAATGGCAAGGCCACAGTGTGACACCCGCTTTGTTTTTTAAAATGCCTTGGCATTTGTAGAGGACAGATTTTGCTTGATTTAGCCAGATTTGGCAACATACAGAACTTATCATAAAAATCTGGCAATCTGGGAGGGGGGAAAAAAAAAAAGGAAATCTGGCGAATTTGGGCCATCGTTAAAATCCTTTGTGTAGGTCAAAATCATATTTTTCAAGTCGAAATTTGGCAAAATTTCACCACCAAAAAAAGGACACTGGTACTCACTTTGACAAGTAAAAATTGTTAGTTTCAGTTCGGGTTACTAAGAATTGAATTGGAACCAGGTTCCCAGTTCTATTTAGGTGTGGAACTGGAATTGGACCAGAGATTTTGAAAAATAAAATCATTAGACCCAGGGGGTTAATCACTGGTTCTGTTCCAAGTTAATAAGAGCCAAACCTGTATCACGTCTGATTGTCAGAACTGAAACTGGATTTCTTTTCTTAATGTAGGAGCTGAACCAGTGTTGGCCAGGTATCATAATTTTCTGATATTTGCTGGACCTGGTTTTCACAATGTTGATTCTCATTAATTTGAAAACAGTTGGTTATCATTTGACAAGTCTCACAAACTGATTATTAGTTTTTTTCAAATAAAAAAATCTTAACCAAAATTACAAACAAATTATTGATTTTATTCTTTTTCTTAAAAATCAAAAGAGCATAACCAATGGAGTTATCCCTAGAGTAAGAAAAACAAAGCATACGAACCCTGAGTTTGGTCATACACAGGCGAGATTTTTTTTAAAAACTTGCAAAAAAGTACATTTGGAGGGCGAAACCCAAAAAACCATCAATTTTTGTTGTAAGCGGAGTTTCATCTTGTCTTCCCCTTTTCCTGAGCGCCTCCACTGCTGTCACATATAGTAAACCCCCCTTTATAATTGTGCCCATTTTAGTCACATTCTTGTTTGTGTCACACTTTTTTTCTTTTCTTTTTTTCTGAGAACCATCCATTTTAGTAAGAAATACCATTTTTTATAATCACTATCACATTCATTAGTAACACAAAATATTTGCAAATTTTTCTTTGTAACTATGACTATTATGAGGAAAATCTAGAGCAAATATTAGGGTTTTATAAATTGTAATTTCCTTTTGCAATGTTAGTGCTACTTTGTGTTTAAGTTGTGCAAACTAAGAACAATGAATCCAATTGAACAGAAAAGAAAAAATAACTTTCTAGTGCACACAAGCAAAAGATATGTGAATTTGTTAAGAAAGCAGAAAATCTTAATTAAAAAAATCTAATTGACAAAATACACAAGCTAATAGTTAAGAAGGTCAAATTCAATATAAATTACCATATTAAAACATGCAAAAATCATGAACTTCTTCAAATCTAATAATGCATAATAAAGTCTAAAATAACATGTGTAAAACATTTAAACAATTGGCACCTTTATTCTATCATAAAAGGAAGGTTTTGTATCGTTTTTTTTTTGGCCTATAGTCACAATTTTGTAAGGGTTTAGATGGAATGTGAGTATACATGTTTAAATCACAATTTGTTAGTGTCACCAAAAAAAAAGTGATCACCAAGGGCCTGATTATAAAGGGGGTTTACTGTATTTTTTTTTCACTGATCCTGTCAGTGAAATTACTAAAATTAGTTCGAACTTTGTACATTAAACCCTGTACATTGTACTTTGAGAACCTGACTCAGGTAATGAGATTTTATCTCACCTGGGTCTCAATATATATATTTTTTCCATAATCCGATTCTCACTTAAGTAAAACATGATGATCAGGTTTTCAATCAGGGTATCACAGAAAGCGATACCCTAAAAGGTTCAAATAAAGAAATGCCAATAACCCCCCAACACAACTGGCTTACACATAAGTAAGGGTTGGTTTTACTACCAATTGTTGGGTTGTTAGTACAATTTGGTTGTTCCGTGGTAGATAGTATAGAAAGTAATCTAGCTAACCACAACAGTTAGCAAGGGAACTGGAACTTGAGAGAATCTGGTTTCTAACTACTATGTAAAGCACTGGCAATATTTTTTCCACTGTTTTCTGAAGGGCACATTATCATCTTATGGATGATTGCCACTTCAGCTACATCACAAAATTGGAAAATAAAAACCCCCTGGTGAGTACCTGCCCAATATTGGTATAAATATAAACCATCTACTTCCCTAATGGTCACCTATTTTCTTACCTACTATCTCTCTATGTGTATATACATAGTAGTGTGGCATGTGCCATTGGCCCAAGTGTTACCACATCCTCAACTGATTTTTCTTTCCAAAACCTGGGTTTTTGGAATTTATTTGAATTTTCAGCGGCAGAAATTATTTTTAAATCAATATCTCCCACATTCTGAATCCAAATCTTACCAAATGAATTCCATTAAATCCTGCTCATCAAGATCTTTCCAACAACACCAATGGCACATTCCAATTCCTCTGAAATTTTCAGCTATGATTTAATTTAATTTACTTTTCAGTGAAGAAATCATTCAATATTCAAGAACTTTTGCACCTCAAGTCCAAACACCATGGAACCAAGCCTATATACACACCTCCTCGTCCTGAGCTTTCCAAAGACACTAACAACACCATCAGAAGCATCTCAGTCAGAAGCATCCCAGATCCAGCATCCCAGTTCAGTGGATCTCATAACTACAAAACAAAACAAACTCCCTTACTTCATAGATAGATAGGTACAGTATAGGAACTACTTCTTATACATAACAAGTTTCTTAGATATTATTAACTCAGTTGAAGTTCATCCACAAGTGAGTCATAATTCATAATGAGCATTGAGTTGGTGGTGCACTGGTGGGTGTTGATTGACTCTGGCAACTGGGCATATCATTTCTCAGGACCGCCACCTTTCAAGTTCAGGAACATTCCATAATTTAAGGATTGTCATGGATGGATTTGAAGGGAAAAGGTGGATTACTCCTTTGGCATATCTGAAGATCAAAGGAAAACATTCATCCAATGGACCCACAGCAGCTCTGATATATATATATATATATATTCTTTTCAATTTTCTGATGTTGTGCCAGTGGCTAGCATTCCAAGGGGGATGCAGCATTAAATGGCCACAGGATCTTAGGTAGTAAAAAAAACTAGTTTAAAGAATGCTACCAAACTAAAATTGTAGTCCAAATGTTGTGAAAGTTTTTTTTTAAATTTTCTTTTTTCCAGAAAATGGGAATATTGTAAACTGAATTGGTTTTTTATCTTTCACATTTAGGAGAAATTTCGCAAATTTTTTTTAAAAATCTAGCCTGTTTTGGACAGGTGAAATCTCATCCAAAAGTGAAATTTTTGGATTTTAAAAATGAAATGATGTGATTATGGAAATTCTCATTCATAAAAATGAGAGAAAAAAAGAAGTAAAAGTCACCATATTTCTATATTTGGTTTCCAGTGTGTAGCCAAAAATATAAAAGGATGTTTAAAGATTTATACTTCATATCTGGTTTATTGCCAAATTACAACTAGGGGCCAAATTATAAGGTGACCCATGGAGGATAATTGTTGGCCTTGCCTACCAAGGCAAGGATATTGTGTTTAGATTCGTTATAGAGTATAGTAGCTTAAGGGATTTTGGCCCCTAGGTCATAGGTCTATTTTTATACGAGGATTTTTGAAAGATGATATTTTGGCTTGTGATGAAACTTGACATTAGTTATAGTGTTATAATATCTTGAAGGATTTTGGTTTTTTTTAGAGGGTTTTTTGAAGGTTATATTTTTGCATGGTGAAATATTTGAGTTTCCATCATTCTTTTCATTTGCCTTAAGATACTTCTTATTGGAAATTGCAAGGCCATAGTGTGACACACCCCTTGTTTTATTGGGTAGGTACATCTCAAAGGCATTCTGATTATTAAATCAAATGGAAAATTGTTGAAATTGTTGAAATTGTACAGAAAATAATATTGTATTGATCTCATAAAAATTACAATAATTAATCTCTTGTCGAGGAAGACATACTAGGTACTCATGTCGCCCTTACCTAGCAGTAAAACACTCCAAGGTTTTTTTCCTTGTATTTGAAAGCACCTCCTTCCTCAGTTGAAGGACCCATTGGCTGATCACATGCAAACATTCCACTGTTTGAATGAAAGAACCACTTCTGCTTTACGCTTGGGAAGGCGTGCTCTCAAGGGCCTACCTTAATTTTCGGGTCTACACCCTCAGGTTACAGCCCTCAAGGGCTATTTCTGTCAAATCAAGGGAGGCCCAAAAGATCTAAAAATGGGCTAAAAGATCTATGGCCATAGGAATATTAATGTTCCATGAACCCTAATATTTTGAATGGGAATCTGTCGTGCTAAACTGTGGGCACAGTAACCAGATTTTCCTGGCTCCGTCCTCCATCCCAAGAACTTTAGCTTGAATTGATCCTCACTCAAGCTTCTTCCTCTTCCTAGTCGCAATGATCATCTTCTTGTTCACGCTCTTGTTTTGAAGCTAGTTGTAGCTGGGTGTGATCCCGATCCTTGTAGTTGCACTCTCCCTTTATTACTTTGAACTCTTGTTTTGTAAATGGTTGTGATTTTGATCTTCCTGGTTGTGTTCTCCTTTTATTACTTTGTGCTCTTGTTTTATGGTCATGATCCTCATCGTCATGTTCACACTCTCCTTTTGTTATTTCACGATTTTGCTTTGTAGCTAGTTATGATTTTCATTTCATGGTTCACTTTTTAGTTGTGATTTTCATCCAGCTAATCACAATCCCTTTGCTACAGGTTGTGATCATGATTTTCTTGGTTACATTGTTCATTTGTTATAGGTTGTGATTTGCATCTTCTTTTGTTCATGGTCACAATTTCAACTTCTTGGTCATGATTTTGATCTTATTCGTAGTCTTGATTTTTAAATTCTTGTTCATGGTTGTTACCTTCATCATCATGGTCATGATCGTCTTTGTGATTGGGATCTTCATTTTCCTAGTCTACAATCTTGCTGTTGCCGATCATGATCCTTATTTTTTTGGTTCACTATCCTTTTATTCATGGTCACAATCTTCATCTTCCTAATGATGATTGTCATGTTCCTAGTACATTGTTCTTCTATTGTTGGTCATGATCGTCATTTTCTTGGTTGCGATCTTCATTTTCATGGTCGTGATTTTCATTCTTTTGGTCATAATTTTCATCTTTTTGGTTGCATTCTTAATATATTGTGCCATTCATGAATGGCATCTTCTTTTGCCATCCCTTTACTATTGGTTTTGATCTTCACCTCCGAAGGTCATTTCCATTTTATTATAAATGATGTGTAAAAAATATAAGGCGCACTGTATTAAAAAATAAATTTAAATAATTTAAATGTAAATAGGATGCTAATAATTCATTTTGAAAATATATCCACAATATAGTTACAGTATGTTAAGAATATGCCATATTTCATAGCATATCAAAAAATATCCTTTTGCCCCAAGTGTTTCCTAAAATATATAAGGAATGACTTCCCCAAGGATTTTCATCTTTGTGCTTGTGATTTTCATCCTCAAGTTGTGTTCCCTTTGTTTCATCGTCATGCTTTTAGTTTTGTGTTGGTTTTCTAAACTTGATCCTTGTGGTGTTTTATTTTAGGCCCCCACCCCCCACCTTCCTTTTGTTTATTTGACATATGTTTGAAATTGTGGCAAAATTGTTACAACGTGTTCTCTTTGTTTGCATATTGTTTATAAAAACAATCAAGTTTACAAGATTTCTTAACCACGATGAAAACAAGGATAGGCATAATTTTAAATCTAGATCATGAAACAATAAAAACAATAAAAGGAACACAACATGTGCAAAATAAAAATCCAACAAGATTTTACTACAAGGAAGAAATGAAAATAGAATAAGGCTATGACAAGAAAATGTATTCAAAACTAACATTGGATAAATTAAAAGTAATGGAAAATTTTACTTCCATAAATAAACCTATTGGGCACCTTGTTCAAGGAAGCTTTTTAAAAAACTTCCAACCTAGATGTGGCCCATGTGTACCCATGTGTGAACTATGAGTTAATTAAAGTGAACTATAATTTAACTAAGAATGAACTAAAAATTAATTAAAAGTGACTTGGAAATGAACTAAAAGTTAACTAGAAGTGAATTAAGAATTAACTAAAAGTGAATCAATAGCTAACTATAAGTGAACTAAAATTTAATTAAAAGTTAACAAAGAATGAACTAAAACTAACATTGTGAAAAAATCATGTCTATTGCAACTAAAAAATGTCTAATAAAACCAAATTACAACTAGATAACCCAGTTGTAATAAACAAGATTTTTTCATAACTAGGAGTTAAGTATAATTTCATTCATATGAATGAACTCCATGGTGTTAACATTCGTGATACATGCATGTTTTATTCTGCTATATAATTTCTTAAAACCTTTGTTGTTTAACTTAGGTCAACACCCCTATAACCAATTGGGTGAACTCGTAGGCCAGCTTGGAAATTTTAATGTAACTTTTTTCTTGCCTCTTGAACCACATTGGTTGACCAAGTTGAAATAAAGTTTTCCCTTTCTTTCTTTTCAAGTTCCCCTCAAATTATTTTTTCAATTATAATCAATGAACTTGTAACCTTTTTAACTTGTTTCTTTTACAATTCCTTCCTTTGCTTTTGTGTGCTTTCTTCTATTACTTGCTTTTAAATACCTTTCTGTCACATGATGTTTAAATATTAAATTGAAGTTACAATGTGGTTTTTTGAACAATCTACTAATTGTTCCCTCCATGCATATGTTTTATAGGGAGATGTGGTAAGGAAAATAGATTGTTAGTTGACAATGTTTCCTAAGTTAGGTGTTTAGAATTTTTGTAATTAGTTTCCACCTCCAATGTAGTGTTGTATATGGTCAAAACAAAATTTGTTGGATCTATTGTGATGTCTTAGTTTATGGCTACATGGACTTGAAGCATAACCACATAGTACCTAGGTAGACTTTCATGCATATCATTAGCTTGTGATTCTAAACCTATTGTTGTTACATCAAACATTTCTATTACAACAAAAGACCTTCTCCCCATTAGGTTTCATCATCTTTGTTCTAATTTGATATGTGATCATCATTTTTGTCCATGTTCACATTAACTATTGTGTACACATTACTAGGGTTTTTTTTTCTCATCCATGGTGTTAAGGTTTAATAGCAAAATCCTTATAGTTTTTAACTTGGCCACTATATTTGTTTTATCAAAGGATTTGTCTAAACCTAGCCATTATATTTGTTTTAATCTAAGGATTTGTCTAACTAACTTGCCAAGGTTATTTTGTCTAGTTTGTAATAATTGTTTCTAACCATTGCACCATTTTTTAAAAGGTTGTTTTGATGGGTTTGAAACATGCCACATCCACTAGTAGAGAAAGTTCATTTTGTGACTTGTCTAATGTGACTAAAAATGTCATTTGCAACTATTTTCACTAGTAGAAATCTTCAAATATATGACCAAATGTCAAGGACAGGAAAAACCACAAGAACAAAGGCTAAAAGAAAGGTCTAAGTCTAACTTTCAAATAAGGAACAAGATAAGATTATGTGATTAAAAAATAAGAACATAAGAACTAAGAACAAAAACATGAAATGTGCAAGACAAACATGAAAATGGATCTTTATTTTGCTAATATATGTAAACATGAACATGGAAAAAACATGACAAGGTTATGGTGTAAGATTGTGCCTAAAACTAGTGTTGAATATGCTAAAAGAAATGAAGGCTCCTATTTTTATTTATACCCCTTTAGGGATTTAGCTTAAGGAAACTTTCAAGGAGGTTTCTACGTGTGCATCAAGTAAAGAAGTTTCTTGAAAACTTTCCTAACTAAAAGTTGACTATGAATTAACTGAAACTTAACTAGGACTTAATTCAAAATTATCTAAGAATTATCTGGGAGTCAACTTAGGCTTACTTAGAACTTAATTGAAACTTAATT
>Ga0116229_10015974_pt1 | contig 10143 bp, 9 predicted proteins | sample S1TSphgellanicum_3_FD_87313 | JGI IMG/M metagenome (GOLD analysis project Ga0116229, IMG submission 87313) | Host-associated microbial communities from peat moss isolated from Minnesota, USA - S1T2_Fc - Sphagnum magellanicum MG | ecosystem: Host-associated > Plants > Peat moss > Unclassified... | reverse complement strand
GTACTGTGAGGTTCCATATGTTCAGAGTTCTTGTACTTGAAAAACACTAGAAGCCAACACTGAGAACACAGGCTGCAGGATAATACCTGAAAGTTATTGAGCTCTGAGTCACTGAGAGCTCCATCTCTATCATGGTCACAAAGTATGAAGATTCTTTTGAGTGCCCGCACACAGCGAGGTCTTAAAGTCTGTGTTTCTTGGTCAAAGAGTGGTGCAGTAGGGTGAAGTATAGCTTTTTGCGCATAATAAAATACTTCAGCAATCTGCAGTCCCACACAACAGATTTCAACATAGTTTTGTATAATGAACTTACCAGAAACCCTGACTTACTTCCCTGCCTAGACCAAGCATTGGAATAACTGTCAGAACATACTCCCATGAACAGCTCATCCTAAGAATATGCAATATCAGGATCTAATGCAACACCCAAGACTAATAAATGGCCACTTGAGTTCTGTTCCAGCCTTAGCAGATATGGAGCTAGGGCTACAACAGAACTCCAAACTGAAAACTCCTTTCCCACTGCACATCTTCCTGTTAACAGTGCAATAAAACATCACTACAATCACAGCCTAATGAGTTGTGATAATACTGTGTACAGTCACACCCCATTCGAGCCGCAATAAGACTATGACTCTATCCAGAAAGCCATCAGAAAACAGCTGTTGGGCCTCACAAGGGAGTACCTGAATTTGCTTGATAGATGAGCATTCTATACACGTTTCAATCTCCCGAAACTCATGCATCAGAGGAGCCATTACTTGTTCTAGAGTTGGTTGTTGATCATCCCGCAGATCTAGCTTGCATCCAACAACAATGACTGGCACTTTAATCTGCATAAAAATAAAAAACCCTGCTCAATTCAATTGCATTCCCCCATCCATCCAGCATCAAGTGAACAGGGTGGGCCCAAAGAAATAAATTGAATCACACTCTGGGAATTTGTGTTCTGCTGTAAGTGCACACACAAAGGGTAAGCAATGGCATCATCAACCAGCTCAGAGAAGAGAAGAGAAACACACTTCTAATTGGCGAAGCTCAGGCAGCCAATGGCTAGAGAGCCGCTCAAGCGTTTGAGGCTGGTCACAGGCATATGTCAGAACTATAGCATCTGCCTTCTTCACCTCCGACTCCAATTTCAATCTGTCCTCATGCCTGGACACCAAGCAAAAAAAAAACCATTTCTTCAGGAAGAAAGAACTCAAACAGTTGTGTGCATATTTTATTTCAGCATTTAGTGCCATTATGTTTTTCTTCCCCTTTGCACTCGGAAAATGCAGAGCACCAACACTTGAAGATGCCTGAACACATATATTCATAACCTTCTGTTGTTGAAACCCTAATTTCTGCAAGATATCTATCGCACTCATGGTGTTGTGAACTTAGAGTTTCACAGATGATCTTTGGGGAGACAAATTAGGTCAACCAAAGTGTTCCAGGCATTGTAAGACATGCAAAGGACTTGAAAAAATCGGCTGCATTGATGGGAATGTGAATCCTGGAAAGATGAGATTGCCATTGTGATATCCAAGCCGGCGGGCGGGCGGGACGGGCGGGGCAGGCACAGCGGTTACTTGAACACGAGGTCCTAAAGAAACCAACGGCAAGAGCGGGAACCCAACAGACCTGGAAGAAGTATCGACGATTGTGAGTGGTACACGATCGGGATAGAAGTCGTGGGGGAGACGAGTCGGCGGCAAAACAGGGGGCACCTTCTCTGGGAAAGAGTCAGTAGCAACTGCGACAATGAGACTGGATTTACCAGTTCCTGGGTCTCCGATTACCACCACTTGACACCGCGCTCGCATGCCCGTTGGACCATCACCTCCTGCCATCTCCTCCTCCCTCCTGCTTCCACTGTTCTCTACACTTCCACTTTCCACTGAAGAAAAAACCCAACAAAATCTCTAGGCCAGATCTTCTTCTTCGCGTGCAGAATTTTTCACAGCAACTGGACGCAGAAGGCGAGAGAGAGGGAGAGATCTCCCGAGGCAGCTTCCAGAAACTGATCGAGAGGATCTCGCTTCTCGCCTCTGCTCTCGCGCGCGCCTGCCTTCTTCGGTCGCGGACACAGCGCCAAACCCTAACGGGTCGACGGGTCGACCGGGCCGACCCGGTCCTCTGCAGGGTCAAAAAGCAAAGGCCCATTTTTTTGCTCCCCATTTTTTTCCATAAAGTTAATACAGTTATCCGTAAAGTCGTCCCCTGTTTGGAGCCCAGTCTGGTCCCCACCTTGGGTTCCTGGTTTCTGGTTATATCTAAGAAGTTTAATACAATAATTTATCCCTAAAGTTATCCCCTGTTTCGAGCCCAGTCTGGTCCCCACAGTCTGGTCCCCTGGTTTCTGGTTATCCATAAAGCTTAATACAATAGAGTTTTCCTTAAAGTCATGCCCTGTTGGGCCTGAGTTTCACCTCTTATTTGGTGCCTCATCCCCTTTTGATTGTTGTCCGCAAAGTCCAGCAATAAGGGACCAAACTTTGGAAACTCAGCATGATCATCTTTTCCAACAATTTTTTTTTTCACCTCATGGGCTGCCCCCTATAAACTATGCTATGTAGGGGTTTAGGGAGGTCCAAGGAGCCTATGGGAATTATAGACTAAGAGTTAGGGCTATAAAGGTTACATATGGCTATATGTGACTATGTAGTCTTTATATAACTATATATGGCTATATGAAATTGTATAACGATTATATGGCTATATAGGGCTATATGAAGTTATATAAACTTTATAGACTATATGTGGTTATATAAGCTTTATATGCTTATATATGGTTATATGTGACTATATAAACTTTATATAGGGTTTCATGAGATTAAATAGGATTTAAAATTTGAGATTTTAGGGTTCTGTTTCTAGGGTTTGTCTTTGGTTCTTTTACGGTTTAGGTTTTAGGGTTAGCATTTGGGACTTGGGATTTGAGATTTTATGATTTAGTTTCTAAGGTTTGTCTGTCTTTGGTCTTTTCAAGGTTTAGGTTTTAAGGTTAGCTTTTAGGACTTGAAATTTTAAGGTTTAAGTTTTAGGGTTTATCTTTGGTCTTTTTAGGGTTTAAGGTTTAAAGTTGGCCTTTTAAATTTGAGATTTGGGATTTCAAAATTTTAAGTTTATAATTAAATTAGAAGCTAATTTTTAGGATTTAAAGTTAGAATTTAGAGGTTTAGGGGTTTGATTTTTAAAGGTTGGGTTAAAGGTGTATGCAAAGTTTGAAAATCATGGTGAAACTAAATGCTAAAGATGTTATTAAATAACATGATACATTTAAGGGAAGACTCTAGGTCTATAGCTTATGGGGATTATATAAAATATAGAAAGAGTTCAAAGCAAACTTTGCCTTTTCATTTTCATTTCTACCATGCCAAAATCTTTTTTCTCATTTTCATTCTATCACATCAAAGTTTTTCTCTTTTCATTTTCACTTTAGCACATTAGGATTTCTCTTTTCACCATTACTTTAGCACACCAAAATATTTTATCTTTTCATTTTCATTCAAGTATGATAAAACCCCCCATCATCAAACATGTACCTACAAGTGATAAACAAACCTTTTCCAATATTTTCCTCCTTTAACCAAGTTGAACAAAAAATTTGTCCTTGGATGTGTAGACTAAAAGGCTACAAATGTTCTTTGAATGTCAAAAGTAAAGGAGTAACACCAAAGGATGAATGATAATTTTTTTCAACTTTACCTAAACCCCTTTGTAGTTTCAACTTCATATCTTTTTCATTTTTTTTTTTTTTTTGAATGATTAAAAACTTGATGGGTGTGCCAATTGAGGTTTTACAAAACTTCTTTATATTCCAAAAACAAAGATGCAATGATCAAAAAAATTAAGCTTGAAATCTTAATTTATTTTAAATCACCCATCATCGAACATCAAACCCTCTTACACTAAACACCCCATATCTTGCCCATTCCTTAGACGAATTGAAAGGATTTTGCAACATTGGAAGCATTAGGTGAAAGGATATAAATGTTGTTGGAATTTCAAAATTAGAAGAACAATGTGTGAAGATTCGACCTCATTTGAGTTCTTACACATTCATTCACCAATATACATACCTTACACAATATGTCATCTTCAAGCTCAAGCCATGATTCTTCTTCAAGTGATGAAGAAATGTTGTTTGATGAAATGGACCAAAAAGTTGTTATGTTTTTCCAATGTATTTTTAATGTTCTTAACTTCAAAAACCTTATAACTGACCATGAAGATGAATGGACCAAAAAATTTGTTGATCGGGCAATGTGGGTCGAAGAAGTTTTGGCCATGATGCAAGCCACACCCTTCTTATTCAAGAACTTCACCAACTTCATGTTGATAGAGTTTGAGGAACTAGCAAATTGAATAATGCCAATAATCTCCTCCCATGCTAGGTCCACAATGAAAAGGACCTTAGCGGATGAAATTTGTTGATCATCATCTTTTGAAAAGGTTACCTTGGGTGGCCAATTACGTGAATTGCCAAGGTGTTTAAGGTTCATTGATAAGATGTTGATTGAAATCCAAAAGCTATGGAAGGACCTAGAACATCAAACATTGGTTAATGGTCAAAAAAATATATATATACAATTAATAACACCGTGGTTTTGGACCACCATGGATTATTTATTTATATCAATTCAAGCTCCTTTGGGTCTTATCATGATGTAAGCATTTTTTGCCATTCAACCATTTATTATGAGTGGCATCAATACTTCACTCATTGTGATGAATATTTTGAATATCTTTTAGGGGATTTAAATTACTTGGGGGAAGAAATGTTCATTATGAGAAGAATGGGGAAGCAAAAGTTACCACTAGATGCGAACCATGGTGCCATCTAGGCTTACAACAAAATGCATGTAGGGTTTAAAGTCCAAGTGGAATTGGGAATTGGTGGACTTAAGTGAAAATGGAGATGCTTCATGAAAAGATTTGATTCCACAAAACCAAAAAAATTCCATATTTTCCAAGCTAATGTTATCCTCACTAACTACCTTCATTGTCATCGAATCAACCTCACATACAAGGTCATTAGAGATCAAAACCTTGACCCTATTGCACAAAGGTGGGTAGGAGACTATTAGGTATAAGTTTAAACTTGCAAAAACTTATAATTTAGTTTGTAGGGTTTGAAGTAAAAAAAATTGGGGTTAGGTTAAGATTTAAATATAAAGTTAAGGTGTAAAGTTTCAAGGTTTAGTTTCAAGGGTTCAAATCTAAAATTAGGGTTTAGGGTTTAAAAGTTTTTTTTCAAAGTTTAAAATTTTAAAAATTAAGATTGAAAATATGATTTAAGGTTTTGAAGTTAAAGTTTGAATATTGGTTAAAGGTTTAAATTATGGTTTTAGGGTATGTATTAAGGGTTTATGAGTCTATAGTTAGGGTTTAAGGTTTAAAAACAAGGTTTGGATTTTAAGATCTTAAAGGGTGGTAGGGTCGAAATTAGGTTTTTGGGTTTAGGTTATGAAATTAAGGTTACAAACTTGAGATTACGTATTAGGGTTTAAATTCTGAAATCAGGTTTAGGTATGAAATTGAAGTTCACAGACCTAAGATTAAGGATTAGGGTTTAGGTTCTAAAATTAAGGTTTGCAAACTTGGGTTTAAGGTTTAAAGTTTGAAATTAAGGTTTTAAAATTAGGGTTTGCAAACTTGGGTTTAAGGTTTAAAGTTTAAAATTAAGGTTCTAAAATTAGGGTTTGTAGACTTGGGTTTAAGGTTTGAAATTAAGGTTCTAATATTAAATTTGCAAGGGTTTTAAATTGGGTTTTATTAGTTTGTTACTATTGTTTTAGGTTTAAATTTTGAAAAAAAATTAGATTACTTAATTCCAATGTTTTTATATGAACATGCTAACTACAATTCCAAAATAGCCCTCACTTTGTTTTAAACTCTTCTTTTAAATCATAAACAGATCTTTAACCATTTTCAAATTATTAATTTTAACTTTGTTTTTCTTTTCACGATTGACATTCATTTTCCTTGATAAAAAGGCATCATAGACATTAAACGTAAAAGAGAATCGACTTGTGATGGTTGCCGTGTTCTTAAAGTTCATGTTCGTAATTTCCCCCTTGCTTACTTTTGCCTTAAGGCCTTGCATTTTGACAAGGGTGGTCAATGGGATAAGATCTAGGGAATCAACACAAATGGAAGGTCCATCTAATTCATTAAAGGGAGGGTTATGATTAGGGCTAAGGCTTCAAAATAGGGTTAGGGTTATGGGTGTGTGGTTAATGAAACTTTGTTGCCTCTTCAAAACATTTTGGTTTACATGTTCATTAGTGGATTTTAATCATTCCAAAACCACATTACATTGCAATGTGGCTTGTTTTGAATGTTTTTCATAGGAATTATGTAATTTCAATTCCTTTCAATGTTTCCTATAGAAAATCTATCAATGTTTCTTCAACAAATTAGGAATTTAAGTAAGTTTTTAAGTAATATTAATAGACAGATTTTTTCACCAAATTAAGGATCAATTGAGTCCCATGTTTTTTAATGTTATTATACATGCAAAGTTATGGTTATACGATGCTACAAATTTATTAACATCACAAAGTTATCAAGTTTCATAAGTTGTATAAATTTCATGCAAAATCTAATTTTTATAAGTTCATACAAAAATCACATGAATTTTGTGTTATGATTAATATGAACAATATTTGTATGTATTCAATATTTTAAATATATAAACAAATGAGACATTGTTTTGAATAACATACATGAATGTTCATGTTTAATACATAAAAATCGCATAATTTTATTCAAAATTACATCATGATAATTACACAAATTTAGTTAAAATGTAAATTGTATATACTTCACAACAAAACACCACAAGTAGACACATCATTTATATAAAAGTTTTTTTTTTTTTATGTGCCATTTTTTTACACTTTGAAGCCCACAAATTTTACATGGACATATTGTTTTACAATTTTTGCACATATTCTATTGAAATTTCATGATATTAAAAGTTTCTACAATCTACCAAAACATTCTTTTTCAACAATTTTTTTGGGCCTTGTGTATTGTCATTGATTCAAACATTTGAATTTTAGCCATGAATTCATTGACATTTTAAAAAGTCCCCATTCCTAGTAACAAACCTAGACACCTAGCATTCACATTCAAATGACCTTAGAAAATCTAGGAATGGTGATTAATAACTAATTGTTGGTTCCATTCAAGAATAATTTATATGAAACAATTTATTGTAATTTATACAATTAGGTTTTGATATGCAATATTTACAAGAAGGTTAAAAAGATTAAAAACAAAATCAATTAATACATGGTGGTTACATTCATGACAAATTTACTTTCATGTGAAGCAATAACAAAAACCCAAAATGGTAGATGAAAACCCTACCCATTTAAATGAATAGCATGAAAAATGTTAATTAAATTTACCATTTGATTCAAATATGTCTTCAAATTTAGTCAAAAATAATTTACATGAGGCAATTAAGGTTTGGGTATGTAGTGTTATCAAGAAGGTAAAAATAAATAAAAACAAAACTAAGTGAAACATGGGATCTAGGGTTTCATGACCAATATGTTTTCACATGAAGTAATCACAAAAAACCAAAGCAATGAGATGGTTAGCTACACTTACAAATTGATTTAAATATTTTTTCAATTACATTCAATAATAATTTAGAAAATGTAATCAAGGTTTGGATATGTGATGTTACCAAGAAGGTCAAAAAGACCATAAACATAACTAAGTGAAATAGGGTATACAGGGTTTCATGACCAATTTTCTTTCACACGAGGCAATCATTAAAACCCAAATCAACATGATGGTAACCCTACCCACCTAAACCAACAACATGAAAAAGGTTAATTACACCTATAAATTGAATCCAATCAATTGGTGGTTCCATTCAAAAGTATGTATAAGGCAAATAAGGTTTGGGTATGTGACATTACCAAAAAGGTCAACAAGATTAGAAACAAAACCAATTGAAACATGGCAGTTACATTCATGACCAAACAATATAGAATACCAATAAGAACATATGCAAATTAAATTTTCTAGTCTATTCCAAAAATCATAAAAGAATCACCAAATGTCATATTAAAATCATATAGATGTACATATTTTGATTATACACAAAAAAAAATTATTTAAAAACATCCTTGTTTAACTTTCTTTCTCAGACAAATGTTCCAAACATTATAGTTCAAATTATAGGCAAGTTTTAAAATAACACCTTGGAAGTTCATAAGTTTGAATTGTTTCATCGTAAAATGCATTATCAATTTTCACAATTTGGAGCACATTCCAAGCCATGGTGTTGTTCATAACATTGTAAAAATACTTGTTAACTTTATGAAGGTGCTACATCATCAATGGGTCCATGGGCAAATGAGTTAGATTTGTTCAATGTCAAAAGGGCTTGTGAGAAAAAGGAGAAAATGGCACAAGTTTTTGTATGAAGGTTTTTGGTCTATAGGTTTTGGGGTAAAAGGCCTTTCCAAATTTGGTTTTCTTGTAGATTTCTAGTTTAAGTTTCAAGGGATGGGGCTCTTGAAATTCTAGTGTGGTTGGAGGAAGATTTCAAAATTTCATGGATTTTGCAAGTCATGAAGCTATTAGGGTTTGTACGATATTAGAAAATTTGTAAGCAAAGACATAATGTGACCACAATGAAAGTAAAAACCATTGTCCAAAGATTAAATTCTTCAGCACAACAATCATCAAAAAATTTCATCTTATTCATTTGAAGAAGTGGATATAAACACTATATCCAAGACTATGGGATAAACCTCATTTTAGAAAACAAGAAGTTGTGAGAGGATCTTTGGTCTTAAAGTTCACAACAACCATAAGTTGGGGGCAATTTCCTCCTATTCGATTCTTCCACTTTTAACTTTACATTGTTGTTGGAGGTCAATTTCACAAATACAAAAGTTCCAAAAGCTATGATGTTTTCACACCTGTAGGTTGTAACAACATTAAGTAATCGAAGTTTCACATATGTGAAAAAAGAGAAAAACCCTACTAGATCTTTAGAGCTTTGTGCTTATAGGTTGGAACTTCACACATGTTAAAAAGGAGAAAAAAACTATTTTAGATATTCAAAATTTCATGCCTATAGGTTAGAGCCTCACATAGGTGAAATACAATAAAAACCTTATTCAAGATCTTCATAACTTTAGGCCTAGAAAGTTGGAGTTTCGCATGTGAAAAAAGAGAAAAAACATACTTCTTTTGAACCTTTGTGCCTACATAATGTCAAAGCTTGTTGAACCTTCACACTTATAGAACACAAAAACTCCACAAAGGTGGGGAAAAAAAAGGGTGTGAACTTAGGACTTTTGTGCCTATAGAATGTTGAAACTCCATAAAAATGAAACAAAAGAAAAAGTTGTCATCATCAAACTTTCACGCCTACAAAATGTCAAAATTCCATAGAAATTCATCAAGAAAAAAATGTTGTTGGAGCTTCACATTGGAAAAACAGGAAAGAAACCCATCATCTAAACTTTTCAAAAGAAAGAAAATAGATAAAAGTTGAAGCTTCTAGGAGGGAGAAGACAGAGGCATCTTTACAATTTTTCATAAGAAAAAGAGAAAAGGAAAGAAAATGCATGCTAAAAGGAGATCTAGGCAACTTGTGGGCAACAACTCGACGCCAAACTCAATTAGTGTTAAGTTGAAATGCAGAAATTAGTTTCATGCGTTGTTGTGGAGCAATGTTAATTTTTATGCCATGTTAGGCATTATGGGCCAAATTTTGGACAAACATAGGTTATTGACCTTGTGTTTGGTGGACTTTACAAAAAAATTCAAATTTATCCTTAAAGTTCTTTCTTGTTTGAAGCCCAATTTGCTCCCCACATTGGGTTTCAAATTTTCAATTATCTATAAGTTCACTAAATTTGATAAATAGTCCAAACAATTGGCAACCATGGAATTATTTTTGTGTGCATGTGTGTACATGCATTAAAAAAATTTTGACAACCCAAATTTTTCGATATAAAATTAACAAATTCAATTTTCTAGTGTAGGGTACCTTAAAACTCCAGGGTTGGGGGGGGGGGGGGGGGGGGGGGGGGGGGGGTTTAATCCCCTTTCATTGACTTGTTTTTTTGTTTTGGTTGTTTCTTTTGTGAACTAACACTTTAAAAAATGTTTTTT
>Ga0116229_10015973_pt1 | contig 10143 bp, 5 predicted proteins | sample S1TSphgellanicum_3_FD_87313 | JGI IMG/M metagenome (GOLD analysis project Ga0116229, IMG submission 87313) | Host-associated microbial communities from peat moss isolated from Minnesota, USA - S1T2_Fc - Sphagnum magellanicum MG | ecosystem: Host-associated > Plants > Peat moss > Unclassified... | reverse complement strand
AGGGCTTCTATCTCGGAGACGATTGTTAGTCCCTCAGATGTGGTGACGCGGGACTTCGTGGGAGCTCGGACCCTTGCAGAGAGCATTTCCACGCCGACGGACTCGGTCACCAACCAGACGCCTGTGACTCGGACCCTTGCAGAGAGCGTTGCTACCCCCAGCGATTCCTTGGCCAGGCTGACCGTTGAGGTACGCGTGCTCGGGGAGACTCTGCCCACGCCGACGGACAGCTCCTCGAGGCGAACCTCAGGTCTGCGGCCCCTTGCGGAGGCGGTCGTAACTCCGACCGATACAGCCTCCCGTACCGTTGCGTTCTTCCGTACGGCGAGTGAGTCGGTCGTCTCGCCCACAGACACCGTGTCCCGTGTAGCCCCCAAGGCACGCACGCTATCTGAGACGCTACCATCCCCCACGGACGTGGTTTCGAGGGTGTTCGCTGGCTCACGCGCCCAAGCAGAGGCGGTGCCTCTTCCAGTCGACGCTGTCTTGTCTCAAATCGCTCTCGGTCGCGCTGTGAGTGAGGCCGTCACCGCTCCGACGGATGTCGTCAACCGGGTTTTCAATGCGCGCGGATTGATCCTCGAGTCGATTCCAACCACGACGGACAGCGTAAGCCGCACTTCAGCCTTTACGCGACCGCTCGCTGAGCTGATTCCCACCCCCACCGACAGCGTAAGCAACACCCCCATCCTTACGCGGTCGATCACGGAGAGCATCTCCACACCTAGCAGTAGTGTGGCCGGAGTCTACGCCGCCTCCCGCGTATTCACGGAGAGCATACCCGGGCCCTTCGATGCCTTGGTCCGCAGATTTGTCGGCAGCCGGCTCCTATTCGAGACCCTGGCAGAACCTGCTGACGTGGTCGCTCGTGTGGCCGTCTTCAGCCGGGCGCTGAGCGAGTTCGTGCTGACCCCCACTGATTCGGTCATGCGCATCCCGGTTGAGGGGAGGGCTATCGCCGAATCGGTCGGTACCCCCTTCGATGCGGTGGTACGCAGCTTCACCGGTGCCCGCATTCTGCTCGAGAGCATCGAGGAGCCGTACGACGCCGTGATGGTGGTGGTGCACCGCGACGTCAGTGACGCACGGTCACACACAGTTGTTCTTCCGTTTCCTCGCAGCTCCACTGTGCTCCTGGCGACGCCGCAGGGACAGAGTACCTTGTTGACAGGGTCGTTTTTCGGAGCACCACAGATCGCACCGGTTGTCGTTCCGCCTGATCCGCCCGTGAACGTACTGTACGGCATGTCGTCGTTCCTGCCTGTCCCCGAAGGGCAGACTGCGGTGCTCGTGGGAGTCTCCACGTCAGCGATCATCGCGCCTTCGGCAGTACCGGCGGTCACACCCTCTCTGGTACCCTACGGGATCACCACGATGCTTCCGTCGGCTGTAGGAACAACGAGGATCCGATGAACAAGAGCAGACAATGGCCGAAGAAGCCCGTGGAGATCGCCGACCTCTGGATGCCGCGAGGAGACTCAAGGGTCCTACAGGTCACGGTGCTATTGAACGGGGCACCGGTCGATATCACGGGGTGCAAGCTCGTGTTCACCGCGGTCTGCGGCAGTCCGTCAGTTTCTCTCAGCGGTACAACGGAAGATGGCTCAGTCATCATCACGAACGGTCCCGGGGGTGTGGCCATCTTCCCCATCCAGCCGTCCATGACCAGCAGCTTCCCCAACGTGCGCATCCCGATGACCTTCACGTGGGTTCTTACGGATCTGACGGGTACCGTCACGACGGTGGAGACCGGGAGGTTCACCATCGCCCCGAACTTATGATCCTTGGATGCGCTCACGTTGTGGCCTAGACTGCGAGCTCAAACATGTCGCCAAGCACACCGATTGGGTGGGGTGAATCCCCGTGGGGCTCGGCGCCGTGGGGAGGATCGGGAGAAGGCTCGGGTGGGCCGCTCCCGTTCGTCGACCCGTTCAACGTCTACTACGTAGGTGACTACAACGACGTCACGCTTCTTCTGACGTACGACCAGGTCATCGCGCTCGGCGGCGACGACCAGTTCCCCATCGATGACAACAACTTCCAGGACCTCACGTCTGGAGGCACTGATACTGGAACCGCAGCGATTCTTCTCGAAGTGGATGTCCCGCAGGACTTCACGATGCAGTTCGTCGTGTCGTGGCCGGACCTTCCCGCGGACTTCAGCGACATCGTCAACACGCACTCGTACTTCGGCACGTTCTGCCCCTCGGCTGCTTGCATGGGGCTGCTCTTCTCACAGGAGGGCATCGCCTACACCGGCTCGGTTCACTTCGATACGGACGGCAACATCGTCCTCGACACGCCGGTCATGCCGCTGCCGAACAGCCAGACGCTGGTCGGGGAAGACGAGCTCTTCGTCGTGCTCGTGGCAGTCAGCTGGTCCACCGGCACGGTCTACGTCTACGTCACCCCGGAGGCGGACTACCAGTCGCTCGGGCACCAGCTGCGGTACATCCTCCCGGTCATCCCGTCCTCGAGCGCAGCGCAGACCCCGTTGAGTCTTTCGGTGGTCTCGGTGCGGTGCAACCCGGCTCCCGTCACAGTGGCCATCCAGAGCATCGCGCTTGGCGCTGGTGTGCTCATCCCCGCCATCCCTCCGAGCGCGGACCCTGGCCCGGACCAGGCCATCCAGCTCTGCGAGATCCTCCAGCTCGATGGGACCGCGAGCACAGATCCGCAAGGCGCGTCCCTCACCTACTACTGGGAGCTCATCGACGCCCCGCCAACCAGCCAGTACATCTACACGCTGACCGACGGCTTCACGTACCCGCTCTCGATGCCGACGGGGTTCACCAACCTTCTCTACTCGGCGTCGCTCGCGCAGGTGAATGCACTCAGTCCGATTCAACCGGGCGGTGTTCTTGTTGTTCAGGGCATTCCTTACTCCATCGTCACCGTGGGTACGGACATGCTCCACGGCTTCTACGCGCAGATCACCGAGTTCGACCTGCCCGACAATCTAAGCTCCGCGACAGCGTTCTCGTACCTGCCGCAGAACGGCATCAACACCCCGACGAGCCCGACGCCGACGTTCTATCCAGACGTTCCTGGGTTCTTCAAGTTCCAGCTCACCGTCTACGACGGCGCCGTCTTCTCTGTGCCGACGACAATGGTGGTGAACGTCGTTGAGTCGGCCATCGCGCGCGGGTGCATCCCAGACCTCTCGTTCATCTGGAATTACCTTTCGGACTTTTGGAGCCTGGTGGACGGTACGGAGCGCATCACTGCGTTCTGGCAGGGCTTGGCGCAGGTTGCTGCGGCCGAGCTCCTGACGCTCTGGCAGGTGAACTACGGGAAGAGCCTCCGAGACATCCAGCGCACATTCCAGCGTCGTTGGCTCCACTACGACCTGCTCATGCAGGAGAACCCGAATCTCATCGGAGTGACCTCGGTGAGCGCCATCTTTGGTGGGCTCTCGAGCATACCTATCCTGAACACGGGCATCTCTGGCGTTGCCGGGACGCACCTCGATCTGCAGCTCTCGACGCGCACCGCGCCGGTGATCATCCCGTTCGTACACACCGACCCATATACTCCCTCGTCGATCCAGCAGGTGATCCAGAACATCCTGCAGCAGTACGACAGCTCCATCGTCGTGAGTGCCATCGACAACCGTCTGGGGACGTCCACGATTCTCCGCATCGACGCGGATTATCCCATCACAGTCCTCTCCTCGAGCACCTCGCCGCTCTACCCGGTCGGAGGAACCATCGAGGCCCCCAATGGAACGGGAGGTGCTGCGCTCGGCACGAACACGTACTACGTCGACTCGAGCCTACAGTTCCTCAACATCCCCTCTGGCTCGTTCCTTTGCGTAGACGGAGTGGCGTACCGCATCGCGCGCGTCGTAGACGCTTCGAGTGACCCCTTCTACTTTCAGCGGGTCACGTTGCTCGATACATTGCCCATCCCTTGTGGAACCTCCTGGACCATTTCGGGCACGGCTACCTCCACCGATCTCGATTTCTGGAACGGGATGTGCGAGGTCGGGGACATCGTCACTTTCCAGGTCGTGCAGAACTCGACGCAGGCACCGATGTCAGTCACGTCGGTGGTGTTGGGTTCGAGCTCGCAGGTGACGGGAAGCCTGCCGGTGGACGCCACGCCTGTCGGCGTCTACCTGGCGCAGCCCTCGGTGTACACGGTCTCTCTGGCGAGTGTGCTGCGCCGGAAGTACATCCCGCTCGACCCGCTCATCGTCGACATCCCGCTCCTGCAGGAGCTCATCGTCAACACCGACGACACGCAGGTGCTCCGTCGGAACGTCGACTTCTTCTTCACGACGTTCCGCGGCGCGTCCGCCCTTGCTTTTGTCACGCCCGTGCCCGCAGATGCCGGCGGACCCGATGTCTGGGAAGGAGCCCCTCCGCCGGCGCGGATGTGGGCCGAGACAAGCTATCTCGACAACCGTCCGACCATCGAGGCGAACTTCGGCATCCCCGCAGAGTTTACTCTCGACGACCTTGCCCAGCTTCCCTCGAACATCGATTACCTCTCGTCGGTGCAAGGGCTCTGGTACGCGTACTGGAACGGCCCGACGGTCTTCAACCTTCGAGTCGGCACCCAGATCCTGCTGGGGTTGCCATTCGCGGACCAGACGGGTGTCATCGTCGAGATTCGTAGCGACTTCAGCCAGACGCAGGGACGCATCCTCGTGCAGGACGCGAGCACAGCGGCCATTGTGCGGTCGTACACGTACCCGGTCTCGCTCAGTCTCGAGACCAACCCCGCCACAGGAGAGCCGTACGCCGTCGGAGACACGGTCCAGCAGTTCTCGCCCCTCGTCACGGGAGTACTGGTCGAGGACTACGTCAGCAACCCGACCTGGTTTCAAGGGTACCTCGAGCAGGGAGACTTCTTCGAGGTCGAGAAGTTCTTCAAGTTCCTGGTGCAGGTCGATGCGTCGGCCTTCAACCTCCAGGCGTTGCTCTTCTGCCAGACGTTCATCAACCGCATCAAGCCGACGTACACGTATCCGCTCTTCGTCGTGCTCGAGACGATCCCGTCCACGTCAGTCTCGGTCTCCGATTCTGTGCTCGCTACTGGGACGCTCTACATCTACGACGGCGCCTGCACGAACGGCTACATTGGCGTGGCCACCATGTTCGACCAGCCGAACTCGGCCGGTGGCGGGTGGCGCAACCAGTTCGACCAGAGCCCGTTTGCGGACGCGACGTGGCCCAACCCCACGCTTCCCATTCTCTGGGCTTTCGATAAGAAGTACCTCTGCCCTGAAGATGCGGCGTTCGCCACGCTTACGACCACTATCGGTGCCAGCGAGCCCATCTTTGACAGCGTCTTCATGTTCGACCTCCCAGTCTACAACTCGGTGGTCGCGGAGTTCGATTCAGGACTCACGGACTACATCCCCATCGCAACGCCGGGGAAGATGATCGGCGAGCCAATGGTGCTGCTCTCATCGGGCACCCTCAACTCGGTCTCTCTTGAGATCCGGGTGAATGCACTCTACGAACACAATTCGTTCGCGCTCATCATCAAGCAGAACAACGTCACCATCGAGACCATCAACTTCACGACCACGGTGGGTGACTTTATCCTCGAAACCACGGTCAGCCTCGCCGTTGTAGGGGGGGACACCATCACCTGTTTCGTCTACTCGACAGCCGGATCTCCGTCGGATGTGGAGGTGCTCTGGGAGAACATCCTCGTCACCATGGGGCAGTCGGTGGCCTGGTCCTTCGACACGGATCTCACCGCTGGCACCTACGTCAGCTACAGGGCGCTCTGATGACCGAGCTTGCGCAAAGGGTGGCACGGATGGAGCACCGTACGCAGGGGAAGTACCCGGAGAAGCTGACGGAGAAGAAGCACCCGCCCAAGAAGTACAAGCTCGAGGGGCACATGTCCTTCCAGGGGCTGCGCATCGCCGTCGAGAACAAGAAAGGCAGCACGCGCTCTGGTCACGACAAGGACGGTAAGCCCTGGCACACCTTGATGAAAGCACCCTACGGGTACATCGTCGGGAGCAAGGGAGCGGACGACGAGGGGGTCGACTGCTACGTCGGGCCGAGCAAGGATGCCGTAAACGCCTACGTCGTCCACCAGAAGAAAGACAACGGAGACTACGACGAGGACAAGGTCATGCTCGGCTGCGACAGCCTGGACGAGGCACGCAAGCTGTACCTCGTGCACAACACGAGCAAGTTCTTGGGCCCCATCAAGGAAGTACCCATGGAACGTCTCAAGGCGCTACTCTCGGAAAAGAAGACCCTCACGAAGATCTCGTCCGTCACGTACGCAGGCTTCGCGGATGAACTGACTGCGATCTGGAGCTCCCGATGAGAATGAGGACAAATACCCCCGGCCGTCGTCGTGGTGGAATGCAGATCACCGACAAGCTGATGGTACGCAGCAACCTTGAGCTCACGATGCGCGAGCGAGGTAAGATCGTTGCGCGCCGCAAGGGCCACAACATCTGGCTGAACCTCGGGCGGCAGTACCTCGCCCAGCTCATCACGTACAACTCGTTCGCCGGTGGTGTGGGAACACCGCTGCGCAACGACCGCGTGCAGTATATGGGCCTCGGCATCGGCGGCAACCAGCAGATTGCACTGGGTGTTGCGAATGCCTCCCCGCTCGGGGCTTCGCCGCCATCACCTAGTGGAGCCTACCCAGGCACTAACATCCAGACGGACACGGATCCGACTGTTATCGCCCTCGAGCGTCCAGTGCGCGTGAGCGGCGGTGTCTTGCCGTACCCCTACTACCCGACGGATGTGTGGCTCGCGCAGGTGCAGGCTCCGGCCTGGTCGGTCGATGACGTGCCCTATGACGCGACCTTCTCGGTCCTCTTCGAGCAGACGGATGTGAGCTACAACCCGTACCTGCTTGTTCCCCTTTCGGAGGTCGGTCTCTTCACCGCGGCAGCGAACCCGAACATCTACAACAACGCGCCGATAGCGTACGACACGTTCAATACTATCACGAAGACCGACGCCTTCGAGCTCGAGATACAATGGACCATTCGCTTCTGAGCACGGAGAGACCATGACCACGCCTGTCTTTCATCGTCTGACCGTGCCGAGCTACTTCGGTGGGTTGCCCAGCGACTACGACTACATCAACAACGCGACCTCGGGGACTCCGGCTCCGGCGAACGGGGTCATCCCGACGGGCCTCAACGCGGGATCGTACTTCACGGCGTTTCAAGAGCCGGCAGCCAGCGCGAATGTCAACCGGGGGAATCTCGCCCTAGCGCAGAACACCGACCTCATCGACAACCTGCTGCACGTCGACCTGGGGAACTTCGCGGGCTCGGCTGTCTTCACAGCCGGTAGCGGCGGCGACGCAACACGGCTCATCACACCAGGTCCCTGCTTCATGGGATCTGGGGGCTCGTCGGTGGGTGTTCTGTTTGTGGCCTACGACCTGAACAACAATCCACTCATGGTCAATGGCGGTCCCGTCGTAGTGAACTCCGCCGTCGACCAGGGCGTACCTCCCACCTCCATCGGCGGAGGTATGTCGACCGGGGCAGTTCTTCTGACGTTCAACGTCACCATCCCCGCGGGAGTGCAGTACTACATCGGGTACGGGAAGCGGACGAACCTGGCAAGCCTTGCTGGAGATGAGCTCCTTCGCGCAGCCTTCGACATTCCAGGCGCCCTTCAGAAGATCCAGACGATTCTCTACAATCTTCACGGCAACGGCGAAGCATGGAACGCGGCATGGGATACAACCATCTACGCTCTCAATGAGAATGTGGCAACGCAAAGCAAAGCCACAGACGCGCTAGGGGCCATGAATTGGCCTGTGGTTGGTACAGACATGGGTAGCTATGCGACGGCCTGTGCCTGCTGGGACGGCGCCTACAGTCGCTGGCTGGCCTGCGTCCTCAACGGGACAAGCGGACACACCGCTATTCAGGTGCCGGTAGCCTCTCACGATGGCGGTCTGACGTGGCAGCCCATCTCGTCCCCATCACAGGCCTCCACGTACTGCTCTCCGATTGACATCTGTGTGCGCTCTACGGACGGGATGACGGTGATGTACATCGGCAACGGTCCCTCGGGACCAGCCGGTGGCGGCGGAATAGCGTACGTTGCAGCCGGTGGTGGATCCGCCACGTGGACCTATCACCTCGGGAGCAGCTCCTATCCACGTCACTGGGGCGGCCAGATGATGTGCATGGGAGCTGGCGCACACACAGGGCGCTTCGTCGCAGCTGGTTTCACGGGCGCTCAGTACACGACAACAACCGGGGGAGAGGTTTGGTATTCAGACGACGGAGTCACCTGGACGAAGTACTCTGGCTCCGCGGTTTCGGGCATCCCCAACTGGACGGGTGAGACCGGTGTAGACATGTCGGTGTACCGCGCTCAGACACCCAGTGTGATGATGTTTGTGCAGAGCGGAACGGTGTCAGGTTCTGTTCCTCCGGTGTTCATCTGCACGACCGACGGTGTGACTTTTACAGACGTCACGCCTCCTGGTTTCTCGCACTACTTCATCAACGGCATCGCCGCGGATACGTCTACATCCAGCCCTGTCTTTTTTGTAGGTGCCCTCAATACGGCTAGCGGCGCTACTGAGGTCTGGGTGACCGCGAACAACGGCACAACCTGGACGCTAGCCCACAGCTTTAGCTTCATCGGCATTGGGAACCAAGGCGTTGCATGCAACGGTTCTACGTGGGTGATGCTTACGGGCCCCGGACAAGAGCAGGGCTTCCCCAGTGGATGGGAGCAGTCCGCTATTTACTCCCAAGACCAGGGAGTAAGCTGGCGTTACTGCAATCTCCCACTGCGGTTTGGTTCCACCGCATTCTCAGCCCTGAACAACATCATCGGCTCCGGTACGCAGTTCTTGGCGTACAACGGGGACCATTACGCGACCTCTCTTTCGGTGGGTCAGTCTGCTGCATCATTCTGAGGAACGATCATGACCACGCCCGTCTTTCACCGTCTCACGGTCCCCACCTACTTCGGCGGACTCCCGTCGAACTTCGACTACATCAACAACGCGACGACTGGAACTCCGGCGTTGGCTGATGGACAGCGCGCGGACGGCATCAATCAGGGCACGTACTTCGTCGCCTTCACGGATGACGGTACCAGCAAGAACGTGAACCGTCCTGCGATGGCACTAGCGCAGAACACCGACTTCATCGACAACCTGCTCCATGCTGACCTCGCCATTGAGTATCCGTCAGCGTCGATGATTGCTGGAACGGGCGGTGATACTGGTGCAACGATCCCTTTCTCTCTCACCGGCCCCATCTTTATGGGGGGCAGCCAGGATGAGCACTTTGGCTTCATTGTGCTTGGCACAGGCGGAGATCAGATCAACGTCGCGGGCACACAGGTCGTGGTGCACACGGCGGTCGACCAAGGCGTTCCCCCTACTACTGCCGGCAGTGGCGGGTTCTCTACTGGAGACGTTGTAGTTACCTACAATGCAACCATCCCCGAGGGAGTGCAGTACTTCATTGTCTTCGGGCGGCGAACCCAGCTCGCAAGCCTTCCTTCCGATGCGCTGATCCGGAGCGCGGAACGCGTCTACCGCACCATCTTCAATGCGCAGGAGCTCCTGCGGCAGCTTCACGGCAACAGTGAGGCGTGGAACGACTCCTGGGATTCCACCATCTTTGACTTGACCACACGAGGACTCGACGGCCTCTATAGCCTGTCGACGACAGGTGGCGGAGGAACGGAGAACACACCCGGTGAAGGCGCAGTCGCCACGCGTACGGCCCAGGCCTTGACAATGCGGTCGCAGATCACGGACCGGCACATGCCCGATCCGTACAACGCGGCATGGCTTGCGGATCTGACTGACGATGCACCGGTCAATACCAATTCGAACTACGGCGCCATTGGTTCTGTTGGCTACATGGCCTACACAAAGCGCTGGTCCGTCAGCGGGGAGAATCCGCACGCGCCAGCAGTGGCCGCCTTCGCGAACATCGTGAGACACGCGCAACCAGTGAGTGCCGCTCCTAGCGCAGGTCAGGGTTACTGGACGCGCATCACCAGCGGTGCAACGGGGACCATCACGAGTGGCTCCTTTACAGGACTCTACTACATCACTCTCGACAGTGTCTCGAACACCTACTTCTGGCAGGCGGACACCAACGGCACCAAGCGAACTGCTATCGGACTGGGACGCGATCTTCTTCGCCTT
>Ga0116229_10015969_pt1 | contig 10144 bp, 5 predicted proteins | sample S1TSphgellanicum_3_FD_87313 | JGI IMG/M metagenome (GOLD analysis project Ga0116229, IMG submission 87313) | Host-associated microbial communities from peat moss isolated from Minnesota, USA - S1T2_Fc - Sphagnum magellanicum MG | ecosystem: Host-associated > Plants > Peat moss > Unclassified... | reverse complement strand
TCCCTCCCCCCCCTCCGGGTCCCTAATCTAATTTTTTTGTCCAAAATTTTTGGTTTGAAAATATTAAGAATTTTAGTAGGGGAACCTATAGTGCGAGAAGAGTGGATTAAAGCTACAACGTGAAAAGAAGTAACGTGAAAAGCAACAACACGTGAGGAGCAACAATGCATGAAGATTGGCAATGCGTAAAAAGCGGTTGTGCAAAAGGAGTGGCAATGCAAGAGGAATGACAATGTGTGAAAAGCAGTAGTGCAAGAAAAGTGGCAATGCAAAAGGAGCAGCGGGAAGAGTATTGTGAGAAGAACAATGCAAGGAATGGCAACGTGAGGAGCAATGCAAAAGGAACAACGTAAGAAGAGCAACATGAAATGAATAACATAAAAAACTAAAAACTAAGATTTAATAATGGCAACACAAAACAAAAACACCAACCAACAGGCATAATAAGAGCATAACAAGAGCATAACAAGAGCACTAGAAGACAAAAAAAAATGTCAATGTGACTAAAAATAAAACATGGGTTTCATTTTTATACACTTTACTCATAACCTTAAATAGCACCTTCGCATCCCTAGGCAGTGGTTGTTTAGGAACCCTAAACCTTAAACTATTGAAAATTGGTTCTCACAACTAATTCTCGTTCATGTGAGAATTAGAGGTCGGTTTTCCATTTTGTTTTCACAATCAACCATGTCAACCGGTTTTCACTGTGAAAATTAATCTAAAAACCAAATCAAGAACTGGGTTAGGATTTGAGAACTACCCAACATTGGTATTTACCTAGACCTAATAGGTACCAAGTGCATTACCCATTTCACCAATATTCCCTATCTACTTACCCAAAATAATTGCCCATTTACATACTTAGTTAGTTGCTTAGTGTGAGATGGAAGTAGGAGGGTTTACATGAAAAGTTACCACGATGGAACCTTAATAATTTAGTTGTGATTACCCACAACTCATAATAGGTTTCCAATGGCTGGTGCATTGGTTTAGGTTAACTAATGTTCACCTTTTTATGATTACACATGGAGTATACAACATTAGGATTTTCCATTTAACCAATAAAATGTGTAGTTCAGTTTGCACATGGATGAAAATTGTCCATATCATTTCTTCCATGCTTTTTTACACCCTACATGAGTTTTCGTATTTTAGGTGCATTAATAAATTTTATACCATTTGTGGAGGTTTTTTTTACAAAGGCATTTCAAGATGCACTTTTAGAGGATTTCAACACCATAGTTAACCTCCTATGCTTGTAAATTCATAGGTAGTGTTTGTGATCACTACTACAAAATGTGGGTGTAGTTCTCTAGTCCCTATTCATTAAACAAGTGAATTCATTGCTTCCCCACTAAGTCCAGTTCATTGCAATCACTGAATTCATTCACAATCAATGAAATCACTTGGCATACATGGACACCTTTTGTTGTAGTGGATGTTTTAATTTGTTATGCCTAATGTTCAAGCTATTTATTGCACATTATATTTTCATCTCCCAGTATCTTACATCATTATGACGAATTTGATTTATGGACCATGGCTACATTGGAGAAGTTATTGGGCACATAATCTTTGAATATTATGGTGGGTCATTTGGCTCATTGTTAGGTCATTTTACTTGTTTTTTAAGGGGCTTGGCCTTCCCTCAATGGTTCAATTTGTTGCCATGGCTTTCTTGGGATGTTAGGTTTTAATCATTCTTGCACTTGTCATTTGTTTCCAACAAGATGATCACATTATTCTTCTCAATGTGATGGCATATGTCAAGATTGACATTTTTTTTAAAAAACTGGCATTGTGAAATACTTTAACTTCATTATTTTAGGTTGTTCATATTTAGGTTCCTCCTTTTTAAAAATCTTGTGGGACAATTGCATCTTCGCATATTGGTTTTTTTGACAGACCTCTTGCACGAATAGGAGTTTGCCACACTTTTAGTAGATGTTTTTCCAAATGCCACATGAGCATGTTTTTGATTTTGTGTAAGGTTTAATTGTGAATGTTTGACTATTAGTTCAACCTACCACACATGCATTCTGTTTGTTCCCAACTCATTTCCTTATAGTGTTATGCACTTGCTTTGACTTGCCACATTGTACAATTGAATATTTTTCATGTTATCAATGTGGACATATTATTGATGATTTAAATATCCACTTTTTAAAGTGCTTGTGTGGGAGTGAGTATATTGTAACCCGTGATAGTCTTTGGGATACCATTGTAGCTATTGCTTTGGAGAATGGAACATAGGTACAAGAAAAGGTTTCACACTTTTTCCCTTGCCACATTTGATGCCAATTAATATATTAGAGACGACTTTTGAACCTTAATGAATGTTGTCATAGTTGATTCAACCCACTTGGATATGGTATAATGTGCATCATACACAACAATGCATGTAACGACAATTGTTGCTTAGGATAAAACATGATCATATGTGGAGTGCGCATCAAAAGACAATTTCATTCCCCTTGCCATAGAAACTTATGGTTGTCTTTATTTTTGTTTTGATTGAGTTTTGACCACTTGTGTTCATGCCACTATAACATGTCATCAACGGTCCTCTTTAGTTCCCGTAATGCTTATTTCTTATTATCAATAGCGTGTGTCCATAGCCCTCCAATATGCACAAATCATTGACAAATGACACCTTTTTAGTTTATGGTCTTCTATTTAGTTAATGCATTATTGATGTCTTGATTGTTGTGTTCTTTTGTGACTTGCGTTCTCGAGCTTCTATCTATCTTGTATTTCTTGTGGGTGGATTCCCATCCCTGCCTTTATATATATATATATATATATATAGGGTTTTTCTTCTTAACATTACACCCATAACTCCGAAGTATAGATAACTATTCAACACAAAGTCATATTCAACATCCGTGGAACCTTACATCTTCAACATGGATATCAAGCTTGTACTCCTTAAAAAGATATGCATACAAATATGCATAATTGCTCCTTGCCCCTCTGCCGGTTATGGATAAAGCCAGATATAAAAAATCAAACAACTTCTGGATGCGACTTCATGCATATTTGACCCTTATGTACTATGGAACGGGCCCAGTTGAGTCAAAGGTACTATGGAACAGGCCCAGTTGAGGGTAATGGGCCACAGAAATGTACTATGGAACGGGCCCAGTTGGGTGGTACTGGGTTTGATGAGGGTTCCAGAATGTAACTGGCTGTTCTCACCGTAGATTCACCAGACATGTGTGTCCTTCACCGTCGATGCTTTCTAAAAGTCAATTGACAGTACTAAAAGTGGAAGGAGCAGGTGGCTACCTGTCCCGCCCACGAAAACAGTTGAAATAGTGCAAAAATAAGGCATTGATGCAACTAGTTTCATATACAAGATGTGAAGATTTTCTCTCTTGTTTTACTTGTTACAATTCCAGCCATTGAAAGCTGACACTGTGGACTGTTTTTAATTAATTAATTAATTAATATTATTTATTTTGTGCGTGATCATTTTATGTTGCATATTATAAATACCCTAGAGTTTATGAAAAGTATAGGTTACATAAGTGTGGGCTACATAAGTGTGCACAAGCCAAACCTAAGCCAATGTTCCCACACTCTCAGCCCTTGCCATTAGTCTAGGTCAAAAATGGTGAGGATAGATGAGGAACACATTTAGGATTGACAATTCTGCTCAAGCAATGAATGCTGGTTGGGAGCTCATCCGTGCAATGTGACAAATCCAATGTGTGGCACCTCAACCACAATCTCATGAGGTGATTCGGTAAGCCCTACCTTGTGATTTTTGCTATGATTTGTTGGCCAATAGAAAAGAATGCTATTTTAGTTTTGGATGGCCTTAAAAATTAGCGCTGCATCTCACCTTAGGGAACACAATGTTGTATATAATATGATTGCGATGTTCCCAATGAGATCCCCAAAATTTTCTCAAATTCTTTCCCTATTGGTTGATGTTTCTTTATGTTCCCTGATGAGTTTACACATAGGTCTCAGAGTTTCTTCAGATGGATTCATAATTTGTTTATGGGACCTCGCTTGTTTTGCTTGATCCATTCACACATCACCATCTTGCTTCTTTGCATGGGATGCCCATCCTTTAGCTCAGTTCACATTGATGTGGGTTATATGTATAGGAGAAGGGCCTGAGTACATGCCCTTCAGTGATTTGAGATCTGTGCCTGAGGCCAGTAGGCCAAAGGAACATGTCGAAAATCACTGAAGGGCGGCTTGTACTCAGGTCCCTTTCCTATGTAAAGCAGAGCTAGGATTTTTTCATTTTTTAAAAATAGTGACAGGCTGGCTGGTACCTTCCACTGGTCAGAAGATCCCAGCACAGCCTGGCTGGTACCTTCCATCACAGAAGATCCGGCTTGCCGAAAACAGGTTTCTTCAAGCAAGTAAGGGAGCTGAAAATACAAAGGAAAAATCCAGGCAGTGGTTTACGTTGTTAGAGGGTACTGCATTTGTACAATTAGCCATACTTAGTTGTACCAACATTACTAGAAGATGGCCGAAAAATATCGCATATTTGGGATTGTAAAGGGAAGAATTACCTGAAATTCATTCGCACACATGTGTTTTCAGTATTCTTAATGTTATTTTTAATTTGTCAAATGCTTTCCATAATGTGTTCCCAAAGGTAAATCTGAAGTTTCCAATCACAGTCCCAAAGGCCCTAATTTTGTCCCCATGTAAATGTAATTAGCAACTTAATATTCAACAACCATATAAGTATGAGCGATTAGTTTTATTTTCTTTCTTTTGGGTTTGAATCATGTTGATAGTGGCTTTAAGAAAAAGAAGTGGACATGGATATGATGGTATTATGAACTGAAATAAAATAGCATTGTAAGTTTTTCTGATGCTAGCAGTGCAAGTGCTGGTTCACCCAATGTGTAACTTAGAACAAGCTCAAAAGACTTAGTACATTGACTTAAAGCTTTAGAAGTAGGCAAGGGGAGGCAAATGATTTGATATTCAATTTATTTCAAAGATCTATTCCACTGTACTGCATCTCATGTTATTTCAATCATGTATAAATTTGCAATGTTATTACCTTGAGGAATACCAATTGTTTATAAAGTCTATTTGGTTATCTGGTATGCAATCATGTTTAAACTATGTAAGTTTGATGACAACAAAACTTGTGTATTTTACACCTTTGTTATTTCCTCCTCACATATCATGAACTCCCAGGTTCATTATTGAATCGTACCAAGATTTCTTTGAATGAAATTCATGCTTAGCACTCTATGCTTGAAATACAATATGGTAAGTGCTAAATGTGGGCCTCAGTGAACCAGCACCCACCAGTGCACCATCCATTGGATGCTAGTTATCATTCAGTTGTGGATGAACATCAACTGAGTTAATATTTGGTTTCACCTTGGTAACCCATTCTGTAAGAAATAGGCCTCATATGTAGGTAGGAAAATAGGTAACTACTAGGTAAGTAGATGGTCTATACATAGGTAATGGCTGTTTTTACTACCTACCTACTGACAACCCTAAGTTGAGTTGGGTCTTGGTTCTGGAACTGGGTGGAATTAGAATTGGCTTAAGAGGGGTTGGTTCTAAATCCAGTTGGGAACTGACCTTCCTTGGTTTTGGCATTGAAAGTAACCGGAACCAAACCCAAGGATCAGTTTCAAGCTGAATTGAGAATCAGAATTGACTCAAAATTTTGAAAAAAATTCAACTTCGATTCCAAGTGGGTAAGGGTTTAGTAGGACTAAACGTTGCACATAGTTGAAAGCACCTAGGCAATGAATTGTCACAATTTTGAGATAAAGTGTTGTCAAATTTTAGTATTGTTTTAGATTGTTTTGCTGATTTTTTCCCTCATATGTATTTAGAACAAGGTTCTTTTTTCAATTTTGTGAGGTAGGTGGTTTAGCAACCATTTGAAAGAGGATAATAAAAAAAAATTGGGGGTCTTTCAAAGAATAAAAGTTCAGGTTTTCATATTGTTATTTTTGATGTCATACATCTTGAAACATTTTGTGTAGTTTATAGAGTGTGAAAATAGGCTAGTTTGTATTAGTTTGACATTTCCAAATCTTTGTAATAATTTTTTTTTGAAAATAAAAAGTTCAAAATTTTCACACTCAAAATTTTGTTGTTTTGCATATTGGAATTAGAATCGGAGGTTATCCAAAATTAGAGGTTGTGGAACTAGGAATTTTAACTGACCCAATTTGAAAATTGAAAAAAAACCAAAGCTACAATCAACCCCTAAATTAAAAAGATGGAACCAAAACTGGGTTCCATTTTTTTTTGTAAAAACTGAAAATCAAAATCAAACTAGAACTGATTCTTTGAAAATGTTGGGATGGAGAAGTGAAGGTTCTTTCTAGAACCTAAAAGCCATCCAACAATGAACAGAACCAGTGTTGTGTGTGTAAGTGTCAATTGTTGTATATGATGTGTAAATCCCATGTAAGTGTAAATGATTCACACTTACATGTCCAAACTTTTTACACTTACACTTATATTGTTGCAGTGTATACTATTTTCACTTACATGAGGGAGAGCAATGTAAATATTTGTCAAATACATTTACACATTTCTTGTGTAAATGTTTTGGGATGTGTAAATATAAATGTATGTATTATATATCTTTAGTGATCGTATCTTCTTACAGATCCATATTAAATTGATTGTGTGTGCATCCTAAAGCTCGATTCTATTTCTTTTGCAATGGGCCCATCATCAAAAACTTTATGAAATCCCCCTCTCCTCAAATAAAACTCCCAATTTATATATATAAATATATATATTTTTCACTTACACTGTTTTAAATGGTCATATAAATCATATAAAGTATTTATTTTTACACATCATGAAATAGATTTACATAATTTTATATTTAAACATCTTGTATTTAACATTTACACACACAACACTAGTCAAAACCCATATTGCATTGCCTACAATTTGCGAGCGGGAGGAGATGAATGAATGATTGCAGCATTACAACGATACGGTGTGATGTATGATTGTTTTGACAATTTGACTAGTGAAAGTAATATCACAAATGAGTGCAATTAATGACAAACGATTGAAAGTTAGAATAACCTTTTGTGTTCGTTGTGATGAGTCCCAGACTCCCAGCCCAAGGTTTTTCTTTTCCTGACTAAATGTAGTAGCCTGTTCGTGAATATATTTCATTATGACCTAAAATATGTGTTCTTTTGGCTTTCTAGTTGTGTATTTTAAGTTATTATTATTATTATTATTTGAAAAATTGCCAGAGTTCTCTATTGGGTTCTAATATGTAGCAAAAACTGTGAAGGATGCTTCGACCTTTTTGCTTTCATATCCTGTTTATAGCCAAATTTGGCTAAACCGTGTTACGGATGTTCATCACCACTTCAGCTACCTCACCAAAATGAAGAATAAAACACTGGGGACAACCTTGCTGCATGCAACACGGACTGCTAACTGTGTCAATAGTTATGCTCCACGACAAAAACCCAGGATCATGGATCAATGCAACTAGTCAACAATGGACATGTGGATGGATTGTTGAACAATTTGTGGTCCCTTGTGTTGTACATTTTCAGGTTTGATTGTAGTTAGTTATATTATATTTTAAAGTGTCAATGCTTTTAGAAATTACTTGCCCAAAACACCTTCTGGAGTCTGCAGTTTACTTGCATGCCCTTTCTTGTAGTTGACAATGCTCATCTAGCCAGTCTTCAATTACTCCGCACAGAGCCTTTTCCACCCTCAAATGGACATGATTTCAGCAAGTTCAGTAATGAGATGATGCATTGACACAAATAACCCAGCCTGCCTTGAAAATTTGAACAATGGGCCACTGAAGAATGGAAGGTCTTGATTCTGTATAGTGAAATAGCTTGCCTTGGAGGCAAAAGAATCCACCCCTTTGTGGAGGGTAGCTTTCACTTTTGAAAACGTCCAATGGTAATGTATGTTCCCAAATATGGTCTTTGGAAACCATCCATATAGGAAGACAACCAACCCATATGTCATAAGGACGAGCATGGATTGCAATGAATAAGTTCATTTGCAAACATAATGAGTGAAGCAAGTGAAGAAAGTCCCTAAGAAAAATAGGCGATCAAATTAAGGATGATCGTCAAGCATATGAACTATGTGCACTCATTTGTGGATGAAACCTATAAAAAGAAATAAATGGACTAAATGCATGATCTAGTGAGGCTCATTTGTTTGCAATTAGCAAACTAATTTATACTTCAATTCTAGACCATATTGACTCTAACGAGCAAAAACTTATACTTCAATGCTAGGAAAGATAAATTTAATGAATTATTTTCAAACGAAACAATCTCTAACATTTAGAGGATGGGCATCAAGCCCAACAAAAGGAAAAAAAATTCCTCCAAAGGATTTGAATGGCTGAACCAAGAAAGTTCATTTGCAAATATAATGCACAAAACAAATGATGAGAACTCATAATTGAGCAAATCCCAAAAATTCAATTTATTTACAAATGGAACTAACAAAATGGAATTAAGTGCACCTATTTTTTGTGTGAAAACTCCTCTCTAAAAGACATGTATTGAACAAAGCAAATGGATTCACTTGGAATGAAATATAACGAAAGGACTGAGTTCACAATTGAACATAATGAATCATTTGATCAACACATGTATGGAATAGGAAAATAACCAATTTTTGGATGGGCCTCATGTAAAGCAAATTGAGTTTTTCTATGCTGAAACAAATGTGATGAACAAGCATTCAAGAAAGTGAAGTCCATGGGTGAATGCAATAAGTGAAGCAAGTGTACTTTAAACTTGATTTGTAAGTTGAAGGAAAAGATTAGTCTATTATAAGAGGAAGATCTGTGTCTATTAATTTGCAATTCATTTGCATTCTTTATGTAGTGCAACCTATTTATGAGCCAATTTTGTAAGGACTAAAAGTGCATTTGTGAGAAAAAATGGTTCATTAATTTAAAAAACATATATTGAAGCTGGCCCCCAATATTGTAATATTGAGTTGTCAAATAATTAATTAAATTTGAACATTCCATGTCGAAAAAGAATATTTCAAAATATTCTTCATTTCCTTGACCAAAATTTTCTCTTTGAAAAATGTTTTTTGGGGTGAAATTCTCAATATTTCTACTACAAGTGATAACAAAAAATTAGTATAAAGTCGGCCAAGCTAATTTAAATATCATCATAGAAACCTTGGGATGGCCCGTGGTTTCAAATGGTTCAAAAAGATTTCCTTGAACAGGATGGAATCTATGGCATTTGATTTAGTCTCAATTCTTTTATTACTTGAGTTGCCAATGAACAAAGTGCATAACTAAACCATATATATATTAAAATATTCATAGAAAATAATTTGGCAATTCTCAAAGGCAATTAATTGTTGGATTGTTGTGCAAAGGCCCACTAAATGTTGAATATGACAATTCTTAACACAAAAGGATGAAAAAAATACATTCAATATTTATGTGAATTTCTTCCAATCTTGTTGATTTGACAATCAATAAAAAAAATTGAATATATCTTTTATTCAAGAAATTCGCCAAGTAGGTACTACCCTAGTACATGGACCAATTTGAAACATGTTTGTCAAATAATTAATTAATTTTGATAAATTCATTTCAACAAATGATATAGTCCCAAATATTCCATCAAGTCCTTTATTTTCCTTCCAAAAAAATATTTCTGGAAATTTATTTTATTTTTTTGAAAATTTCAACATTTTTGAAAATAATATAATTAGTGTTGATCACAGAATTCCACCCAAAACCCCTCCTAGTCACCAAAAGTGTTGTAACAACGGTGGAGAACGCCGATTCCGCTGTGGAATAGGCCCTGGTAGAGAACCCGGTAGAACCTGCCGGAACGGCGTCCACAGAGTAGTACGCAACAACTGTCTAGTACCTCCTCTGTAACTGACTCCTCATGCATCTCTCGAAGGACGACAAATTTGTCCAAAATTCTGCTCAAGAGTATTGCATCGATTGTGGGGAAAGTTTTTGGCATTGGAAACCCTCCTAAAAACACACCCAAAAAAAAAAAAAAAAAAAAAAAAAAAACCAAAAAAATTTTGTTTTTTGTGGTATGGTGAAGTTTTTTGTTTTTGTTTGGTTAGTTATTTTGATGACAATTTTTCACATAAGGGGAACTTAGGAATTTTGATCGAT
>Ga0116229_10015965_pt1 | contig 10145 bp, 10 predicted proteins | sample S1TSphgellanicum_3_FD_87313 | JGI IMG/M metagenome (GOLD analysis project Ga0116229, IMG submission 87313) | Host-associated microbial communities from peat moss isolated from Minnesota, USA - S1T2_Fc - Sphagnum magellanicum MG | ecosystem: Host-associated > Plants > Peat moss > Unclassified... | reverse complement strand
TGGTAGGTAGAGGGGTCTTCTTGGATGGAAATTGTAATGAAAGCTATCCAAATGAAAGGATGAAATAATCCATTAGTCGTAAGTTAGTCATAGAGTAGTTGCAAGCGGCTTCAAATGCAAACAATAGTTGTAGATATAACCAACAATAGTTATAAATGTCAAATAGTCGCAACTAGTCGCAAATTCGTTGGTTGCAAAATCACAGATTTCTACTAGTGAAAGTACATATGTCTTTCTTTGGCACTTATTGTTCTTGCCGGCAATGGAGCCTGAGAAGAAAAAGCGGAAGGTGGTGGATTTGAATACGAAATTAGCCATCATCAAGCATCTTGATGAGGGACATAACATCAGAGCTACTGCTGATAAGTTCAATGTTTCCAAAGGAACAGTCTAAGCTGCTAAGGAAAACAAAGACTTGATACTAAAGGAAGTAGAAAACAATCGTTCTTTATCAAAAGCAACAATTGTCAAGCAAAGTGACGTTAATGTTATCTTATGGACATGGTTCGCAACAGCTCATGCGAGAGGATATCCGATAAGCGGACCAATCTTGCAGGGGAAGGCCAAGCAAATTGCTAGCGAACTGGGAGTTGAAGGTGGTGACTTTTCAACTTCGGAAGGGTGGCGACAGAAATGGAAACAATGTAACAATGTTCGATTATATAAGATCAAGGGAGAATTTGGAAATGTTGACCTTGAATGCGCTAAACAATGGAAATTGTTTTTAAAAATTCTTTTGATTGGATATGATCTGAAAAACATGTTCAATATGGATGAAACGGGTTTCTTCTTTCGTGCTTTGCCAAATTCAACTTTAAGTCATGTTAAGTAGTCGTGCAAGGGTGGAAAACAAGGAAAGTATCAGATCACAATGGTCCTAACGTGTTCTGCATTGGGAGAAAAGATCGTTGCCATGGATAATTGGCAAATCCAAGAACCCAAGAGCATTTTGCGGACAAGACATGAACAAATTGAAAGTCAAGTATACAAATAGTGCGAAAGCTTGGATGACGAATCAGATCTTCAATTAGTACCTGAAGGAGCTTGATGAATACTTCAAGAGAAAAGGGCGCAAGATTGTGCTTTTTCTGGATAATGCTCTAGTGCATATTGTTGATGAGGCCACCAATCTGACGAACGTTGAATTGCGCTATTTTCCGCCAAATCTGACCTCAGTTTTCCAGCCCTTTGACACTGGCATCATTCAAAGTCTGAAGGCGATGTCCTAGAAATTTGAAATCCTGTCCATATTGGACGACATCAATGATTCACTACATGCATTGGACCTTGTCAAAAAGCTGATTGTTTCAGATGTAGTCAAATTCATTGACTAATCATGGTCATTGGTGAAAGCTGAGACAATTCAAAAGTGTTTCTTTAAATGTGGCTTTGTTATCAATGGAGAAGAGGCTCAACACACAAGAAGAAGAGCTCGTAGTGCTTGCAGTTAGAATCAGCATCCCACGACCCAATCTTGTCATTAAGGAGCAGTTACTAAAGTTCAAGATTGTTGAGGAACAAAACCTTATCCATCAATTGGTTGAAGAGCACATTGACGTAGCTAATGACGACAAAATATAAAAAATAGCAATCAAATTGGAAGACTTGGAGCAATTTGAAGTTTCAAAAGTCGTTTCTATCGCAGAAGCAAGAGACATGGTAACTCAATTGATTTCGTTCACGAAAGCGCATTCACTTTTTAGTGAGGAGCTCAATTTACTTAGCTTGAATGCGACTCTTAAAAACCTTTATAATTCTACTTTAAAACAATAAAAAATACATCAGTACTTTCAATGATCGAATAAACTTAGAAAACTACAATTGCAAGAAAGCAAGAGTTTCAGATTTTGGGTTGAAGGTTAGGGATTCTTCCTAGGGTTAGGGTTTCTTTACATAAAGTACACCTATTCTATGAGGTACAAGACGATTTTTTTTGGGAGCAAATACTATGTACTTTATACAGAGGTTCTATTGTACCTACAATCCTAGAATTTCTAATGTGCTTAAAGGTTAGGAATTTCAGTGAGCTCCAGGGTAAGGTGTTCATGTTTTGTAGTTTGTCTGATTTCTCCCATATCCTTTGTCATACTTTTCGCTTTATCGTAGTATAAACAAGCGATAAGAACTCTTGGTTTCTCTAATTTTGTGCTTGGTGCAATGATGCAATTGGTGAGGTAAATATGAGATGCATCACTTACTGGTTGAAAATTATTTCTAATCCCCCTTGGGTGCTTGCAAATGAGCTTGAGAAATTTTTCAAGGTTCACCACGGGTTTAGACCTCATGACTAAAACCAATCTGGATCAACTACTAATATTGTGTACGTCACAGAACTCTAAGCTCTTAAATGTGCATGTCATATTCAAGTACCTAATTTTCTGAAATAGAATGTAACACAATGTGAAAAATAATTCCTCTTTCAGTTTCTTGACCCCAAGCCCTAAAATGTATCAAAGTACATGGATTTTAATATATTATAAACATAATGCAAAATGTGGTGAAATATTTGGAAATTTTATAAGCAATTCTAAAGTTTCTTAACTCCAAACCCTAAAATAAATAGATTACATGGATTTTAAGATTTTATAATCTAATGCAAAATGTGATGAAATATCTGGAAATTTTCAAGACAATTCTCCTTTAGTTTCTTAACCCCCAAACCCTAAAATACATATAGTACATGGATTTTGTCTTTTATAATCTAATGCAAAATGTGATGAATTATATGGAAAATTAAAAGAGGAATCTCCTTTTGTTTCTTAAGAGTTGTGGCAAATTTCCTTCATAGTAATTTTTGCTATAAAATATAAGGTGTGGCAATAATTGTTGACCGAAACAATATGACTAAAACAAATGTTTTAATTTTTGCATGCAATTAATTTTCCCTTTTGAGAACAAAAGGTTTTAGAACTCAATCTAAGTGGAATTGTAAAATTTCAAGACAAATTGGAATTATTCACGAATTTCTACATTTTTGTCATATGGTAGCCCAAGTCCATCACTAGGCTGGTCCATGAATTGTAGCTCACATGTGGTCCTTAAGATGGCTAAGCAATGTCCTCACTAATACCAAGCCCACATGTGTCAAAATTAGATAATAAATGTTTCCTTAATTAATATGACATGTGCCAATATGCGCATGATTAGTGTCAAAATTGAGAATTAAATAATGAATAATGTAGTGCCTGAGCAAATTCAACAATCCATTGTCAAATAAATTATTAATTATTAAGAAATTAATTCAACATTCATTTTAAAATTATTTTTATACTTGACAAAGGTTGAGATATTAATTATCAAATTGAGTTAATAGTTGATGTCAATTGTACTTTTATCAAGTTGAAAGAGGTGAATAGTTTATTTCTAGAACAATGAAAAGCCATTATTATTCTCTTTCATTAAGTTGTCCACTTTTTCATATGCACATGCTAAACAATTGCTTGATATCTTTGTAAAAATATTTAGTAAACAAGATCCATTGAATGAGAAAAAAAACACAAGAATTTTCTTTTAAATATTTTTTAGAACTTTCGACATAGTTATTGGGTATTTGTCAAAAAAAAGAGAAAAATGTACGAATAATTTAATTAGTGTCAAATTGGCCTAAGTACTATGGTACAAGTTAAGATTTTGACAATATATAACACGCTTATTTTGGGATGAGATTTGAACACTATTGGTTGACTAAGTGATGATAAATCTATCAATATTAATGAGTAATTAAAACATCATCACTTGATGTACTCTAACTAACATCCATGAATCAACACTTTCATCTTCCATGTGTGATTCTAATACAACATATTCAACTTAATGACAACTCAAAGTTCATGCATCCGTAATTGATTAGAAACTAATATACAATCATGTTCCTATCAATTTACACAAAGACAAAAAAATCAAGTAGAATAGGTCAAATGCGGGTGATCCCATGTCCACCTTATTGTTGGCCCACACTTGGTTTTTGGCACATGTACCTTAAGGGTTGTTGTAGAAGGATACACCAAAGTACATAGAAGCTTAGCATCTTTTGGAGGCTTTTTAGCAATACATTAGTCACATTATGAAAATTGTCTTTAGAAAGGTTGGCAAGGATTTCCTTAATTAGTAAATCAACAAGCTCCAAGTGGCACAACCATTCAACTTTTTTTTATCATCACTTGGTTCATGACAAGCGTAGGATGACGAGAGGGGACATGTTTGAGACATTACAAGGGTCGAGGAGAGTGTAACACTCACCTAACCAAAGGGAAAGCCTTTAAAAATCAAAAGAGGTATTCCCAATACTCTCAAGTTTCAACATGCAACTTTCTTTAGGAATTAAGACTTAAAATTATGTGTCTTTTAGTTCATTCAAAAGAGATCAATGAGAGCCATAATGTTTGGCACTTGTTTACTGGCATCATTTTGGACCTTCAAAAATCATTTGAAGATTTGAAACAATGGTGTCCCAAAGTCTCTCCCCCCCTCTCTCCCTCCCCCACACACATTCATAGTACAATCTAGAGGGAAAAACCATGTTTCATTGAAAGAGTTTAACTTGCTTGAAAAGCTCCTAGAGTGCTAATAAGAAGATGGTCTCATATTTCCAATTTGATCAAGTTTCTTGGAAATAATGTCCAAATTACACCAAAGGCTTTTTACACATGGTCCTCCAAATCTTTCAAATCCCTTACTTGAAATCTTTCCTCCTTTGTTACCAAACATAGGTATCTTCCCCCCTCTCCTCCTTTATTTCCTTAAGCCTCCTCCTCAACCCTCATACTTGCAAAATCCAAAAATTAAGGTGAAAATCTATATATATATATATATATATATAAAGAATTTGAACAATGAAATATCTAACAATATTGCCTTCAAAAAGCATTCAGCAAAAAAAAGAAAAAGAAAAAAAGGTGGGTATGGAACTTTCATATGACAAAGCTTACCTTGATCAATATTGTTGAATTGTTTAAAATCAATTATATAGAAACAAGATACAAATTAAAGGAAAGCAATTCCAGTACAAATTGGAGTGTTTTGTGTTATCTACAAACTTGTTCATGGTGTTAACTTTTGGACTTGCAATAAATTGTTTGCGATTACAAAACTTGAACTTGTCTTTGCTATCAATGATGCATACCAATTTCCCAAGGGTATCTTAAGATTTCTTGGGTAATGACCTCATACTTGAGTCATAATTCAATAAGAGAACAAAAAGAGGGGGGGGGTCCATCTATTCTTGAGAATGCATTTGGTACACTTAATAGGCTTGTGTGTAGGTGTGCCCCAAAAAAAAATGTTATGACCAATGAAATTGCTAGATTTGGTGGTCTGATTTTTTTTAATAATTATCTTGAGTGAATTAATAGGTAAAATGTGTAGTATGGTTTAAGGTAGGCTTGTGAGAATTTTAAAGAACAAATGAAAATGGGTTCGTTTTCTTCAATGTTTAGTGGAATAGGGTTGTGTGTAGGTCTGAAGATTATTTTTTTTCAGGCCAATGAGGTTGTTGGATTTGGTGGTCTAAATTTTATTTTTTAAAAAGGTTATCTTGACTTGAACTAACATTCAATGTGTAAAATAGCAAACATGGTTATAGCATAGTTACTTCTGCACTTTGTTTTTTTTTTCTAGGTATTGAACAATTTTCATTTAATTTTTATTTAATTTTTGTGTCTTTTGCACAATCTACTTTGTTCTAAATTTTTTTTAAAAAAAACCTAATATGCAATAAAATTCAACATGGTCTTAAAAGTCAATTTGAAAAGGCTAGATGGAAACCAATTTGGGCACATTTTGCAAGATTGCATGGGAAGACAAATCACTTCTATTTATGAAAATAAATAAACAAGTTGTCTATGAAACTGAAGAAGGAATATTTTTAGGCCCAAATGTGAACACATTCTTTATTTTTAACATTTTCGAAATTGAAAATTTTCTATATTTGGCAATGTGAACACATTTGAGAGCCTAACTGATTTTTCCTTCCAAACCCAATTTTTGCAATTTTTTTGAATTTCCAGTAACAAAGTCCACTCCAAAATCAAATATCTTGCACACAAATTTAGCTCTGAGAATTGTGAAAAAAAAGTCTATTAAATCTGACTCAACAAGGGCTTTCCAACAACACCAAGAACTCACCCAAATTCCAATACAAAGTTTTCAGTTTCTATTTTTATTTAATTGTCATTGAGAAAAATGGTTCAATAATCAATATCTTCCACACCATAGCTCCAAATGGGTCTCAAACCAAGTTGAGGCACCCTTTGCTCATAGAGAGCTTTCCAACGATACCAAGAGCACGGCATGAAGCGCCAATACCAACTGGGCAGAACCCATAAATTTTTTGAGGTGATGAACCCAGGTCCTAGACATGTCACTGGGGTAGCAACTACGGTATTGCAGTCCGCCAGGGCCGCAAATCAGGCTGGACAAGACGACGTGTTCTGTTGGCATCTGGATTGAAGTTAATTCCCAACGGGCAGTGCCAATAAAAAGTTTGAGGAGTTGGAGTTGCTTGGCCCGTGAATCAGGCTACACACAACGACATGTCATCTTGGCATCTGGATTGAAGTCACTTCCGAAGGGAGCAGAACCAATTATTAAAAAATTTGAGGTGCCAATCCCAGGTCCTAGACATGTCACTGGTGCAACAGACATGGAGTTCCTTGGCCCGTGAACGGGGGCTACACAAGAGGACACATCATCTTGGCATCTGGATTGAAGTCACTTTCCAACGGGGCAGAACCAATGAATAAAAATTTCGAGGTACCGAATCCAGGTCCTAGATATGTCACTTCGGCAGCATAGGATATATATATGGAGTCACTTGGCCCGTGAGTCAGGTTGGACAAGACGACACGTCGTCTTGGCATCTGGATTGGACACGAGCGTGCGGGGCCGGCTGGCTGTACGCGGGTTGCCGTCGGTACTGCTGCGTTGCTGCTGCTGCTCTCCGTGTGCGCGTCGTGGTGGTGGTGGTGGTGGTGGCTCCTTTCGCTGGATCAATCGTGGTGTGATGATGCGGAGAACGAAATAGTAGTTGTGTGAGGATGATGCACATGTCTGTGCTGATTTTCATTTCGCTTCTTCTCAATCCATTTTTCTCTCGGGGCTTGGATTCCTCACGAAGAACAAGAACAAGACAGGGGGTCGGGGGCAGGGAGAAAGGGCCGGGGAAGGGACTCGGCTAAGGCAACAGGGGAAGAAGAGGAATATCGGAGAAATAGGGAAACGTGGAAATCGAAGAGAAAGAAAGAAAAAATACCGCAGGTGAAGGGACGGGGGAACGCACAGACGATGCCCTTAATAGAAGGCGTGGGCGATGAGTTGGTGTACACGGCTTTGGTTGCTGTCCCTCTTGTTTTCATTTTCCGCTCTTCATTGAGGTATTTCTCGCTTTGCTTTACTTTCCTTTTTTTCTCTGATGGTTTCTTTCTTACTTCTCTTGATCCTTTTTCTCGCCTCGCCTTCGAAGTTACGGAATAACCTCGTCGTCGTGTTCCTTCTTCTTGAGATGACTTTGCAACAGGCAAAGAAATAAAAGGGTTTTGAATAGTTCTTTATTTTGATTTCACAAGCACCACAATCGTGGAACCCTAGCCTTGGACCGGCGAATTCAGAAGATGAGCATGAGTAGGTAGAGGCAGCAAACTCATGTTTTTGTGAATTGGATTCTATGGCCAGAAAGTCCAAAATCTCCAAATCATGATGTGGAAACTATACTTAAGGCCAGATTCACTGGGAAAATTGAAATTGATACGGTTTTTCAGTGTTCTTGATAGGACATTCTCAATGTGAAAACTAGGTCATTTCTCTCAATCTCTTGGGATGATGCTGCTGACCTGTTTGAAGTTCAGTTTGAGAAGACTGACCAAATGCTGCCCAGCACCATTTGTGGAATGTATGTCTCATGCAGTGTTTTCTTGACTGAAAGTGGTCACAGTTTAGTAGGTATTTTACTTATGCAAAGATACTTAGAGTTACATGTTACAACCCCCTTTCTGTGTATGTGTTTGTGGTGAAACTCATGCCAGATTTTGCTTATACAAGTGGGCATGAAAGTAATATTGTTAAGGTGGTGATTTTTGCAGACAATCATTTGTGGTATTGAAGCACGGGGTGTATGTGGTTCAAAGTTGGTTTGGCAATGTGTGGAGTTTACTGAGTGGGCAGCAGCAGCAGCAGCAGCACAGAAACAGTGAAGCAACACAGCCTCGACCAACAAGCAATAGTGGCAGCTACCTGTCACACATGGATGCACCCCCGGACAATGACTGCTGCTCTGTCTGCCATGATTCCTTCAACTTGCCTTGTCAGGCAAATTGTGCACATTGGTTCTGTGGTATATTGTCTTTTCCATGCTACTGGCCATTATCAATTCAATGGGGAAGAGTAACAGGAGGTTGATGGGCTTGCACACCAGGGTATGTGTCTTTTATTGCTTGCAATCCTGACACGTATATTATATTTGGCAGGAGAGTGCATATTGAGAGTATGGCAACACAGCTCAGTGCTGCAGCCATGTAAATGCCCTATATGCAGGCGTTCCATCACATTGCTCATCCCTAGTGAGGTCTCAGATTCACAGCAGCAGGAGCCTGAGGTGGAGGGCATCATGCAGGACCTTGCCAAGTACAACCGCATTTTTGGAGGAGGGCCTGTCAGCTTCCTGCAGGCAAGCCCTGTTTTATCATCCGTTTTAACACAACTTTGTTTATCTGTCTGTGCCAAAGTGGTAGAGTTGGGTCTCAAGTTCATTGCTGTCTTGGACTGTCTATAGTTGCTTTTATTGCTTGTCTTGCACCTTGAAGATGTTATTGTTCAAGGATTGGCTGCATATTTATGTTGCTGACTTGTTACTTTTGTCAATGAGCAGATACACCCAAAGTGCCAGATGAAAGGTTTGTGCACAAGGTGCAGGTTTCATTTTGTATGCAGGATGTTACCTTTAGGTGATAGTTATCCAGACTGACAGGAATGGGCAATTGAAATTGTTTCAGAGAGTGCGTGATATGCCTTTACTTCTTCGACGGATGATTTGGGAGTTGATGGACCCACAACGTGCAATCCCTCTTGTCCACCGCACTCGCATTCTCTTCTTTGTATGGCTTCTGCACCCTGTATCTACTGTATGAGTATCACTGGCTACTGCAAATAAGCATGTTTGTTTCTTCCTGTCATCTAGAGGGGTATTAGCAACAGTTTGCATGAGTTGACCTTTACATTAGCAACTTGGTGTCTATTTGATGAGGGTAAAAGTTCTTCTTGGGACAGGACTCCAATACTTGTGGTTTTCCTGGTTGTGTGCAGCTGGTTTTGCTGGCTGTGTATGTCTTCTCACCATTTGATGTCATCCCTGAAGGTATGTTCCCGAAACAAATTCTTGTATCCACACACTATGTTGAAAATACATGTTTCTGCAAATGGTGTCCAGGGTCAAGATGATCCCATCTTGACAGATTTTTATGGAGATAAATGCAATTTGAAAGTTTTGCTCTTCCAAGGATTAGAATGAAATAGCTAGGTTTTCTTTTGTTGCTGTGGATGGCGTCAAGTCATGTTAAAAGGTTTGATGTCATTATCAATGCCTATGATTGAGTCATCCGTAATAATAAGCATTGAGTTTGTGGTTGTGCAGGGGTGGTTGGACTAGTGGGATTACTGGATGATGTGTTGGTAATTGTAATGGTTCTCTTCTACTTGGCTATGCTCTACCGATCTACCCTGATTCTGCACCATGGTGGCCATCATCAATGATGTCTTCCTCAGTCAGAATAACTAATTCTGTCATATTTTGTATCCTTCAAAGTTGCTGCTTCATAGGCATCCTCCAAATCATCTGCAGTATCAGATCATTGTCTAGGTCATGAACTGGTCTGCCTGTTCCAAGAGGGGTAGATAGAATGGTGAAGAGTCCAGCACCTTAGTTTGGTGATGTTATGTAGAAAGGAAACTCTAGCAGAAAGTCAAGTGGTGATGAAAGTCAGGTGGTTGAAATCTATGTAGGCCCTCCAGCGTTAAATATCGATATTATAGCCAATCCAGATATGAACATTGTATGACTCATGTGCATAGTGTCATGCATCACTGGGTTTAGTGGGGCCCCTGTTCTTCTGGCGAACAATTGCAGAGTTCATCACTGTATGGATCATAGTGCTTTC
>Ga0116229_10015962_pt1 | contig 10145 bp, 3 predicted proteins | sample S1TSphgellanicum_3_FD_87313 | JGI IMG/M metagenome (GOLD analysis project Ga0116229, IMG submission 87313) | Host-associated microbial communities from peat moss isolated from Minnesota, USA - S1T2_Fc - Sphagnum magellanicum MG | ecosystem: Host-associated > Plants > Peat moss > Unclassified... | reverse complement strand
GGGGGGGGGGTTCCAATATGGGTCCCCTAACCCCCTTTACACCCAATTATGGGTCCTACTTGGTTCCACTAAGTGGACTTGATTCCAGTTAGGTTCTGAGTAACTAGACTTGAAACCAAAATCAAATATTTGGATATTTCGAATACCCACACAACATTGGTAAATATTATGTACCTTGAATGAGCCCATGTGGCATTAAATGCATATTTGGAAGACTTTAAAATAAAAATCCAACACAAAATTGAGGAGAATGTTAGGCTCTCATTTGACCTCAAACACCTTAGTGAGACTTTTGACAAAGTATAGAATAACATTTATGCATCAATTTTTAAAGTGTGGGAGACTACTAGGAGGAGAATGTTAAGAGATCCTAAGAGGCGTATCCACCTACTTACTTATAAGAAAGATTTATGTAGTACGTACCTACAACCTATTAACTTGCAGCCTATTAATTTAAACCTTAAACCATGTAAACATATTTACCTATTTAAGTATAAAGTTGTATTGGTCATCAATAGCCTAACCCTTAAGCATGTAATAGGTACAAGTATACAATGTCAAAAATGGGAGATGAATCTTGTTAAAAAGTTGAACTTCAATTGTTGTTCCTTCAAATATTCATATTCAACAAATTTGAATAAGGAACAATATTCATATTTAAATATATTACACTATATATTTTTTCAAATGTACATATGATACAAAAATTTATTGTTCAAACATGAGTATATCCAAACATTTAACATTGCAAAGGGTGGTGGTGATAACAAAAATTGAATACGGTTTAAACAAATTGTTGGGGGATATGATTAATGTTTATCAACTACTTGAATTAAAGATGTGTCAAAACATTTGAACCATATGTACCATCCATAAAGATGAAATGTTTTGTAAACATCAGCATATTCCTACAATTATGGAATCCTTTCATGTTAGCTTGTATAACCAACTTCAAGGAATTAACAATTACACTTTTTAATTATGTTTAAATTGAAACTAAAATTGATTTTGTATATTTTCTGTATGTGTAGCTATGAACCTTAATTCAATAGTATCCTTCCTTTGGGCCTCATATTTGGTTTTTTATTTAATAAATAACCTTTAAAATATGTAATAGTGGCATTTAGGAAACTATAATTGAATTGAGCTTCTTGAGCCATTTCAAACTTACTAAATAAATTGAGGATAATTATCCAAATATTAAATGTTGAATAACCATATTAACATAATGAGATGTATATTAGTATCCAAATGTTATTCATTAAAATTATTTTTAGTATTACATAAGCTGTAGGTGTAATTTTGGATTGTAATCACTTACAAAGGAAACATTTTGAAAAGCCAAGCTTATTAATCTAGTTGAACACACAAAAAAAATTGATTCAGAAAAGGTTGGAAATACAACAGGTGTTCCACAAATGAACATATATTGAACTAGTAGACACATTAGAAAATTCCATATGTTACTGAAAAATCCTATGAAAGATAAGACAACAAAATTAATACACCTATTAAACCATAGCCTATAAGATGATCATAACTATAAAAATTCAATAAGTTGACGAATGGTGTGAACAAGGTATTATGCCTTGTGTTCCATCAGTAATGGGTTAATCCGCCCTTTTAGCCAATGGTAATGTCCATCATTAAGGACCTAGGTTTGTGGAAAAAGACAAATGTCATCATCCTCGCATTAACATTCTTTCAACCTTATTTCCAAAAGTAGGAACTAATTCTAGGTAGATGGCAAGAACATGAGGGTTAGGCAACACTTGATGATCCCATATGGAATGAGCCATTTTAATGCACACCACCTTTCTAATTCATTCTTTTTTGCGTGGTTGTTGGGAAACATTCAAATCAAGGGTGATTCTTCAAGTTTTTCATTTCATTTTGGCACGATTATAAAATTTGAAGACATGGTGGCATCATCCGCCGTGTTTGGATTTCAACCTATGTTATCAAAAAATTTAAAAATAGCCAAAACGACAAACTTGGGACTTGCATTTGAAGGAGGTTTAATGTTTTTATCTTGGAAATTAAGGTAGGTGTAGTTTGCAACAGTGTGAAATTCGACGGCGAAACTACATGAAAACCTTGAACACCCTAGTTCTAATGGGTTCATTAAGTCATCATTTTAACGGTGGACCTAAATAATATAAGGGTGTTTTTGTAATATAAGACTTATTTCTAATTATTATGTACTACTCAAATAGTTAATACAATTTATTATGTATTACACAAGTGCATCATACATGGGTTGGAAGGAAGGTGACGAATGTTCTAGAATTGACTTAGCCAAATAAGAACCAAAAGATGTTTACTTCTTACTATTGGTAAATTATCCTAAAACTTAATTACTATTAAAAGATTAGGATGAAAAATTAGGATGTTGGGCCAAGTGGATGGAATTGACAATGATCAAGCTAAGGCGCATTAATATAATCAAAGCAAAGAAAATGATGGATTCTTCAAATTCATTAGTCATGAAGATTATTATCATATCTTGAATGAAGGATGAAAACCTTTCTAATAGTTTCATTAGGTACAAGGAGTTTCACCCTAACCATCATTGAAGAATGGAATCATCTTCAAATCCCATTGGTTCATGAAAGGAAAAAAGGCCATTGATTGGAAAGATGGATTTCCACAAGTTTTTATTGGCCAAAGGAAAACATGTTTAAAAACGGGTCTTATGGGTGGTTCCTTCAATCTACAATCTCTTGCTTGTGTTGAAGGAAAGGGACTTATAATTTGGAAATGAATTTTGGCATTGGATTGAGGAGGAGAAAATGTTACACATAGAACAAATTTTCTTTTCCTTGAAATTAATCTATGGATATTTTGTTTTAAACTCAAGATTTCCTAACTACAATAATGAAGGAACTAAAATAATGTTAGAATAATATTTAAAACATCTTCACACAAAATTTCAACCTCATTAATTTTTTTGTTGGAAAGATATAATTGTTGGAAGTAGAGGGGTTTGTTGTGAATCCATCTTAAATATAGTCATTGGATATTTTGTTTTAAATTAAAAATATTTTTAATTCCAATAATTGATTCATTTAGGAATTGAACAAATATTAAATTAGTAATTAAAAAAAATTCATACAAAATTCTAGTCTCATCAACCTTTTTGTTGCAGATATATAATTGTTGGAAATAAAGAGGTCTATTTTTATTTATTTTTCTCAATGTTGTTAAATTAGCTCTCGAATTTTGAAACATATCTTTTGACTATAGAAATAAAAACATATGAAAATTTGCATGAATGTCTCCTTTAATATTAGCTTTTCAAGAACCCTATGAAGGTTGCATGAAAATGTTACATGGCAATTGGAGCGAAGGGGGGTCAAACTATCAAATAAGGTGAACTTCTAACTAGAACACAATACAACACTTCTTCACATCTTGTCATGGTAAGTACATTGAATTTTCAACACCTTTTGGTACTAACTAAGTGGACACACAATGCCATATGTTCCTTCCATTGAACTACATGTTAAGTTGTTAAAATATTATTACATCATAATAGGAACCCCTTAATGAATTTTGTGAGTTGCATATTTTAAATTCAAAAGGTGTGTAATGATTCCTCACGATAGCCTTGGGGCATAAATATCAAGGTTTCATCAATTGCAATAATTGGTGTTTTGGGACATAAGTGTATTGGATTGTAATAAATTATTTGAATTTTCCATGTTACCAAATTTGGCATCATGGTTGAAATTCATTTATGACTTATTATAAATAAATGTGTGTTAAAAATTTGAACCACATTGTGGTGTCCATAAACAATGAAATGTCTCATTTCTTTGTAGCTATCATCGTAACCAAACAATGTTTTTGAACCACCAAAACAAAAACAATGTCATAATAACAACTTGACCTTGTAGCATTATTTAATTATCACCTTAAACCCATGATGTATATGATTGAGGAGCTCAATTATTATTTTTCATCAAATAAGGAAATGCACCCATTTGTGATCAATCTTCAATTGTAAGTATATATAAGAACATTGAAGATTAATATATCAATGATTACACTATACAATGTGAATTTATAGTACAGTTAATCAATTTGTCATTTGCATGATTGTGTTCCATTTACCCACATTGTTTCAAACAAAAGGTGTCCTTGTACACCAAGTGATTTCATTAGATTTTGAGTCAGTTCACTGGTTTTAATAAACATGGACTAGTTGGAAAGTGGTGAATTGACTAGTTTAGTGAATAGAGACTAGTGAACTACACTCATATTTTGTAATAGTATCCCCATTTTGACTAGTGATGCCTTTTTATTGTCCTAGTTGACTAGATGCATTATTCAACTAATGTCAAAAAATCATTTTAGTCATCGACATTACTCAAAAGTGACATGTCCAATCAACTTTTGTGCCTCTAGTCAAATTGTATACTTTTGTTAGTCAAAAGGGACATGTTACTCAAGTTTGATAATTGGAAAAGAAATATTTATTATAGTGTTGGGAGACATATTCAACCACCTTCATCAATTAAAATTAATGGTGAAAAACTAAGTTGAAGTAGAAATAATCCTATAGCTGCAAGCTTTCCATATAATTTTTTTGATTTTGCATCCACTTGCATATATATGACATAAAAAAATGCATGTGAAAACTATATACCTTTCAATTTAGTTAGTGCATTGTTGAAAATGTGAAGATTTCATCAACAAAATCCATTCACGCCCTAATTGGTGACATATTTGAATAATAGTTAACCCTAACATGTCATCAACTTTTAGAGCTTCTTTTAGAGGTGAATTACATCCAAGAATTTTTATTTTTCTAACTTTGCGAGTAAAGTTTTTAAAAATAAATCAATAATCTTATTGTTATTTCCACAATAATGCCAAGGAAAAAAATCTAGACCATCAAGATGGTGATTAAAATTTGGTCACAACTAAATTTTGTCTACATCTTGATGATTTTTTTTTTTCTATTTTTTGGGATTGAATTTAGCTGGCCATAGAGGACTAAGAACAATTCACCCTATTTGGAAACTAATAAAGTGAAAATAAATAAAAATACATTGAATTTAATAATGACCAAATATTATCAATCATATGATTTTCTATACCCATCTTGATGGTCAAGGATTTTTTTGCATTTGTTTTTGGGATTATGACCTTGTCCACCCATGTTCAAAGTAAATAACGCTATTAAGATGGTGAAAATGATCATTTTGACATTTTTCTTTCTTTTTTTATCAAATTTAGTTTGGTGATCAAATTTATGTGGTGGTTGAATTTTGGTCACCATTGGGGTAACTAAACTTTCCCTTGCAAAAATAAAATAGTCTTACTTAGTTTGATTGTAAATTGATGTGATGCCAAGCCATGGAGTGTTAAGACTAATGTGAATTGTAATTGATGTGACATGATGGAGTTGACTTTTCTAACCCTATTTGGTCTATTGTAGGAGGCCTCCATCATTATTATAAATTGCATAGATCAATAAATCATTTACCCCATAAGGAACCACTAGCATATGTTGCACAAACTATGCAACACATCTTCAAATTCCCATGTCTATGATCAGCTTTCACAAGATTTCCCATTGTGAAACTTGTTAGAATAGAGAGTGATATTATAAAACATAAAAGTTATAAGTGATTCCCATGGCTTTAATTTGTACCCTAGGATGGGTTTGAATCTATTACTATTTTTGAAATAAAATTATTTTAAATGAAAAAATGCACACAACACACTCATAAGAAATGGGTTCAAGGCTTCCATGTTTTGGGCTAGGATCACCCCTGTGCGAAGGCTTAGTCTTCATGTGGGCTACACCCAAAGAAGAGCTCCTCATGTGCACCTAAGACCTTGCCCTATTAGTATCATTCACCAAATCTGCATAAGCTTTTTTCTTAGAAGCATTTTCACAACAAAAAACACCATTGAATTTATTGGGCAATGCATTCAGGAAACCACCACATCCATTCACTTAGGTCTATAATACTTAAATGTTAAAAGTAGCTTGAAGCTTGTGGTGAAAAATACCTTTGATTTTAAAACATGCTTATACAAAAGTATTACAAGTTAAAACTAGCTTAAAAGGCTTGAATTCGAACCTCAAAAAAGTAAGCAAAGGGATGCAAATGAATTCTATGTTCAAGTAATTTTAACAATATATTTTAATTGATGAAACCTACCAAACCCATTAACTGCTTGTTCACTCAAGATAACCTTTAAAAAACAATCCAACCATCAAATTCAGCAATTTCATTGGCCATAACATTTTTTCCTCCACACGTACACACAAGCCTATATCCCTCTGTATATTAGTGAACTAATACTATAACCCTTGTCTGTATACAGACAGGGTCAAAAACCTTGCAAGAGACCATCAAGCGACTGATGCAAGAATTGACTTAGGCTCAATATGGAGCAAACACAAGTCTTGAACTAGAGATTTTGGCATTAATGCAAAGATAAAGGAACTCAAGACTCAAACCATTCCAGTTTTGTATGCAAAATCCCAGTTCAAGGATTATGAGGATGTTCAGTTGGAGTGAGGGCTTCACTTTCAGCCTAACTGTTTGATATCTGGCAAAAGGCAATAAGGAAAGTTGTGAGTTGGAAGCAGCTAGAAGCCTAGGCTTAGCCTACGATAGATGTTTGCACCCTATCATGAGGATGAAGTTTATTACAAGCAACATATCCAAGCTTTCCTGGAGGCCCATTTAGACTTTGCGTTCAAGCGAGATCCACTCCTAGTGATACATTTCCTAGTAGCTCTCAGACAACACAGGAGACAAATGAGCTGGAAATGACCAAGGTAACCTTAGCCATAGTAAAGGAGCAACTAGTATAGCTTGCTCCAGATGCACCTCCAGTTGAAGAGGTGAACTCACCCCAGCATGTAATTACCATAGTTATGTTGGCATGGGCTATTACCTTTTTGGTGTTAGGTGAAGCTCTAGGGGGAGGCATTCTCAGAATAAGGGGCCAGCTTGAGATGGTCCCTTTCTATGAGAACACCTTCCCCCAAGGGCTTTACTGAACGTAAAGCCCAGCTACTGGACATTCTAAATCTGAAAAGTTCCACTCTGTAACATTACCTCCAAATGCACTTGAAATTTTCTTGAAGGTCTTTACTTGGCAGGGGACTGTCTGTAGAGCCACAAATTCTGGTAATATGGGGGTTCATTTCGTAGCAAGGACTTGGTCCCCTTGTCCCATCCTCTGGACCTCTGGCTGGTTGACACGGGAAGCACAGGAGCCAGGGCAGTGTGCAGACATTTCAAGAGCTTTCTCATGCAGAAGACACCCTCCCAAGGCTGGTGGTTGTGCCTAAACAACTTGAGGGTGTTTTGCTCAACATACAATCATAAAACACCAGTAAGAAGTTTGGGATTTCTCATGCATTCTAATACATTCTTTCATGTAGTACAATGTGCTCTTTTAACTATCTCTCATGTCCTAAGTAGCAGTCTAGCGATCAAATCAAAAGTAATTTTGGTTTTGTACAATTTGCAAGATTAGGTAATGATAGTTGTTTATGAGCACAGTGTGCAAATATCCCCATCTGTGTGATTGCTCCAATTGTAAGATCACATATGGAGTAGCCAGGTGCATACAGAGTGATCAAGCTTGAGCCCACCATGCCATTATGCTACAGAGCATGATTGGTGACGGCAGTTGCATAGTGTCAGCAATCTGACCTAACCTTGTCAAGAGTTGGAGGCCTAACCTTTTGCGCTTTTACTGCAAACCTTTAGTTTTCTGGCCAGCACATTGTGTGTTCTCTTGCACAAAGACAATCTAATCAGGTGTGGCTCTGTGCCAAGGATGTGTGCACTGTGCAGTTCCTGACTTTGACCTGACTGTATTGATCATGTGTTGTGAACTCTGGAATTGAAGTGATGCCAAATCTCGCCATAGTCATACCTTTTGAAACTGTTGTGGATGATGTGCTGCCTCACTTGTATGCTTCTGTGTCTCCACAATTAAACACCACCCCAGCATCTGGTCAGTTCACCAAAACATTACAAGGAATCATTGAGTAATAGAAGTGGCCAGAGTGAACCAGCCCCATGACTGCACCAGTTGGCCGTTCTGTCCATAGGATGGGCCGGATGATTCGCCTCTTTTTCATTCACCTCTTTACCTTACGTTAACCAACATTCTACCACAGTCAATCTTTTTTGGCTGCTGACCTTTGACCATTTTTATTTTCATTGTCAATTTTTTCCCAACCCTGACCTCCATACTACCAACCCACCTAGCTACTACACTGACCTAAATCGTAGCCCTGCCTACTAACTAACAATTAATCCTTTACTTACCCTAGCAAAACTCTTATCTCCTTTTGGCTAAACCTATATTTCTTCTTGACTAAACTTATAGTTTTTCTTGGCCAAAAAGTCTATCTCTTGGCAAAACCTACATATTTTATTGGCTAAATTTCTATCTCTTGGCTAAACCTATATATCTTACTAGTTAACTTTTATTTTTTGCCTAAACCTATATTTCTTATTGGCTAAACTTCTATCTCTTGGCTAAACCTATATTTCTCTTGGTTAAACTTCTATCTTTTGGCTAAACCTATATTTCTTATTGGTTAAACATATTTTTTTGGCTAAACTACTTTTTTGGGCTAAACTTATATATCTTATTGGCTAAACTTTTCTCTTTTAGCAAAACCTATATCTTTTGGCTAAACCTATATTCTTTTTTGTTAAACTTATATTTCTTGACTAAACTTATATCCCTTGGCAAAACCTATATATCTTTTTAGTTAAAATTATTTCTCTTAATTAAACCTATATTTCTTCTTGGTTAAATTATATATATTTGGCTAAACCTATATTTCTTCTTAGTTAAACTTCTATATCTTGGCAAACTCTATATATCTTATTGGTTAAACTTTTACCTAACTTGACGCACTCCCAAGTTCCTAGTTAGACCCAAAGTGGGTCTAAATTACTCAAACAGTGGAATTGTGAGAAACTCGGGGCACACTCCCAACTCTCAGCACTATAAGGGATAGAGGGGCGTGCTGAAGTTCCGAGATGGGACTAAGAAGAGTGACAAGCTTAGTTATTTACTCGAACCTGCATCCAACCAACCAACAAGTTGGTTAGTTCAATTCCTGGAGCACCTTTGGTGCTAAAATAAGCCACGGGCAACTTTGGACTCACAAGATTCACCATGGCCCGAACTTGGGGGAAGCCACCACCTTCCCCCATATAATATTCTCTATGCCTCTCCATGGCACCTACATTCGAATGGTTTTTTGTCCCAGGACTCCCAAGGAGGAGTCTCAAAATTGTCCCGATTTGGACTCCTAGGACTTTGCAAGGTCATAACTCTTTGCTCAGACCTCCAATTGGGATGAAGTCTCAAGCAAATTTGTAGTTCTCCTCGAAAGCTTTCCAATGGTGTATCACATTTCACTTGTACGCATCACGGTCGGGTCGATTCTGGACATTTAGTGGTCGGGAGTCAAACTACCAGTTTGACTCCCGACCTTTATTTTTTCCATAACTTGTGCTACAGATGTCCAAATGGCCCATGAAAACTCATTTTCGACATCTACACTTCACTAGCTTTCCAATGATATAAAGAACACCTCAATGCGAGGTGTTTTGACCCCTGCAATCAAACTCTGAAGTTTTGGGAGTCCCGGAGGACTCCCAAGTCCCAATTTCAAGAGTATGAGTTTCATCCTCACACTCTCCCTAAATAGGGTTACGACATAATTCTTATTCCAAAAACTAACTAAAAAAATAGATACATTTTTCAGTAATGCCATTTTAATTATTTACTAAACATCTACTTATTGGCAAAACCTACCTACCCACACGTCATTATACATATCTATGCACTTGCAAATTATGGACTTCAATTGTAAAAATTATAATGTAAAATGTGGGTATTACAATTGCAAGTTTTTTTTTGGTGGTAGTCTTTTATCTCCATTTTGGACCATTTAATGCAAGATGTACTTAGTCTAATTAAATAATAAGCTTGATAAATATAGAGTTACAAAGACATCAAACATTTATGAATATTTGCACAATTTTTAATATTAATCAAAATCAATCCTAGGTTGGATTTTGGGGGGGAAATTTGGCCAAATTTTCACATACAAATACTTGCAACAAGATGCATTT
>Ga0116229_10015959_pt1 | contig 10147 bp, 6 predicted proteins | sample S1TSphgellanicum_3_FD_87313 | JGI IMG/M metagenome (GOLD analysis project Ga0116229, IMG submission 87313) | Host-associated microbial communities from peat moss isolated from Minnesota, USA - S1T2_Fc - Sphagnum magellanicum MG | ecosystem: Host-associated > Plants > Peat moss > Unclassified... | reverse complement strand
TGCTATTAGCCCTAAATGATCTATATCTTGAACTTCTACTTCTATACTTGATTTCATACTTACCACTTTCAATACACTCAAATTTAAGTAAATATTTTACCATATAACCTGCTGAATGTGGGTTGCAATATTCCATCAAGTATTCATGGAATGAAGCTCGGCGTTGGATAGGTGTAACGCCATTAGCAAAGTAGGAAGAATTAATATTTGTGGGAGCGTAAGTTGGAGAAGATAGATTTACCCAATTAGCATTAGTGACAAGATGATTGATTAACCCGTTGGGATATGTGATCAAGTCCGCTGATGAATTGGCTGGCGGAATGCTGAGATAATTTCTGTTCAGGTCAAAGTCGCCATCAGAGCGAAATCCATCGGTAAAGCTGTCAGATAATATAGTAATCGCATCAGAGATAATTGTTGCTGGTCTCCACAGATCACCACCTGTCCCAGGACATCCCGATCTTCCTGGACGACAAGCGAAATTGCTATTCGGGGATTTTTGCGTATACCAGCTAGATGAAGCTATAGACTGGGTATCTGTAAACTCGGATATTTGTGTAGTACTTCCATTAACTCTGTGTAGATTAAACGTACCTTTAATGTAAGCTGGTACATTGGTAACTAAGATCAACCCTTTTTCTGTGCCATTATATTGGTTATAAGTAATACTTGCAGATGAACTTCTAGCTAAGGTAACACCAGAGTTACCATTACTGTTGATTAACCGAATCGCATTTGGGCGACGAGTTGGATCAAGTTTAAAGTCTGTTGGGCTAGAGTTGCTCATATTATTACTTGTGTTAATCGTTGTGTAACTATTGTCGGCGATCGCATCATCACGAGTAGCATAAATAATCCCGCTATAAGGTAATAAATAATCGCTTACACCACTTAGATTATTAGTAATCTGCGTCTGAGCCAAATAGTTAACATCTATATCCGTAACTCGAATTTCTAAAGGTTGACGCTGTTCTAAAGTCAAACCATAATCACCTTGTTTAGCAGTATTTTGATAATCAGCTAAATGTTGTAATGCTTTCACTTCTCTTGCGTCTAGAAAACTAGATTCATGAATTTTGCCATGAGCTATATAATTAGTATTAATAGTTGCTGTAACACCTAAACCAGATACATTTAAAATCCCCAAAGAACATAAAGCCGTATCAACAGCCGAATAATCTGCATAAGAGAAATTGGTAAAACCTTTATCGGTCGTGTATTTCTCCATTGCTGTTCTCAAAGGTTGATTAGCGACAGTTCCATTGGAAAAGATTAAACTTGCTTGTCTAGCTAATGCTGCTGTCGTACTAGAATTAAAACTCCTTCCAGGGAAACTGTAGACTATACCATTATTAGATTTACCACCAGGCGCATTATTCCAAGGGAGACTACTTTGATTTTTTGCAGTTGTTGAATTAGTGGGATCGTAATAACTGCTAATACAAGCAATAGGAGTTTGATCTAAACCAGCATTATTTATGTAGTGATAAACGGCTGTAGCTCTCATCAGTAAATCACCACTTCTTGTTTCTGTAGATATAGGTGAAGTCATGGGCATAGTATCAGACCAAACTAAAATATTGGCTTGACTAGTACCTGAATTGGCAAATGTAGAAGGATAAGGCGTTTGACCTATATTAGTACCGCTTGTAGTCAGTGGACAATTTGTTACAGTGCTACTGCAAACAAAACCTAATGTAGCTGAACTTCCTCCGATGAGAGGATCTAAAATAGGTGTGGGGAGGAAAGAATATGTTTGGCGAGAAAAGACAGTACCTTTACTACCATCATCATCTACATAAATACCTGCTCCTGTTACTAGTCTCATACCACCTACATTTGCTAAGTTAGTGGTAGAGGGATTTGTCGCAGCACTTTGTTCCCAAAATTGACCTCTGTTTGTTATATCTAAGTCAAGTTGAGTTGGTATTTGGGTAGAGCGGGTACGTATGGCGTTGGAATCTGATGCGTAGGCTTTAGTCCACGTTGTAGTAGTATCAACTGGCTGAGTTGCTCTACCAGTCATGTAAGGGCTACCATTTCGGGTAGTGTCTCGCCAATAAGCCGGAAGATTATTTCCAGTTGCAAGGCGATCGCCCAGATAATTTTCCTCGTCATCGATAGCTAATTGTCGTGGGTCTGTGGCTGGTAACTGATTATTGTTGAGGGTCAGTCCTGTATAATTAGCTCCTGTAGCAGAATTAGTTAGATTTCTCCACTCTACAGGTACATCAATTGGTGTACTGTTAAAAACAGTACTACTGGTATAAGGATTCAGTGCTTGGGTAGCAGTATTATTGGGCGATACTTCTGCAAAGGTGACTCGACGGGTGCGATCGCTAAAATAAAGCTGAATTTGGTGAATCAAGATGTTCATAGCATCAGAAACATCCCCAACAGCTAAACTATGATTTTGTAGAGCGGTTTGTATTGCAGAGACAGAACTACCGATTAAATTAGTTGGATATTGAGTTGTATTTTGAATATCTGCTATCAAAGTTGCCACAGTAGTTTCCGAACCACATTTTTGACAAAGAGAGAGTGCAGTATTTGTCATCAAATCGATGCGATTTTGATAAGCAGCATCATTATATGCTACAGCAGAACCACCAGGACTTGTGGTTGATTGAGTTGAACTTACACCATTACTTGTACCACCATTACCCATCGTGGATGGGAGCGTATTTTGTTGAACTCCTTGATATAGATCAACATTAACAACATTATTAGCAGTAGAATATGCAACATTATTTGTGCCAAAATTTCCCCCGACCGTTATTTTGGCATTATCTTGTGAATAGTAACAAGAATATATACTACTGACCTGGCGAAATGTCACTATCGTACTGTTTTGTCCACCAGCCAGTAAATTACTATCTGTATGAATCCCACCATTAATATAGAAATCGGAATCTGGTGTAATTTCTAAATCATGCTTAAACCAAATTGCTTGATAATTTATAGGAACTCGCAACCTATCTTGTTCATATTCTAAAGCAGAAAAAACCGTACTGGATTTTGTCTCGTAGTTAGCAGGAGCAAGACCTGTAAGATCGTTAATCGGTAAGTTAACTGTATAGACATAAAAGCTTTTTGCTAAGTTTCCAGCTAACATGTACCAACTAGAATCTCCCACTAAATCAGCACTCGTCACCATAGCAGATGTACAAGTTCCTGTCTGATTTTGATTCATCGGAGGAGTCCTGGCTTCTAAACCGTTTCTGATTCTGTTAAATTCACCAGATGGACTACCGCTAGTCGCACGAGACGGACTACGAAAGTAAATAGCATAAAGAGTAAACGTGTCAAATTTGCCATTATTATCTGTATCAACGGGAAATTTCCAAGCAGTATTTAAGCTTTCGTCATTTTCTATTGTATATATTGTACCCGTAGCGTCATAGCCGTTTTCCAGTTGACCGTCACCATTAATGTCAAAAGCCAGTTCCAAGGGAGTTTCATCACCAAAGATATACGCAGGATTAATAGTATTAGTAGCAACATTTTTAAGAATACTGTATAAAGCTTGGTCTGATGGAGTAGCCCGTGGTAATCCAGGGTCATTGAGTAATTGTTCTAATTTTGCTTTAGCACGACCAATTGCTGGCATCGCCGCGTTTAAGAGAATTTGATGAACTCTGACATAACTAGCATTTCTGGAACTGTCAAAAGCACGAAAAAGGATAGCAGTGGTCAGCAGTAAGACTACTAAGGAGACTAATACCACTGTTGGTAGGATAAAACCAGAATTGATGGTTTTCTGTCTGCTCCTAGTCGTGAAAATAGCTCTTAAGAGCCAAATAATTGGACTTTTGAGACCAGAACTCCTTTTTTTAGCGATCGCTACCCAATATATCAGGGAATTAACCATTATTTTTTCATGGCTTTGAACTACCCAAATATATTCATGGCTATTACGCTTGTGAAAATTCTATCTAAAGTCTGATTATTGAACTTGATTTGCGAAATGAATGTAATCTTTAGTTTATTTGAAATTCTTGCTAATATAGTAGTTACATTTGTAGTTACATGGTATAAGCTTCATGATACAGACCCTAAAGCTGCGCAAAATTGGTAATTCAGTCGGAGTTACATTTTCTAAAGAGTTATTAGACAAACTTAATCTCTCCGAAGGAGATACTGTGTTTGTTGTAGAAACTGAATATGGTATCCAGCTTAGTCCTTACGATCCTGAATTTGAGAAAGCAATGGCAATTTATCGGGAGGGTGGTCAGAAATTTCGTCAGGCTTTGAAGGAACTTGCCAAGTGAATGAACCGATTTGGCTAACGGAACAGATGGTGCTCGCTATCCATGAGGATTTGATTTCTCAGTATGGTGGTTTATTTGGGGTGAGGGATAGACCATTATTAGAAGCAAGTTTAGCCCGTCCCCAACATCGGATTTCTTATCAGCCAGAAGTTTCGTTATTGGAATTAGCAGCAGCTTATGGTTTCGCTTTGTGTAAGAATCATCCCTTTATAGATGGGAATAAGCGTACAGCTTTTATGGCAATGTATGTTTTTCTAGGATTGAATGGTTATAGCCTTAATACATCAGAGCTGGAAATAGTATTAGTCATGGAGAGTTTAGCATCTGGGGAGATTGACGAAAACGCAATGCTTGCATGGTTAACAACATATTGTACTAAGTCACTATGAAGGCGATATCGATGATTTTCTAGATGGCTTTCCCACATTAAGAAGGCAGCAGGTATCCCCATAAATAAATTTAGGGGATTTAATTACGTGTCAATTGATGGTGCGGAAAATCATGATGGCTATCTCTACAATACGCTAGCATGAATGAGATCGTGTTTGCTGATACTTTCTACTGGAAGGTAAACAGGAATTAGTTTAGCAATAATTATTTTACTTTAACTCTTACTGTAAATGGCTGCTCAAATAATAAGTAAAATAAATAAGCAAATCCTATACTAGCTATTATACCTATTAGATAAAGAAGTAGTACATGGATATTGATAGGAAGATTAAAACTTAATAAGCAGTGTCTTAATAGTACGATAACTATTGCGTGCGTCAGATAAAGACTATAAGAAAACTTACCCATAGCGATCGCTATGGGCGATTGGAGTAAATTAAGTATTTTTGGTAATTCTTTACCAGCAATCAAGTAATTTGTACAGTAAATTATCAAAGAGGCTGCTGCAATACTTATGCAACTTTCCGAAATCCATACAGATGATTTGATTAAATTATTTGTAATTATTGCCAAGATATAGAATACTATTGCTATTATTTGCCAAGGTAGATGTTTCTTCAGCTTAATCAAATAAGCCTTTTGAGAAAAACCAATATCTGCTGCTGTTGCACCTAAGGCAAATGAACCAATCAGCCAAGGATAAGTGTTATCCATAGAGCCACGTAATAAATAATGGGGCATTAGTCCAATGATAAAAGCGATCGCTAGCATGACCCAGCAACCCCATCGCCGCCATAAAGGTAAAAATAATAGAGGAAAGATAAAATAAATTTGCCATTCTAATGCTACACTCCACAAAGGTCCGTTAATTGTATAAGGTTCTCCTCCTCTACCTATATTGTGAATTAAGAGAAAATGTTTTAAAATATCAATGTAAGTAAACTTAAAATGCAACTCGTCGTGAGGAAGTTCTTCCCACTGAGCATGAGTAATTTTGGGTAATAAAATCGAGACAGTTACATAGACAACTAGACTAAGTATCAAGGCTGCATAATAAGTGGGTAAAATTCTGCGCGATCTTCGCCTAAAATAGCTTCCCAATCCGCCTGGTAAATAACCATCCTGAGAACGTACTACTGGTAACATTAAACAATAACCGGAGAGGACAATAAAAACAGCTACACCAAAGTAACCAAATCTCAGGGTACTAGATAATAAAGCCTCACCTGTAGGCGCTATGTTATTCTGATCTTCTATTAAATAAATATGAAAAAGCATGACATAGAAAGACGCAATACCTCGTAATCCATCTAAGTAATTAAAGCGAATTTTCTCATTAGACAATTGTTGCATTTTTACATATAATCCTTATATAGTAATATCATTAGGGACAATTTGCGTCTTTAGCTATAGCTGTTGTACCCAAAAGCGTTGTAATTAGTACGCAACGTTTAGTACTAGAAGGTGTGGTAGTAGAATTGTTTGCAGGTATTGCTAGCACAATTTCATAGTTTGATGTCGTAGTAGCATCAATTGGTAAAGTCCCAAGGCTACTAAACTGGATTGTTTGATTCTGTGTAGTAGAGCTATATGCTTGGCTGTATGTAACGCTACTAGTTGTATTTACGCTAGTAATATTTGAACCAAGAATTATTGTTCCAGGCGGAATCCGCAAATTACCACCATCTAATTCTTGCCAATAATTAGCCGGTATAACACCACTACTACTACCACTACTTGGTACAGCAATTGCAGGATAAACGGCAGCTTGTATAACATTTGCGGCAGTAGTTTGGAAACTTACCATGTAAGTTTGCTTTGTATTTTTAGCTTTCTGTTGTGCATCTTGTATTGCAGATACAACAGCATTAGTAGCTTTATTCAATCGTTGTCTATTGATAAAGGTTAGCCAACTAGGAATGGCGATCGCTGATAAAATGCCAATAATCACTATGACTATGATCACTTCCGGTAAAGTGAATCCAGGATTCGGAGAAATGGTCTGATTAGTCCTCCGCTTGGTCATGGAAAATACTTGCAATAGATATATTAGCCCGCTTTTTAAGCCTTTTTTAACCGGATTTAATCTAATTTGATTACCCATTTACCTCATGCTCCAATTTATTGAACACCAAGAAAACCACGAGCTTTAACTTCAATACTTGTAGTTGGAAAATATGCAGCATATTGGGCGACATTACTAGTATTAGTCGTTATAGAATTACTCGCTAGTCTAGCCAAAGCATTACCTCTAATATACACTCTTGCAGTGTAGTTGCTTGAATCAACACACGCATAAAAACTATCTGTGTTGAAGATACTACTCGATGATATACCACTGACAGGATTAACAGCAGGATTAGAACCACTTGCAGCAGTTCCAGCAGCAGCAATACGAGGTATTTTTTGCTCAGTAGAACCACTGCATGTCGCTAGACTAGTAGATGTTGCTGATACTGGTAGCGTAGTTACTGGAGTTGCATCAATATAATCAATCAAGACATAACTTGGATTGGTTAGCTTACTGTTAGCATTAGTAGCCTGACCGGCTGTGCTAGTTATTCCAGAGCCTGGTTGGCTATAGTAGACTGATGAACTAAAGTTTGTATCTGAACTTAAGACTGTCCAGCTACCCATTTGTGTATTTAAATCTCCAGATGCAGATAGATTGAAAGCAATAAACCCTGGATCAGGCAAAAGGGTATAATTGACGGTGACAGGTGAAGTTGATGTACCTTCGTTACGGGAATAAGATCCATTGGTATCATGAATACCATCACGCAACTCCCATCTAGCAATTTGAAAGGTATTTTGATTATAAAGTGAAGAGGTAGTAGTAGAAGGATTAGTATATTTAATCAAATAATAAACTACTAGAGAATAAACTGAGTAGTTTTGGTGACTGCAACCATTTGTTAGTAGTGATTGCGAACTGGTACTGTCGTAACCACTATTAGGCAAACAACCCACCGTAGGGGTTGAGGAACTGTAATAAGGAGAAGGCAATTTATTAGTATCGTAATAGAAATATCTCTTCCAAAAGGCTAGTATAGGGGTCATGGTTGAATCTAGAGTACCACTCTTGTCATAAGGTATTTGTGGTGTCGTTCCATTTCCATAAATACCATTGTAGTTGTAAGTAGTTGTAGTTCCACTAGTGTTTGTGCCTGAAACATTTCCATAAAGTCCATCAGCATTGTAGATATATACTGCTTGTTCAATGTCCTGAGAAATATAATCTAATGCTAACTGAAGTTCTTGTAGCGAGTTGGTTTTCGCTTGTTCTTTATAGTCCGAATTCAGAACATCAATCATGAATTGCGTTAAGGGTAAAATTACAAGAACTGCTATAACAACACCTATAAGTAATTCAATGAGAGTGAATCCATGAACTAAATTACCTAATTTAGATTTGAAGGCTTTAATTTTGCGCAGAAAACTGATGAATTTCTTTCTCATAATGATATTTCTCTCTCTTGCTATTCACCTCTAATTCTCTAAATATGGTAGGTTTAAATAACACCTCATGTTTTATGAGCAACCACCATAACGAGTACAGTAATCTTGGAATTGTGTATTTTGAGTCGTAATTTCAGTAGTAAATTCTACTAGTGGGGAAACTCGATCGCCTGTGCCACCAGTATAAGGGTTTTGTTTGTAAGTATAAGAACTATTAGAGCTGCTCATTGCCTTAAGTGTAAGACCTCGTCCAAAGCTATCAGCTCTATAAACCCTCACAGCTAAAACATAGCCTTGATCGGGTGTGCTAGTAGTAGTTGTTGTTGTTGTTTGTCCAGAAGTATTGATACTAGTTACTGTTGTGATAGTTTGGCTACGGAAAGCTTGAACTACCATATCTTTAGTACTTGTATTAGCACAACTGCTATTGTCAAAATCTACACAGAATAGACTGACAGTAGTGGAATTGGTACAGTAAGCATTACTACTACAAGATAAAGCTGAACTAGTAGGAGCACTTGTTGCAGCAAAACCAGAGGAACCTGATCGCTGCGGGCTAAATGTACCACTAGAAGAATCCTCACTCAAAGTAACTACATCGTTTGGAGCAGCAATTGTTCCTGCTCTGACACCATCAATATAGGTTCTAGCAGATTGGGTTGCCAGTTCTACACGTCTTGCTTGTACGCGAGTTGCAACTGATAAAGCGATCACTGGGGCGATCGCCGCCATCAGAATAGCAACTACTACAATCGCCATCAAGGATTCAACAATTGTAAAACCAGAATTGTCAGATTGAGAGATTTCGAGCTTCTCAAAGTTCTTGTTCAGCTTAATTTTTTGGCTGAATAGTACTTGTTTAATCATGGTTTAAAAATCCTCCAGTAATTTCTTAAGGATATGTGAGAGTTGAACAACTGCTTGGTCGATAGTTAGCAGGAACCGCCCAAGTATTAAATGATGATGATGTTTTTCCAGAATCAGGTTGTTTGGCGCATAGCAGAGCTTGCAACCATGGATCGTCGCTATTCACTTCTCGAAAATACTCGGCTGGCGGATTAGACGGGGGAACAGTGAATTTTTGAGCAAATAAATCTGGTAACTGAGATAATAACCCAACATCAAAACCCCAGTTACGACTGGGTGGTACAAAATAAGTCAGGGTTTGGTTACTTTGGTTTGAAGCACCGCCACATTGTTGACCTGAAAACTGAAAAATACTGCCCGGACCGTTAGTGTTCGTCCCGAAAGTAGTGCCCGCAGACGTACAGGCACCCGTAAAGTTTCCTGTTGAGGGTACATAAATTATTGGTGAATAAGGAGCAGTTGCATAAGTACTTCGTTTAAATTGAATGAAGCTGCCTGAGATTGTGTTTGAGGTTTGACTGGCACTAGAACCATTATTCCAGTTTTCTTCAAGCCGTACTAAGTTCTGGAACGCTGCTGATATTTCTGCTGGGCGGCTGGGACTGTTACCCACAGCCAATGCTACATTAAATGTGTTAGCAGACTGGGAGGACGGTGCTGCTTGTTGAATCCAATTTTGCTGGAGACCTGGGTTAGTAATCGTTCCTTGTACCTGACTTATCTGTGACTGATTTCCTGGTACCCCATCAGGATCAAAGATTTGCGTAATTGGTGCTAACTGGGGTTGATACTGAGGCTGGGTACTACTAGGCACTCCTGCTAGGTGGAGGTAGTTGTTCACTGCGTAATAAGCTGAACTTAAACTTGTAGGAGTTGTACTGCTAGTGTTAGTTAAAAACCATAATGCACCGCTGACTGGTGTAGGTAGGCTAGCTAAAGGCATACCATAGCAGACCGGCTTAACCGTCTTTGTACCAGTTACTGCTAGTGGAACTGGTAAACCGCCATTTGCAGCAGTTGTAGGTGTACAAGTACCACCAATATAGGTAGCAAGGTATAAATCTCCGACATTATGACTTCCAAGAGTATCTGACGTAGCTGAGGTATATCTCTGGAAAGCAACGCGACGAGTGTAGTATGGGTTTGTTGGTAGAGTAACT
>Ga0116229_10015957_pt1 | contig 10148 bp, 8 predicted proteins | sample S1TSphgellanicum_3_FD_87313 | JGI IMG/M metagenome (GOLD analysis project Ga0116229, IMG submission 87313) | Host-associated microbial communities from peat moss isolated from Minnesota, USA - S1T2_Fc - Sphagnum magellanicum MG | ecosystem: Host-associated > Plants > Peat moss > Unclassified... | reverse complement strand
TACTCGGCACCATCACACCCCCAAGCGCGGCCGCGCCACGACACCGCGTCGTCGCCGCTTCCCGCTTCCGCTTCCCACACGCCCTACAGCTAACGGGAAGCGGAAGTGGGAAGCCCATCAAAATCCGCGACCGTAAGGCCATCAAACAGGGTGATCGTGCTCAGTCCTCGGTCATCGGGTCCTCGTGGCGTCAGGGTGAAGCGTCGCAACTCCACCGTAGCCCGCTGATCCGATGGCCGCCTCAGCCTGCTCGGGTGTCCGGTTGGGCAGCCCCTGCGGTCGGCTCCGCCGACCTCCGGGGCCGCCCAACCGGACACCGAATTTCCACCACCAGCACGGACGCTAACGATTTTCCGGCAGGGACCTGCTGCCGCGCTTCTTGCCCGTTTCGCCTTTGACAGGTGGCAATCCAGTGTCCGGAAGCTCGACGACATCGCCTTCTTCGCCGTCGGCGTCATTCTCCCCGCCGTCAGCTTCAACCGCAACCTGTTCGGCTTCATTGAAGAGGCGGTCAATGTGCTTTTCACTCTTCGGTGCAAAACGATGCAGACGCGCCAGCGCCAGCCCCTCCTCGAGTTTGACAACGCGTTCAGCGAGTTGACGGTTCTCCGCCTGGAGCGCGGCAATGCGCGCCATCAGCTCCTCAACAGTCGTTTTGCCGGTCCGATTCATCAGATTCTTGAATCTGAACCGTCCGGCCACGTCAACCGCGGAGTTCCAGAGACCTCAGCCAGCGACCTGATAGTGCCGCACCGGATAGCGAACCATCGCATCGATATCGATGCCGTCGAGGATCCAGTGTAGTTGCTCGGTTGTGAGCGTCGCGATCGCCGCCTCGCGGCGCGGCCAGCGGAACTTGTCCTCGGTCAGCTGCTCCAGGATCAACACAAAGCCGGATCGGTCGAAGAACAGGAGTTTTAGCCGGTCGCGACGGCGATTGCAGAACGCAAAGATCGCAGGCGCAAACGGGTCCAGCGCCATCGTCTCCTGAACCAGGACCGCAAGGCTGTTGATCCCGGCCCGAAAGTCGATGGGTTCACGATGCATGTAGACCTGGAGGTCAGCGCCCAGTCTGAACATGGCCCAACGCTCCAATGATCGCCGTCAATGCATCCCCATCACCGCACTCCAGCGTCAGCTTCACCCCGTTCGGCAGCGAGGCGCCCACCTTGGTTGGGGAGGAAAAAAGCGAAACGCTCTTGGGTTCAGACCCATGCACTTCATTGCAAGTCGCCGGCATCGCTGCCATGCCGCTCTGTCGCGACGGGGGCCGACAGGCTGCACCTTGAAGCTGAACCGGGATGAAAGGCGGTGATGAAGACGGCGCGACAGACTGGGGCTCCGCGCTCTTCTTTATCCACTTGCTCAGAAGGTTCGCGTTGACCCCATGTTCGAGCGCAAGCCTCGATACTGACACGGCAGGCTCAAGGCAGGCCGCGACAAGACGGTCTTTCGATGCGGTGTCGTATCAGCGGTGACCGTTCCGACCAACAAGCCTCACCCGCAGTTTCTGGTCATCTTCCATGAATTGGTGTCCACCTATTTTGGTGGACACCTCATGCCTCAGTGTACTGATTGGCAAAAGGTGCCGGGCAATTCGCGCTTACAATGGACCAGATCGAGATGTCCGTTGTTCGAATCTTAAAACGGTAAACTCCAGCAAAATTAACGAGTATTGGAAGCTGAAGAAGGCTGACGGATTTCCATCCATCAGCCTTCGATTTCGCAATTCCCGCTATTTGGTTTAGATAAGCACTGCAGGGATCAGAGGTTCAGTCAGTTCTACTACTTCAGAAGATACGAAAGCGGGATCGGATCGGAGATGGTCCAGCTATCAACGACGCTGGGCTTGCCCTTCTCTATGTCGACGATCAGATACTTGCCCTTGTTCTGGTGATGCAATTCGCTGGTGAAGGTGCGCGGTCCAAACAGTGTTGGCTCATCCTTCATCGCTTCGAGTTTTGCTGTGACGGCATCGGCATCAGTCGTTCCAGCGCGGGCAACGGCCTTAGCCCAGACATCGATCAAAACATAGCCGGGATAGACGTATTGGCTGGACGGCTCGGCACCGGTCGCGGCCTTGTATTTGGCGTTGAATGCGGTGACGTCTTTGTTTGGGTCGTCCCCGTAGATTGATCCCTGCGCCGGTACGTAGAAGTTGGACAGGTCCGGTGTCGCGGAGAGCCAATAGCTGCCGTCGACGCCGGAGCCGTTCAGGATCATTGATGTGATGCCGGCGGCGCGGATCTGCTTGATGGCGCTGACGACGCCCGGCATCATCGAACAGAGCATGATGGCATCTGGCTGCTTGGGAAGGCTCTTGATGCGCGTGATCTGTGCGGCGATCGAGGCATCTTCATTCTTGAAGGTGTCGCTGCCGACAAGCTTGGCGTCCTTCATTTTCGGCAATTGATAGTCAAAGCCGTCGCAAATGCCCTTGTTATATTCGGTCCAGGTATCGAGGAGCCGATAATAGGTTCGGGCATTCTTCTTGTTGTAGGACCAGTCGACCATCGTCGCGCCTTGAACCGCCGCGAGCACCGAAGCCGAGAAGCTGTGTGGGCCGACACCCTGAATGCCCGCCTTGACGGACTCGGCGCAAAGGAAAAATGACACCTTGCCAGCGGCTTCCGCCGCAAGCGCTGCCGGAGCGCCGAAGTCATAGTCGCAGGAGACGACGACCAGATCAGCACCCTTGTCGATGACTTCGAGACCCGCCTTGGCGCCTTCGGCACGGTCGGTCTTGGTATCAGCGGTCACGACCTTGATCTGTCGGCCGAGCAAACCGCCGGCCTTGTTGATCTCGTCGATACGGATCATCGCCGCATCCTGTGCAGGTTTGTCATAAGCCTGCATGAAGCCGGACGATGCAGTAGCAAATCCGACAACGATATCTGCGGCCTGGGCGGATGCGCCGAGCGAAAGCCCAGCCATCAGCGCGCCGAATACAATTTTCGAAAGATGTTTCATGGTGGTCTCTCCTTTTACGCTCATGCGCCTGCTCCTTCCGTCGCCCGGTCCTTGATAGGCTCATCCGTTCGAGCGGAAAGTTTCGTGGAGGGCCAGCCGGACCAGGTCAGTTCCTGGTTGCGGGTTAGCCCTGAAGGTCGGAAAATCAGGATGACGATCATCACTGCGCCGATGGCGATTTCCTGCGCGCCATGCGGCAGCGACCAGGTCTCAGACCCGATCGTGACGCCCTTCTCAAAGGTGCGCAGCAGTTCGATGATCGCGGAAAGTACGACGACGCCGATAACCGCGCCCGACAGGCTGTTCATGCCGCCGACGACAAGCATCGACAGAGAGATGAACGTCAGCCCGAGATAGAAGGCGTCCGGTGTCAACACCCCGAGAAAATGGGCATAGAGGGCACCGGACGCGCCGAGGATTAGCCCGCTGACGACAAACGCCTTTAGGCGTTCGCGGGCGATATCCACGCCGGAAGCTTGCGCCGCGATCGCCTCGTCGCGGGCAGATCTAAGCGCCAACCCGGAGCGCGAGATTGCGTAGAGATAGGCGACGATGACGGCCACTTCGGCACCGGCAAAGCCCGTCCAAAGGTCGGTCTTGCGCGGAATACCGACGATGGAGCTGGTCGCGCCTGTCACCGTTTCCCAATTGGAATAGACGGTGTTGATCATCGCCAGCATTGCAAATGTCGCGATCGAGCCGGCGATCCCCGATAGGCGCACGAGTATCTTGCCGAAGATATAGGCGAAGACCCCGGCAAAGAGCGTAGCCAGCGTGATCGAGAGATAGAATGGCAGCTGATTGTGCGAGATGATGTCGGGCAGGCCGCGCAACGAATATTTCTTCATCGCCGGCGGGATCGTGAACCAGGCGGTGGCATAGGCGCCCATGCACATGAAGCCGATATGGCCGAAGCTGATCACGCCAGAGTTTCCGATGAACGTGTAGAGCCCGACGACGATCATCACGCGGATGAACACCTCAATGATGGTGCGCGTGAAGACGCCGTTGTTGACCCAGAGCGAAAGACCGGCGACGGCTAGCAGGATCAGCGTCAGGATGATCGGGGTTGATATCGTGCGGGCGAGGATCGATTTGCGTGCGGTCATGGTCAGACCCTCTGTTTTGCGGATTTGGCGACAAACAAACCATTCGGCCGCCAGATCAGGGTTAGAATGACGGCGCCATAGACGAATGCGTCGCGGAACGGCCTCGCGTCGAACGGGAGCACGACCTGCATCAGGACGCTCGCCGCGCCGATCAGGTAGCCGGCAGTCACAGCGCCGGTTAGGCTGCCGAGCCCGCCGATGACGGTGGCAATGAATGCGATGAGCATCAGCGAGGCACCCATCTGGATGTCGACTGTGCCGGTTTGCGTGACCAGAATGAGCCCGGTCGCGGCCGCCAGCATGCCCGACAGTGCAAAGGCGAGCATGATCACGCGGTTGGCGCGCACCCCGAGCATGCGGGCCATCGTGAAGTTTTCAGCAGCTGCCCGCATTTCCAGGCCGTAGCGGCTGCGCTTCAGGAACAAGGTCAACAAGCCGAGGATCAGAAGCGTGATCGTGACTGTAACGACCTGCAGGAGCGGCACGCGCGCACCGAATAGATCGAGGGGTTCGCTGAGGTTGGCCCAGAGGTTGATTGACTTCGGCCGGCTCGAATAGAGCATCAGGAGGAAGTAACGGATGACGAAGCCGAGCGCGAAGGAGGCGATCATCATCGTCGCCGGATTGGCGTTGCGGAACCGGCGGAACACGATGATCTCGGACAGGACCGATAGGCCTGCGCCGATCAGCAAGATGAGCGGGATCAGCAAGGACGTCGGCAGATTGCCGGCAAACACGATTGCCGCCGCATCGATCGATGGCCATAGGAGCGCGAAGACGCAGAACGCGATCGTGTCGCCATGGGCAAAGTTGACGAGTCGCATCACGCCGAAAATCAATGCAATGCCGAGCGCACCCAGAGCGTAGAGACTGCCGAGACTGAGCGCATCGATGATGATCTGAATGATCTCTGTCATGGTCAGTGGTCCCCGTAGCCGAAGTAAGCCTTTTTCAACGCGTCTCCACGCACCAGCTCGCGCGCATCGCCTTCGAGCACGACTTCGCCCGAACGCATCAACACCATCCGACCGCCGGTCAGCATGGCGCGCGCCGAACTTTGCTCGACGATGAGCAATGTCAGCCCCTGCGCGTCGCGCAGCTTCAGGAGGGTCGCGTAGACATCGTCGGTGACTTTCGGGGCGAGGCCGAGCGAGGGTTCGTCGATCGCGATGAGCTTCGGCTTCGCCATCAAAGCGCGGCCGATGACGAGCATCTGCTGCTGACCGCCCGACAGAACGCCGGCGGGCTTGTACTTGCGCTCGGCAAGCATCGGGAACACCGAATAGACGGTCTCCAGATCGCGGTGGGCCGCGTCCTTGTCGACGCGCATGCCGATGCCGACGCGCAGATTTTCATCAATCGTCAGGTTACCGAAGACATGCCGTCCCTCTGGCACCATGGAGAAGCCGAGCCGGGCGATATCCTCGGGCGACTTGCCGCTGATCGATGTGCCGGCGAGCGAAATTGACCCATCGCGCAACGGCACGACGCCGGCGATCGCCTTCAGGAGAGTCGACTTGCCGGCCCCGTTCGGACCAGTGACGAACAGACTCTCGCCTTCTTTCACCGAAATGCTGGCGCCGCGCAGCGCCGTAAGCTTGCCGTAGCGGACACTGATGCCTTCAACAGTCAGGAGCGTCATAGCACCTCTCCTTCCGTCTCGGCCTGCGTGCCCATATAGGCGTGTCGGACCTTTTCGCTGGCTTTGATCACATCGGGCGAGCCGACCTCGATAATCTCACCGGAATCAAGCACATGGATGTGGTCGCAGGTCCTCAGGACCATGCCGATATTGTGCTCGATGAGGAGAACGCCGCAGCCGATGTCGCGAACGATGCGGGCGATCAGCGGGGACAGGTCTTCGGCTTCCTCCGCCGACATGCCGGCAGCCGGCTCGTCGAGCAGCAGGTATTTCGGTTCCATCATCAGCGCCCGGCCGATCGCGACGCGTCGCTCATCGGTGTAAGGCAAACCGCCCGCAGTGCGCTCGGCCAAGGCCGAAATGCCCATCCAGTCGAGCATCTCGTCCGCTTTGGCCGAGGCTTTCTTACGCGACAGTCCGAGGCCAACACCGGTCACTTCCAGATTGTCGACAACACTTAGATCGCCGAACAGCCTTCCGGACTGGAAGGTCCGTGCGATCCCGAGATGGCGGATCTTATGCGCGGGCTTATTCCCAAGATCCGTGCCGTCCATTGTAACCTGGCCGGCAGTCGGCGCCTGGAAGCCGGTCAGCACATTGACAAGCGTCGTCTTGCCGGCCCCATTCGGACCAATCAGGCCGGTCACGGAGCCCTTCGGCACGGTGAGGTCGACGCTCGACAAAGCCGTCAGGCCATCGAACGAGACAGACACAGTATGGGCGGTCAGCGCTTGGGTCATGCGGTCAGTCAGCTCCCCTGTTGACGCGTCAGGACATAGGAGCCGCTTTGGTGCAGCGCCGACGTCCAGCCGGGTTCGATGACAATTGTGGTGGTGACTTCCTCGATGATCGCGGGGCCGGCGATGATCGAGCCCGCGCCGAGCTTCGAGCCGTCGTAGATCGGCGTGTCGATGCCTTCGCCCGAGGCCGCAAAGATCGCGGTGCGATGGCCTTTCAGCGTCACATCCTCAGGCGCTCCGGGAGCGAGCGTCTGCAGGCCGGGCTTTTCGATCCGGCCGAACAGGGTGGCCTCGATGTTGACGACCTCGGCCGCGTTGTGGCGCTCCGAATAGGTGTAGAGCTCCTCATGCCGGCGATGGAATGCATCCTTGACCCGGTCGATCGAACCGGCGTCGATGGCAAATCGCGGGATATCGACAGTACATTCATGTACTTGCCCGACATACCGCATATCGAGGCTGCGCTTGACGTCGATTGTCCCGGCATCGAACCCGTCGGAGGCCAAATGGGGGGTGCCCCGCGCTTCGAGATCCTGATAGAGCGCGTCGATCCGGGCATAGGCGACGTCAGTGTCTAGCCGAACCGGGATCGTCGCCATGTAATTGTATTTGACGTCCGAAATGATCTGCCCGAATGCGCAGAGACCAGAGGCGAGCTTGGGCAGGATGATCATGTCGATGCCCATCTCGCGCGCCAAGGCCGTGATATGCGCCGCTGTCGCGCCGCCGGCTCCCACCAGCACGAAATCACGCGGATCATAGCCACGCTCGACCGAGACGCGGCGGATGCCGTTGACCATGTTGTTGTTGACGATCGTGTACATGCCATATGCGGCCTGTTCGATCGACAGCCCCATCGGTGCGGCGATCCGGGCGATCGCAGTCCGCGCTGCCGCGACATCGAGCGGCACTTCGCCGTCGAGCAGTCCCTTCGGGTTCAGATAGCCGAGCACAAGATTGGCGTCTGATGTCGTCGGATCGACGCCGCCGCGACCGTAGCAAGCCGGGCCCGGTTCGGAGCCCGCCGATTGCGGCCCGACCTGAAGAATGCCGAGACTGTCGATCCAGCCGATCGATCCGCCGCCGGCACCCAACGTCTCGACCTGAATCATCGGCACGCCGATGCGATAGCGCAGGAAGTCGATGTTCTTGTTGAGGTTGGTCTGGCCGTCCTTAGTCAGCGTGATGTCGAACGACGTGCCACCCATGTCGACGGTAATGACATTGGTTTTGCCGAACGGGGCGCAGATGTAAAGCCCGGCTTGCGGTGCAGATGCCGGCCCGGAGTTGATCGCGTAAACCGAGCGATCGGTCATGACTTGGCCTACTGCGAGCCCGCCGTTCGATTGGAAATAACGAACCGGCTGACGCGCGCCGAGTGACTTGAAATAGCTGTCGACCGCGTTGACATAGCGCCGCATGACGGGCGCCAGATAGGCATTCACGACGGACGTCGAGGTGCGGGTATACTCGCGGATCTGCGGATAAAGCTCGCTACCGACCGTCAGGATCACCTCCGGCATCATCTCGCGAACGATCTCGGCGGCCCTGAGTTCATGGGTGTTGTCGAGAACCGACCAGACGAAGGAAATCGCCACGGTCTCAACACCTTCGGCCAGAAACAGCCGGCAGGCCGCGCGGACATCCTCTTCCACCATCGGCGTGCGGATCGATCCGTCCGAAATCACCCGTTCACGCACGCCTTTGCGCAGGTAGCGCGGCACCAGCATGGTCGCTGCCGGATAATCCGGATCGTAGCGAAAGCCATCTTCCTTGTGACCGTTGCGGATCTCGATGGAATCCTCATGGCCGGCCGTGCAGATGAGCCCGGTCTTGCCGCCACGATGCGTGATCAGCGCGTTGAGGCCGACCGTCGTGCCATTGATGCAGAGATCGCAATTGGAGACGATCTCGGAGGCCGAGACGTCGAAATCATCGGCGATCAGTTTCAGGCCGTTTTCGATCGCCTTTGTCGGATCGGCGTGGGTCGACAGCGACTTGAAGAGCTTCACCTCGCCGGTCCGCCGATCGGCAATGACGAAGTCGGTGAAGGTCCCGCCGGCATCGATGCCAAGGCGCCATTTGGCTTGCGTGATGGTGTGGGCGTTCATGGTGCGATCCCCTCAAGCCACGCCACGCAGCTGCGCGGTGGCAGCTTCGTCGACATGCAGTGTTTCGGGATCTGTGATGACGACACCGTAGTCTTCGCGTGCGCCCTTTACTGAAACGAGGCCGTTCTTGACGTCCCACACGACCTTCTCGATCGGTCGCTCGTGCGGATTGCCATAGCCGCCACCACCGGGGTTCATGTTGGTGACGGTATCGCCGGGCTTGATGTCCTGAAAGATGTTGGTCCGGATCGTCTCGATCTTGCCATCGATCTTCAGTTCGACCCGGCCCACCTTTGAGGGAACGTCGTGCGACCACGCACCCGCCGCGCCGACGGCCGGAATACGCCGCCCCTCGCCAAACCCGATACAGGTCATTGGGCGATCAAGCGGTTCGACCTCCCAAGCGGTGCCCGATCCGCCGCGGAATTTGCCGGCGCCGCCGCTGTCGGTCATCAGGGCGTAGCGGTGGATGATGATCGGATAAGAATATTCCAGGAGTTCGACGTCGCCCGAGGTCAGCGCGCCGAAGCAGCATTCCGGGCCGACCGCATGCCAGCCGTCCTGCTTCGGCGTTGCACCGCCGCCAGAAATGATCGTCGCCAGCACCATGGTGACGTATTCTTCGTTGGTGCGGCTGTCCCATCCGGCGACGTTGAGGCCATTTGCGTGGCCCCAGGAGGCAGAGACCTTGGACGGCATCGCACGCTCGAACGCCAGCCGGACTGCATCCGTCAGCGTCTCCATGGGCGTTGTCGTGCAGTTCATATGCGGTGCCGGCTCGGCGGCGTTGCAGATGGTGCCCTTGGGCCCGAAATCGACGCTGACGCATCGATAAAGACCCTCGTTGTAGGGCGGCGGCAGCGCCGCAAACATCATGAGACCGAGATAAACGCCAGAGTGCGAATTGCCCTCGTAGGAATTGATAAAATACGGGATCTGGGGCGGGCTCTGGATCGCGATATGGACGCTGTCGCCCGTGACCGTGACGGTCGCCTTGATCTCGAAATCGCCAAATCCGTGGCCGGCATCCTCCAGAATGGCGACGCCTTCATAAGTGCCGTCGGGAACGGTTGCGATCAGCGAGCGCATGTGCCGGTCGGCCATGTCGAGCAGTTCGTCGATACAGGCGTCGACGGTGGGCTTGCCGTATTTCTCGATCAGCGCAATCAGATTGCGTTCGCCGACCTGACAGGCCCCAATCAGCGCGTTGAAATCGCCCTCCTGATCCCGGCGCGCCCTCATATTCGTGAAGATCATGTTGAGCACGTCGTTGCGCGGCTTACCCTTGTCCCAGATCTTGACGGGCGGAATGCGCAGGCATTCGGCGTAAATATCCTTGGCATTGGGATTGTAGCCGGCAGGTACCGGACCGCCGATATCGGTCAGATGCCCCTTGCAGACCGTCCAGTAGACGAGTTCCCCGTGATAAAAGACCGGCTTGTACATGCAGGTGTCGATGGCATGACTGCCGCTGAACGCCGGGTCATTGTGCAGGATCAGGTCGCCTTCGTGGATGTCGCCCTCGAAGAATTTGGCCACCGCCTTCATGGCCGGAATGAGCGACCCGAGATGGATC
>Ga0116229_10015956_pt1 | contig 10149 bp, 7 predicted proteins | sample S1TSphgellanicum_3_FD_87313 | JGI IMG/M metagenome (GOLD analysis project Ga0116229, IMG submission 87313) | Host-associated microbial communities from peat moss isolated from Minnesota, USA - S1T2_Fc - Sphagnum magellanicum MG | ecosystem: Host-associated > Plants > Peat moss > Unclassified... | reverse complement strand
TCCAAAGTGTTGTCATATGGAGGACTGTTTGCTGAATTTTTCACAGTTGTCAACTGCATGTGAAATTTGAAAGATGGTTATTCCATGTCTTTGTACCTTTCACATGCATGTCCATTTTAAGCCTACAAATTTATGCTTAATTCTGAATGTTTTCTTGGGCTTTCCAATTTTCATCAGGCTTGGATCAAGATTTTTAAGGTGGCATCTTTTGCAAAACATAGTACTCCTGCAATGCCCTTAAAAGGAATTAATTTTCGATGGGCAAAAGGATGTATGCCATGGTGACAACATGTTATTTTGAGAAATGTTGAAAATTTTGAAAAATAACTTTTTCAAAGAAAAAAATATTGTGAAGGAAAATAGAGAATTTTTGGATTTAAAGTAACAATATTCTATTCCCAACATGGAATCTTCAAAATCATTTAATTAATCAATAGCCACATTGAAGCTACTCATGTATTACAATATATCAAATCCCAATTGGACTAGGGTGGGTGGGCCTATTCTTGTTCACCATCTTATATCTGTGTCTTAGTAGAGGGACCACATTGGGTATTGAGTAAATTCACTATTGTAGAAGACATGCAAAATAAAATTAATATACTAACACATTAACTACTAAAAATATGCACATGTGTGGATAGTGATGAATATAACTAAAAACAATATTGGATACAAAACATGAGGAATGTTGTTTCAATTTTTGACAATTAGCGATACTCAATCATTTGTGAATATTGTTTTAGCAAATAACTATATATTTCATGATATTGAAAATATATTAAAACATAGTTTAGTAATAAGTAAATGGAGGGTGGAGATATAGTAAAAATTAATTAGGAATAAAAAAATGAATATTGAAAATTAGATTCCATATGCTATGATTATAAGTTCTCTTTGTGGTGGAAACTAGTAGGCCTAGCCACATCAACATGCCCCCCTATAATAAAATTTCAAAAATAATTCAAAAATAAAAAACATACCCAAAAATAATTGAATCACTTGAGCCTAGATTATAATTTTTCTTTTTATTTATCAAAATTGAACATACATTGACTTTATTCTTCTTTTGTTCTCTAGGATTCTTTGTCAAGAGAATAGGCCCACCTACTTTAGAAGGTGACATGGAGGGGATATTATAAATGTGGCATGAAATTTGACTTTTAAAAGGCTACCTCAACAATTTTAAAAACATACCTTACTTTAAAGTCATTTTCGTCATTAAATAATCCTCAAAATAATGAAATGATTTTTTGTGAAAATATGAAATTGACATGCTAAAAATCATCATAATTATCATAGGCTATTGTTTGAATAATTTCATTAACTCAAGTGACAATATCATAATAGATCGTGGAAAATTCCATAATTTTAATTTTAAAAATGAATTAAACTTTTGAAAAAAAATAATTTATTGTTTTTGTCAATGTCGAAACTAACCTTAGGCTACAATACTTCCCCAAGCCAAAAACTTAAAGCCATCTGCATAAAAACATCTCCACCATTTGTTTAAAAACATTTCCATTGTTTGTTGGGCATTCACCCTTGTATGTGTAAAGTGAGGGCACATTTGGTAGAATTGACATTTGATTTGACAACAAAACTTTCGTCTACCCCCACCATTTATCATCAATTGAGGCTTGTATGTCATCTTTCTCCTTGAAAAAGGCATGAAAGCCCATTCCTTTCATGAATAACATCAACTTTTTTTTAATGCAAAATTTTTCATGGGATTTGGTGCACATTTTTTACAATATGATTGGCCATTGTGTGAATTTACAAGCTATAATAATGGAATTGTGGTGATGAAATTTGCATGATTTGATGCAAGTAGAACTTGAAGTTAATGAAAATGAATAATTGATCTTTGATACATTACAGTTTCATTTTCAACCTAAAGGTAGAAATAAACATGGAGGCAATCAAGTTGGTCACCATGCAAATGTTTCACGAGAAAGATAACTTGGCCACATGAGTGCATGTGGCGTGACTATTTTTGCAATGAGCTTATGTATGATGATTACTTGTTTCAGCAACAATATAAAATGCAACATACTTTTTTTTGTCACATTATGCATATTGTTATTGCACACAATCTTTATCTCTAATAAAAACAAAATTCTTGTGGTATTTTAGGTTTATTTTCAATACAAAAATGCATTATTGCAATCAAGATGTTAGCTTATAACCTAATTACTAATGCATGAGATGAATATTTCAGGATGAAAAAGTTAACAATAATGGAAGCATTAAAGAGGTTTTGCAAAGTTATGAAGGAGTGTTTTGAAACTAGGTTTTTTTGGTAGCCAAATAAGGCTCACCTTTACAAGTAACTATAAATCAATGTTGATTGGGGCTTCTTAAGTATGTTTTTAAGTTTGGATTACATACACTATGTGTGGAAAAACAGCCTAGTGTCATGGTCATATCAATTCAATGACAATGATAAGAATAATAACATTATCTTTGAAACCATTGTAGATCAAAGCTTATGACACACCCCTAAACTTCTGGAAAGGCCCAAATGCAAGTCCTAGAAGAAAACAATGGAAAAAGAAAGGAGTTGGGGCATGCTCCCTAACTCACATCACTTTTGGGGTAGGAGGGTGTGTTAGACCTTCAAAATAAGACTAGAACAAATTCACAAGCAAGAGTTCAATATGAAATTAATTTACATAACCAAACAAAAAAGGCAGTTAGTGCAAATTGAACACAAATGGTGCAACAAACTTAGTAGGGACAACCTCAAGTTCAAACTTTACACAGTTCACAACCTTTGAGAGGAAACACCACTCCCCTCCCTATAACATATTCCGTGATTCTATGGGGGCTACATCCAAACAACATTTTTTTCCTGGACTCCCAAGTGAGAGTCCCAAAGTTAGAACTTTTAGTATCTTAAAATTTTGATCATTAATATTTTCCTCAGATTAAGCTTATTTGAAGCATGTGAAGGAAATATCTTATAATTCTCAAAAAAATCTTTCCAATGGTGTATGGCACTCCTTAATCAAAGCTCATGTAACCCTTGCATTTCAAGTTTAAACAAACAGTGTGATGGCACTTTAAATATCTACACTTTAAAACCTTTTCAATGGTGTATTGGGGGCCCAAATTAATGTTTGTTTGCCTTTTCAATTAAGGCTTTAAATATTCAAAATTCCCGCACAAGTGCAACTCCCAAAATGGGAGTGCATTTGGGAGTCATTAGGGTTCACTCTTTTGTACCTTCCCTCATTTGTGAGAGTGTGTTTCATTCCCAAACACACTCTCTTAGCCTCATGTGTTTCTGCATTCCATACTTAGTCGTGAGCTCGATGTTAGGGTTGTGACAAAAATAACAACATTATCCTTGAAACCATTGCAAATCAAAGCTTATGGTTTTGGCATGGACATTTTGGTTTGCCAAAAGGTAACAATGATTTGACTAATTTTTTATCATACTCTTCTTGTTACTGATTTCATGCAAAGTGTCAAGTCTAATGTGAAATGTGTGGTCAATGGGAATCAATATTTTCAATACTACTTGCTCATTGATGGCTTTTATCTATGTTGGTCAATTTTTGTGTAGACAATTCAAGAACTGAAAGGGGAAAATGAGTTCATTTTTCTATTATACATGAAATTTGTAGGAAGGATCTCATTTTGAAGTGCATTTGAAGTGTTAAAATCTCATTTTCACATTATTGCCAATCCTTGTTGATAATCGGATTAAAAAATCATCTTGAACATCTTGATGGCAAATGTGGTGCTTCACAATATGATTTTGGAGGATGAGAGTTTAAAAGAACTAAAACCATTCGAACTTCATAGAAACATTCATACTAAACATGGTTTGAGTTTTGTTGATCTCAAGCAAAGCACCAAACACAAAAAATAGCGAATTGCATTATCAATTGAAGAATGACCTCATTGAGCACTTATGAACAATCAAAGGCAACAACCATACATGAATAAAATTCCTTACTATTTTTTGAACTATTTATTTACTCATTGTTTTCTATGAAGTTATTTTCTTCGTTTAAGCTCTAGGTTGTTATAAGTTTGTAAAATCAAAAGCGTCAATAGGTTATGTGCTAGTTGTTGCAAGAAAAAGTTTTGTGCTAACTATCACAAGAGGTTGTGGAGTTAACAAATTAATTGCTGCAAATGCAAGACAAGTTCGAAACTTTTGCAACTCCTCGTGTTGATGCAACTAGAAGTATTCTTTCACCTTTAATGAAGTTAGTTGTTCATCTAGCAAAGTGCATAGATGCTCACATCTTCAAGAATTGTTGTTTTTTTAAAAGTTGTGGATGCCATCTTTTGGGTTGCATGTGCTTGAATGTGCATTGCATTGTCATTGCTTCTATTCATTTGTTCTGGTTTTTTTGCCCTCTTTACACCTTGTCAATGTTTTACAAGTGTGCGAGTGTTGCTAGGAGCCACAAACTCCACAACATTATTAATTGAAGTGTTATCTAATCTCCCTAGTTGAACTTCTCCATTTCTAAACTACTTTTCTTTCAAATCTTAATTTTTTTTCCAAAAACTAATCTAATAATCCTCCTTCCTCATAATGCTTCTTTCAAGATCTATTCAAATTCCCACCATATATAAAAAACATGTTTGAATTAAGCCACATCGACATAAATCCTACACAATCATCTTCTACTTATGTCCACCCTATCAATCACTAAAACTTCCTTTGTCCAACTTATTTAATAGTGACATCACAATTATCTGTCCAATACATCCTTCTAATTTGTCTAACAAAGACAATTCAGTTCTATCCTTAGCAAGTGGTTATAGGACACATCTATGTGTTCACAATGCTCAAACATAATATAATAGTAGCATTTCAAAGCTCCTTTATTGCCTACTCAGAAAATCGAAAACCAACAGGCAACAAAGTTTAAAGATTGTCATTCTCCTTCAATTTTCAAGTCTTTTTCATTGTTGCTTCTATGTTTTCTTCCTTCACTTCTATTTATACACAATTTTGTGGTCGTTTCGAAAATAGTAAAAAAGGTCAAGTTCTTATAATCATCTTCATCATGGTGTGTTTCTTCCCCTAGAAACTTTGTGCATTTTTACATTATTGAACTTGTAGCTTCAAGTTAATGTGTCAAATTTGAACCATTGAGCCATTAAGGTTCTGTAGTTTCAAAATCATGTTTGGAACATTCGTTTAAGCATCAAATGTAACAAAGATCATAAAAATTTGGAGCGTTTTTGGGTTTTCCATTCTTACAAATGAAGTTTATCCATATACTAAGGGTCTTAAATGTCACTTCTTGTGTCAAAACATGTTGTCCACATCCTTTGTTACTTTCACTATTTGTGAAGTCAATGTGTAGATTATTTAAGGTTTATTTGGTTAAGGTTATTTTTTGTGATGGTAGGTGTTGCCACTGAAAAACAATAATGTTACATTACATTGGTAGAAGTTCAATTGAAAGTAGCAGAAGAGAGCTTGGCCATTACCAAGACAAAGAAAAAAGTTGGTGTTATGGCGGTAGCAAAAGCCTGCAACCAAATGGAAGATCATAATAATCACCTCCGAAAAGCGAAGGAACTCTTATCTACCTTATTTACCAAGATGGAAAACAACACTAAAGAAAAATGAGAAGATTTGCAACAGCAAATTGACACACAGAAAGGTGTTGTTGATTTATTCATGGGTCTTGCAAAGGCCCCTGGGTCTTTGCTTATGAAAAATTGAATAAGGTTTCAAATAGTGTTGGGGGTGGTTTGTATGCCTTAGAAGGACAACTTGCACGTGCCCAACAAAATGACAATGTTGTGTGATCCCTCCTTACGAGGTTTCAAAAACGGTTGGTTACATTTTCTTGTTTCCCCCTTCCATCAACTAATTTGGAAAGTCATGAACCAACATGCATTTGGGCCGAACATTGTCCTTTTAATGGGATGGGTTTTAAATTGGTGTGGTCAAGACAAATTGCATCTTGTAAACATGTTTACCATGGTTGGTGTGCATTTGTCCACTTCAGTCAGTCCACAAAATGCATTGATGTGTTATGTGGGGAAGAAATGCACACGGGCTAGTGGCATTTTACAATAATCATCAAGCCTGGGAGTTGGAGCAATGGTTAGACAAACTAGTAATAAAAAAGTGAAAATACACAAACTTACTTCATTTGGTTTCAAATTTGTTGTTAATAGTCATATGGATCTATGTATAGAAATAATTAGCTATAAAATGCTCTTTGGTGTCATTTTGGGTAGAACATTTTGAACATGGGTTTCAATTAGCTAATAGAACTATCCACATGTGGTTAAATTCAATTTCCATCCCAAGTCAATAATTATGAATTCATGGTTGACACCAAAGTCTTTTGCGCTAATCCAATGTACATGAAACTTTGCCTAAAGTCACATTAGTGTTATGTGATCTAACACCTAGAAGTTGTTTCAAAATGTTCCTTGCATAACATTTATTCCATAATAGTTTAATTGCCTATTCAAATATAGATCCTTATGATTCTTAGGTGGTTAAGTTTCCAAATGTTTCTTTACAATTGGATGTTTTGTTTATGGAAGAACACATTATGTATTAATTTGTGATTTTTATGAAACCTAACACACTTTCAAAGTCCTTATGTGTATGTGTAGGTTTGATTTGTGTAGTGTGATCTTGAATTTGATATATAGTAGGTGACTTATGATGTATAAGTACATGCATAGTATTTAAATGTCCATTCATGTTTTAATTTGTGTAATTCAGTGAAGATGGATGTACATTAAGTGAGTTTTGTGATGGAAGAACTTGCAAAGTTCTTAAATGTGTCTACAAATGTTGAAATTTATGTAGTTGTGTGAGTTTAATGTGTACTTAGAATGACTTTTTAGTAGTTGAATAGTCCTTAATTATATATGCAAGTTTAGATTTATGTACAATTGTGTGTATTTATGTACATTAAACTGTTTTTAGGTGGTAGAGCATTTGGATAGTCTTTACATGTATATGCAAGTTTTGATTTATGGACAACTTATGTGCATTTTGTGTACATTAAGATGACTTTTGTGTGGGACAATACTTGGATATTCCTCAAGTCTATATGGAGGTTCATATTTATGTAAAAGTTGTGTACATTTTATGTACAATAAGATGAATTTTTGTGGGGCAGAGTACTTGGACAATCCTTAGTTGGACCTATGAAATATTTGATTCATTGGGTGTGTGTAACCTTTTTATAAATTTTGATCTACCTAGTTGTGTGATATTTTTATACGGGTGAATCAAATGAAGCTTGAACCTACATCCATTAGTTTGTTAGAAGCCCAACCATTTTTTTAAAATGTGGTATTCATACCCAACTACTTTTAGGTAGTGTATATAAGGTTCAAGACATCAACCCAAGTGAGGGCAACATACATATGAAGCATCAAACTAGTCCACACGTGGTGGAAACTAAGGTCACCAACCCATTAAAGGCTAGAGGTCAAGCACTTTTAAAAGTTGTTACACAAGCACATGTTCTTGATGGAAAATAAAAAGGTGACCTAGTGGTAATGAAACCTTCGGCAACAAATAAAGAATTACATATGGAAATTGTAGATGAAGATAATGGTAGTGATTCTAATAGCATGGACACTTCTGAGGCAAATGATGTAGATGTTGAAAAAAACCAAGGTGCATCAAGTGAAGATGGTGAGCATCCTCTTCCAAACAAGAAAAGAAAAGTTATTGACCAAGATGATGAAGCTGGCAAGCACCATGAGGGTTTTCAAAAACCACAAGCAAAAAGGAAGAAGTTCAATTCCCAGGGCCACTAAGATAAGCTTTAAAAACCTGATGCCAATACAAATAAGAAGTTGAAAAAAACAACAATTGTAGACAAAATCTCAATTGCAAAGACAACCCAGCAAGTAGCTTCTAAGTCTATGAAGCAACCCAAAGCACTCAAGAGTAAGTGAATGTGGTGTACTAGTAAGTTGTCTACAATACATGAGTTGCATAGGTGTAGTTTCAAAATTGTACAAATGTCTTATATGTATATGTATGTTTATTTTATTCTTTTCTTATGGTTTTGACAAACAATTGAAACATATGTTTCATGTTACATTTGTATTTTGAACCCTTGAAACATATCCAGAATTTTGACACAACATACACATTCTCCAAGCTTATTTTGTTTGGTGGTTATTTGTGGGGTTTTTTTTTGCTCAATTTTCTACTTGAAGGTTTTTTGGTCAACTTTGTGGCAAGGGATTTTTGATAAGAGTGTTCAATGTTGATCCATTGAAGCATTGGTGTCATGACGGACTATTATACATGCGAGTTTTTTCCTTCTCATTTTTTGTTGTTTTTCAAACTTAAGTTATAATTTACATTAAAATTACAACTTAGCATGAGGTATTATTGGCAAAATTCTTGATGTCTATTACATAAGTTTCAAATATTCACAAATTACATGTGTAATGTAACTAACTTGCACAATTTTTCTTTGTTGCTAGGTTTTCAAGTTTTCAAAGTTAAAGAACTGCCTATTGATGGGAATAATTTCTTATTATGAACAAATCTATTAAGCATTACTTCTAAAGGCTAACACTTTATAATATATTTTGAGCTACATGTATTCTTCTTTCAATTGAACAAATTGCCTTTAGAATTTGCCCCTACATATTGCCCCAAGTAGTATTTTTCATTAGACATTGTTGTTGGTTTTAATATGGTACATCAATTGAGTGCAGAGTTATAGACAAATCCATCTATTAATAAAATTACAATTGCTTAAGAAAAAGTATTTAATTCACTATCCATGCCTTTGAGAAAAATAAAACATGTTATACTTTCATATTATAGTTTTAGAGTTACCATTTTTGACAAATTTGTTTGGTGAGTCTATAGGGGAGAGAAATGTATATAACTTTTTCATATGTTTCGTGAATTTGGTGGAAGCACCCATTGATTAGAACTTGTTTCATATGAAACAGATTATGTTATTACCATTATTGGACTATTCTTATGGATGTATAGAGATATATTTTACAATTGTTTCAACTTTTGAATGTAAAAAAATTGACTGAATGAGATCCATATTCGGTGTAGTGTATGGCATTGTATCAATATTAATTTAAACTATATCTATGCATTATAGGACTAGTTTTTTATTCAATAATTTCTTTCAATTACAACTATTCACATTCCTACATAATACATGCACTTTACATGCATTCATCCATTGTAATAGTCACTGAATATAAATATCCTTGCTTAAATGACAAGGCACTTACCACGATTGAATATTTTGATATCTATGTATATCATGCATTTATGTCCTCCATAATCTATACATTTTGTAAGTTTTACCAACCTAAACCTCCAAAAATAACATATGTATTCACCAACTAGAAAACATGAATTCTAGAACCTTCAAACACAAGCTCTCATTTGGCTATAGTCAATAGAGTAAGTCTTCACCAAGTGGGACTTGTGTTTAAAGGGTCTAAAATCTATTATGAAGTTTTATCCATAACCAAGTCCATGCTCCAAAACAAGCTAAACATGGCAAATGCCATGTAACAAATTCATCAAAGTAATAGCCCACTGGTAGTTAAACTAAAATTCTACAAGGAATGTATTCCCCATGTCAACCTATTCCACTTTCACTTGATCTACATCTCTGCATGTCACAAAATTTCAAGTACCCATCAATTACCACATGACAAATCAATTAAACCTATAACACATATGCACATACCAAACTAACTTTATTTTTGGTGCCAACTTTGACTTTTGCATTTGTCATTAAATACTCATGCATTTATCAAATATGAGATAAGGAGTAAACTTAATTTGAAATTAATCCAAACATTTACATTTTTGTGGCAACTTTCACTTCTACATTTTTCACAAGAAACCTAAGCATTGTCAATTACCAAATTAGGAACATTTTGAACTTCCAACATACCAAAGTTTTCTTTTTGTGGCAACTTTCACTTCTACATTTGTCACCAGAAACCCAAGCATTGTAGATTACCACATTGGAAACATTATGAACTTCCAACATACCAAATTTTGTTTTTTGTGGCAACTTTTCACTTAGGAATTTGTCACCAAAAATCTAAGCACTTTCAATTACCAAATTAGAAGATCTTTATGAAATTCCAAACATTTGTTTTTTGTGGCAACTTTTCACTTAG
>Ga0116229_10015954_pt1 | contig 10150 bp, 5 predicted proteins | sample S1TSphgellanicum_3_FD_87313 | JGI IMG/M metagenome (GOLD analysis project Ga0116229, IMG submission 87313) | Host-associated microbial communities from peat moss isolated from Minnesota, USA - S1T2_Fc - Sphagnum magellanicum MG | ecosystem: Host-associated > Plants > Peat moss > Unclassified... | reverse complement strand
TCTCTGTGTGTGGTGTGTTTTGGGGTGCAGGGATGGGGGGTTGTGTTAGTGTCGGGGTGTTAGCACAACACTAACTTTCATGCACCATTCATAGGTAGTCATTTGTTTTAAGGGTGGTGTTGCCCTCAAGTTTACCATGTTCTCCTCCCTTTTCAGCATGGACATGGATTACATCCATAGACATCATTGACGCTCTCCATTTGGGTTTACTTCATTGTCATTCATACCATCATATTCCATATGCCTTCCAAATTAATGTTCAACATGTATTGCATATCCTTTTAATTCAATTAGCATTTGATCCTTCCAATATTGCAACTTGGCATTTTTTTTGTTATTCCCTTCTTGGTGTTTATCCTTTCCTCCATGGGGTGGTGAGAAAGGCCACCAAGATATTTGTGTTTGCTTGTGGCAATACATGGGTGGTGATTGGGAAACATCACATGAGGGGAGACATCACATGAGGAACACATAAGTACAATTAGAACACCCACTTTAGTTTTTCGCAAATGTTTGGAATTAATTCCAAATCCTACCCCACATCCATTAACACAATTACACCACACATGCACCCTTGCTCATGTAGAGGAGTACATTTGATCAATACATGCACTAACTTTGAACACACTTGTAGCCCCATTAAACAAGACCACAATAATCCTCCACCTTGTCCAACCACTTACTAAGGTTGATCTCCCCCATTTTGTTGATGATTTCCATCCAGAGATAGTGGTTACTTTAGATTGAAAGGCATTTATATTTGCCTTGCTCGTTTACCATGTCTTTCTTTCAATGACCTTTCAAGTATGGTGTATGAGCTTCACAAGATTTTTTTGTCCCAAATGATTATGTGAGTGGCTTCAACCTTTTTTTAAAAATATGTGGGCACATTGCTCAAGGTCACGTTCCACCTTTAGTATGACGTTTGTTTTTTTGCATCTCAACTTTTAGTGTTGGAAAAGTAATTTTGAGGCATACATCCCATCACGATTGGGGAGGTGACCTATCACCTAGTTGCCCTCACATTAGCTATTTAATTTAGGGTTATTTTTGCAGATCATTTTAATCCTCATTGATTTGGTGTAACAATTGGTGGTGGGTGTGAGATAATGGTTCATGGCATTCGAACAATATAAAATTTGCACCCATATTGAGTGGTGCTACATGTGGATGTTTGTAATGCCTTTAATTTAGTGTCATGGTTAACCAATTTTCAAAAGTTATGATCTTCACTTAATTTTCTAGATTAGTTTTTCCCATTTGTTCAACAATGTTATGCACACCCATCCCCACTGTATTTTTTTCAGTCTTTTTGACATGGGTATTTCATAGTCATTTCATTGGAGTCAGGTACATAACAAGGCAACCCATTGGGAGGAGCATTGTTTGCTCTAACTCACTTTTACAATCATCACCTTACAATAACAACCCACCCTACTTGTGTTTTCCATATGTTGGTGGATGATACACATATAGTAGGTCTTATCATATGTGGTTCCTATTTTTTTCTACAACAATTTTCATCATTAATGCTTTTAGTGCAACTAGAAAAATGTTTAATTTGGTTTCCACAGGGATTGGACCACTTTATAAAACTTCTTCCTGGTTTTTTTAATTCCTAACCTGAGTTTTCATTTTTTGGGCGCACCGGTGAGATCCAAATCATTCGTTGAGTTGTTTGTGGCTAAGGTTTTCCATGAAGATTTTGGGACGATATTTAGTCTCCCTATGCTTGTAGATCTTTAGGCAACTTTTGTGATGTTCTTGTTGTATTATGCCCCAACACTTTGGCTATTTGCTCCATATAATGTTTACATTTCCAAGTATTTTGCAGTATTATATTAAATTCAATATTTGTTCCATAATTACGTTGGAGAAGTTACTTGATGTAGGGGTTTTTGGTGGTTTTATTGGTCATTTAGCTTGTTGTCAGGTCACTCTTTTTACTTTTTCAAACAAGTTTGGCCTCCCTTCTAAAGTTCGGATTGTTGCTTTTGCATTTTTGGGATGTTAGGCATTGATCTTTTTTGCACTTGTCATTCGTTTCCCGCATGATGATCACCCTATTCTCTTGGATGTAGTAACACATGTTGAGACTGACATTTCCCTGTTCCAAATAACACTACAAAAGACCTGAACCTTGTTACCCCAAGTTGTTTGCTCTTAGGCTCCACCTTTTGAAATCCTAGTGTTTCAGTCTTATTCCCAATTGTAGGCTTCTTTGGCAAGTCATCTACACAAGCAAGAATTTGCTTTGCTTTTAGTAAATGTTCCTTTAGATTTTAAGTAAGCATGTCTCTACTCTTGTGCATGTGTAAGGGCAGGCATGTGGTTATTGATTCATCCTACCACATTTGCATTTCATTTATCTTTAGCCCATTTCCTTATAACACTACATATTCGTCTTGGCTTGCCACATCCTACAGTAGCCCATCTTTCACAATGTTAATGTGGTCATACCATTGATGATCAAGGTACCCATTTGTTTTAGTGCCCTGTCAAGAGTGAACATACAATAACCCATGATGCATTTTGAAATACTATCGTAACTATTATTTTGGAGAGTGGAACACGGATATAATTATCACTAGAGATAACTTTCGGACCTTGATGGACATCGTCATTATTGATTCAACTTGCACAAATATGTTACAGTGAACATTGACAATAACATCACATGATGTGATGATGGTTAGTTAGGAAAAGACATGATTATACGCTGAACGAGCACCATGCAATGACTTCATTCCCCTTGCTATTGAGACGTATGGGTGTTTTCATTTTTGTTTTTGATCACTTGTGCACAATCCACTATTGCACGCCATCAACAATCTTCATTAATCCCCTCAATGCTTGTTTTTTACTATTAACAATGCATGTCCATAGCCTTATAATGTGTGTAAGCCATAACAATTCTTTAGTGGGCTAACAACATTTGGTTGGGGGTTATTCATCTTTTCCACACATCATAATTAGTGCACTTCCATCATTAGACAATTTGTGGCAAATGACTATTCTTTCATTTTAGGTCTTCTTTGTTGTTGTTGCTTGTCATTTTGTAGCCATGAGTCCTCTTTACATAGGGTTTTTACTTGATTTTTGTTGATTGTTTGCTTTTGGTTTTTCTTTGGGTTGTGTTTATTTGTGTTTCATTTCCCTTGTATTTTTATGGATGGGTTTCCATCCTTGATTTTTATTTACATGGTTTTTCTTCTTCTATTTGTATGGAATATCTTGCTAATTGATGGAGTTGCAAAAGAATTTAACATATTTATTTTGGTCTTGAAAGTTGAAAAGTTGAAACACCCTTCCTTCCTTTTCCTTCCATCACTTGACCCTTCCCTTGGGCATTTCCTTTTCCAACCATGCCCTTTTAAACTAACAATAATAGTTTGATCATTTTCAATATCTTCGTCCTTGCTTTATTAATTATTTCTAAAACTAACATCCTAAATTACATAACAGGTGCTTATCTCAACATTTTAAATTAGGTATTTATTTTTACATCTAAAATGAATTATAAATGTACATGAGAGTTTGTTGAAGCTCTTCACATATGATGATGAAATTTAATTTGTTGTGTAGTACCATATAGTTGTTCACATCTATTGTTATTCATAACCATCAACCAAATACTATAAATACTATAAATACACAATACATACAATTCAAAATGAAAATTCAAAGCAAGCATTATTGTTTTGAACTGAATGTTTATTAGTTTTAGTATTACAAAGGTTATCTTGAAAATAAAACATGACAAAGGTGGAGTGATAAAGAACTTTTTAAGCTATTGGGTTAACCTTAAAAGTTGATTTTATTTTAATAATATTGATAATTGGTGTGAAAAAAGGTTGATGATTCTTATATGGGTGGTTTCCTATTTGTAATAGCTAAGAATTCCTAACATATGCATTAAAAAAGTTATAGAAACTTGGAATTGGAAAACATTGGTTTGAACCCATCATTGGTACCCTTTAGACCCCGACAATTTGTTTTTCAAGCTTTTGAATTTTGGGCACAATAGTATTTAAATGTAAACTTTATTATAACCAACATTATTTTTGGGGAAAATTTTCACCACTTGGCAACCACAAAGAAGAGATATGACAAAAAAATCTCTCTAATTCAACATATTTGAAAAAAAAGAAAAAAAAGTTGAAATTGCCATTTTAGACTATAGATTCTTTCATGTAACTAATACATAGTTAGGTTTTTTTTCAGAAAATCTATTTTTCTCTTTGACTTGTAGCCAAATTTGGATAACTCTTATTGTGTACGATTGTTAGTCCACCTATTTCATGAAATTGAAAAAAAAACACCTTGATTGCAACCTTCTAGTTATGTTATAAATTTATTTAGTTTGTGTTATTTTACTTCCAATAGAAAATTTAAAATTTAAAAATTCTAATTAAATTATAGTTTGAAATAAATACAGTTGTTTCATTTAAACTAGTAAATTTAAATTTTTTCCTTGCCAAGAATAAATCGAGGATTTTTTAATTTTTATTTCACATGATTTCCTCATACATTTGTTATGTGTCCCTTGACAATGTAAAGGTAATAAAAACATTTTACTTATGTAATTTTGTTCAATACAATGAAGATGACAAGTCAAAAGTAGTAAACAAACAAATTCATCCATTATTTTCAAACACATACAAATAGTTTTGGAATTGTTTATGACCTTCATATGTGTTTTATATGTTTGTTTAGGGCAAGAAAAAGAAAAAAATTGCATATGCCATCCAATGAAAAAACATGTGTATTTCATCATCCATATGGTTTGTAAAATATTTTTCCAGCATCAATTATAAAAACATATTTGGTGGGTATTAGTTTGTTATGAAATGGGCATTAAAAAGTCTAGACTAGTAAAAGTGCTTGCTTAAAAGTGTTTGTGCAACTCTATATTTTGGAAACTAACCTCATGTAGATAATAAAAAGAATGAACTTTATTTGTTTGTGTCATCCAAATTTATTTCTTCCAAGTTTAACCCACCTACATTGATATGAATAAACAAATTAACATGTGTCTTTTCATGTTCATGTTATCTATCATTTTCCCATTTTTGTGTATTTACATGGACATGAAAAAACACAAATTAAAAATTTAGTATAAATAATGATGAATTGTTGGGAACCAAATGGGAAGATGAAAGAAAAAGAAAAGAAAAAACCAAAGAAGGGTAAGGGGGGGATAATTTTTTTGTTCAATTTGGAACCTTATTTCACTTGTGTTTATTAATTAACATTGTGGATTTCTAGCACTCATTCCATCACATTTATCTTACCTGGGCTCCACATTATTGTACATTATTAGTGATGATCAATCGATGAAAAAATGAATTGATTTATGAAAATTAAGTCCATTAGAATGAAAATATTAATAAACTTACACATAACTTAACGTAACTTAAGTAGGTAAATGGGTAGGTAGGTAGCAAAATTAAAAAATGTTCAAAAGTATATTTTAAGTTTTAACAATTGCACTAGAATGACCATATGAAGCATATTGCCTCAAACACCATATTTTGGATGTTGACATGAATTAACCATTACATTCAACGTTGCTTTTGGCATTTATCAATGTTTGCTTGAATGATAGTGTCATACATAACTATGGATCTATTAGTTAATACATAGACATTGAAAGGTGCTTGAAATTGGTTAATACAAAAAAACATTAGCAAATCTTTTAGGATCCATAAAAAAAACATAAAAAAGGAAACAATCCACAATTTCTTTTCAAATAGAAAGTGAAACTAGAATTTGTTTATCCAAAACCCATGAAATGTATGAATCACCATCAACATGACATATCCTCAACTCCTAGAAAACTAAGATATGTGGATTAATCTAAACTAATTTTCTTCTTCATGCAAATGTCACATATTTTTGACATGGTAAGTATTTGAACTATTAATTCCACTATGGATGCATCTATTCAATTTTAATGCTCCAATCACACTTAATGCCAAGTCAATTTTAAGTGGGTGTTAAGAAAGACAAAAAATGTTGTATTCAAACCAAGAATATTAATTAACATCAAATTTTAGATGGCATCTTAGGTGGCACCCAATTAACATTAGGCGATAACTAAATGTTAAATGAATCTTAGCTTGACATAAAATGTTTAAAAAACCCATAGATTTTAGAATAAAAATTCATTGTTGGGTAATAGTCTTAAAAAAGGCTTTAAATCAATGAAAAATTAAGAAAATGTTTTTCTATCATTTTCTTACTGCCCACACCTACCCACATGCTTACTTACCTTCTACTTTCTTATTACCTACCTACCTATTACCTACTTACTTACCTACTTACTACCCACCTACCATCCATCCACCCATGTACTAACCTATGACCTAACCATCTTAATGAAAGAGACAATGTGCAAAAGAGACTTGTCATCATCACAATGTGTGAATGATGATAAAAAATTGTTAGAATTTGACATTAAGCTAGATGTTAGTAGGCACTTTAACATCATAAGTGTGAATGAGAATTAAAAAACTAATTTAGCATTGTATTTTATGGTAATGAAATTTATGTTTTAAATAACTAGCTTGGTGTTTAGTGACTTAACACTAGAATCCCTAACACCATGTGTGACTGGAGCTTAGGGAGACAATTCTAATGTGATCACGGTCCAACTTTGTAAAATAAACAAAAACTTGGGACCTTTGTAATTATGAGCTTGAACTAATAGCTTTTTGAGGTGGTGAAAAAAATATCACCATGCATCTTTCCACCTAATGCACTATTGATACACTTTGATTAAAAGACATGTGATACAAAGATTGTAAGGTGATGAGGATTGAATGTGTGCAAGAAATTGTGCATAGTTTAAACACAAGAATTTTCTAACATTTCTATCTTGAGGTACTTTTTAAATGTTTTTCCTAAGTGGGACATGTGATCATCTTTTCATTCCACTTTTGTTTCAACCACTTCAACTTGTGATGTGGATCAACATTGGGAACATTATAATGATGTGAATCAACAATACGGGAACATAAATTAGGCTTTGGAATAGGCCATGGTAACCTTTTACTACTTGATAGAAGGGCATGTCACCATATTCGGACCAACATTTTCCTAGGTGGAACAAACCCATTTCATAATTCGTGAAATAGGCCATGTATGTTTTAGTGTACATCTACTACTACTTCTTTCTAGAATAGACCTTGAGCTCCTTTTGATTTTGTGAGCAATACAAAAACTCCTTGTGAAAAAACATGAAACTTTTGTGATGCCTTGTTTAAGAAAAATGAACCCAAAGAAAACATTCATGGGTCCAAGCATGAAAAAGTATGCCAAAAAAAAATTCTTAAAATAATTAATTTCAAAAATAGTCTTTTCTCAACATTAACATTAATTTTTTTTAAAAAACCTCTTTAAATTGCATTTTGAAACCATAGTGCACTTCATCGAATTCATTGTAAGTTGTACATAAAGTTTTAAAAAAATTTATATAAGAAAAATAAAGTATGTTTTAAATTGGTTGGTTGTTCAAATTTTCCAAAATACTTTTACATTAAAATTTTGATAGATTATGACTAGAATATGAAAAGTTGAAACTATATCCATACACACTAAGCCTTCATCAACTTGAAAGTATAATAATTCTAATTGATGTTTACTTTATGTACTTGTCACTAAATTTTGCAAAATTGTGACATGTACCTTTTACACTTGTATTTCAAAAAAATGTACTTTGATGCATATTAAAATATGTGTTTCTTCAATATTATGCAAGGAAATCAAATAATTTATAATTGTTTATTTTTGACTTAAATAATATTCATGGATTCAATACATTGAAGTATACTTTATGTATACTTTCCAAAAAAACAAATGTTTTTCATTGGCATACTTTACCATGTTTATACCTTCATTAATTTTGTTGAAAAGAGAAAATTAGTAAATTGAAGTAATAAAATAATATTGTTTTCATGAATCCATCCATTGTCCTACCTTTGACACCAATGAACTTTTGGTTGTTTCAGTGTTTATTGAAAAAATAGAAAAAACACTTTGAATGCACAAATCCATCACAATTGCCAATACAAAACTTGTGATGGAGCAATGTTTGTTAAAACAAGGGAAGTTTTAAAACTATTAAACCATGTGCATAATCCACATTTGCCAACAAAAGAACTTTTGAGTAATTGTGGAAAAGGAAAGAAAGAAATCTTTGCTTGGGTCATGGGCAAACATCTTTCTTTCCTTCCTTACCCAAACATGTTTCTTTTGTTTTTGTTTTCTTTTGGGTTGGGAGGTGGGGGTAAGGTGGCTGGTTTTGATTACTTACCAACTTACCTAATGTGCCTACTTACTTGCCTGCCTAAGTTGCTTATTCATCTACATAGTTCACTAACTTACTACGAACCTAATCATCCACCCATGAAGGTTACCTGCCCAATTACCTAATGTACCTACCTATCAGTTTACTCACCAACCTAAGTTACCAACCTACCTAGTCACTCATTAATTTATGGCAAGTTCAAAGTTTAATCCAGAAATAAAATAAAAACCATTCCATGAAGTTTCAAAAATTTGAACTCAATAATCCACTTTGAACACTCCTCAAAATTGTCAAGAAAATGAAAATTAGGGGCCATGCCACATTACTATTAATGATAATATTTTGGCCACATGCACAATTTGCATGAGTTAACAATGGTAATGACTAATGACTAGAGGGATAAGGCCTCTAAAAAATACAAAAAAAATCATACTAGTTTTTAACCTTAGGACTAGGCCAAAGTGGCCAACCTGAGGCCAAGATGCCAAAAGGATCCTACTTCTAAGCCAAGATGTTAAAAAAAATGCTAACCTTAAGCCAAAATGCTTAACAATATTTAACTCTAGGTCAAAATTTTCAAGAATATCTTAATGCTAGGTCAAAACATGATTTGGCTTGTGCTCAAACTTTGTGGCTTAGGGTTTAACATTAAGCCAAAACTCATTTATTTTGAACTCATGTTTTTGGATTTGTGGCTTAAGGTAATTTCAGAATAGGGCTAAGGACATTTTGCTTTGTGTTTTTACAAGACATTTGGCTTAGGGTGTTCATGGGCCTTTTGGCCTTGGACAATTGGCCTAGGGCCTAAGACAATTGGCTTAGGGCTTAAGACAGATTTGGGTAAAGTTACATTAATAGGAGCCACTACTGCCCACTTAGATGATTGCTTTTTGAGAAATATTCTTGAAATATTCTCAAAAAAAAATCTTAAATTAAAAAAAAACTATTATATTATTTTGTTAAGATTTGTGTTAAAAATGTGTCATTTTAAAAGTTTTTCGAGTCCATTTATGACTCCTTTACTACTTGAAAATAGTGGTTACATGGATATTACATTATTTTTGAAAGTCCAAACATTAATGAAATAATTTCATATTTTGGACATTTGTAAAATAATATATTAGATTTAATAACGTGCAAAAATTGTAACTTATTTTCAAGTTAAATACTTAAAAAAAATTTGGGGTGTAAAAAACACAAAATTAAGTAGTGGTTTCAATTGCTTTTGGCTCCTATTAGGATGATTACACCCATTAAGACTTAAGACAATTGGCTTAGGGCCTAAGACAGACTCAAGGCATACTTGACAATTAGCTTAAGGTAGTTCCTGAGCGTGTGAGGACAAGATAGAATGATGCACAAAGATCAAGCACTCCATAATATGAAAGAAAAAACACAAACCAAGGGGGAGAGAGAAGGATAGAATAGTAGTGAAGAAACCAACCTTAACCTTGGAAGAATAAAAAGAAAAGATGGCTCTTGTATCCTAGAAAGAAGAAGAAGCCAGCAAGGAGGAGTAAATTTGGAGATGCATGTGGCAGCTGGGAGGAGCACAACAAAAGTAGTTGCCACCCTTCTACTACTACTACCATCCTATTGTTGCCACAGCTGCACATGGCTGCTACTTTTCAATGATGATGTAGATAATAGACACAGAAAGAGTCAAAAGAAAGAAAGAGAGAGATGTGAGAGATCCAAGAGAGAGAATGTTTAATGATCTAAGCTTAGGGTTTGAAGGAATGGGGGATCAGACGAGGAGGGAAATGGTGGTGATGGAATTAAACAGTTGGGTTACATGGGAGTTGCAATGAACCACATGCTCACAAGGATCATGGCCGA
>Ga0116229_10015952_pt1 | contig 10151 bp, 7 predicted proteins | sample S1TSphgellanicum_3_FD_87313 | JGI IMG/M metagenome (GOLD analysis project Ga0116229, IMG submission 87313) | Host-associated microbial communities from peat moss isolated from Minnesota, USA - S1T2_Fc - Sphagnum magellanicum MG | ecosystem: Host-associated > Plants > Peat moss > Unclassified... | reverse complement strand
GCACTGTTTAAGGGTTTCGGGCGAAACCGCCCGCCCAAAACGCGGAAGTGGGGCAGCTGCCCGGGAAGAAGCGCGAAACGAGTCTTCATCAGAAATCAGTCACAGAGTTTCAATGAAATATTACTTTTCTGTTCGTCGGTTCTTTTGTAATTATTAAGGTTTTTAATTTTTTACTTACTTCTTGTGTAAAGAAATACCATAGGTACCTTGACAGGTTCCACACTAATTCTATTATTTTCAAAAATGACGAAAATTCTCAGAAAAATGGTTTTCTTCAGAAACCATTATTTTGTAAAGGAAATTAAAGAATCTTTTCAAGAATATTCTGCAAGTATTCTATTTTCCACCAAAAATTAATTAATTATTCGACATACATGTGTTGAAGCTGCCCTTGTACTCTGGTGTACCTTGGTAAGTTTTTTTTCTCGTGTTAGGTTTTTATTTCATGTCTAGAGAAAATAAATGGCATGTTCGAGGGCAAATATTACTCAAAGAAGAGGAATATGTAAATGATTTTGAGTGCAGATAAGGATGTTTGTCAAATAATTAATTAATTTTGAAATTTCCATTTTCCAAATAAAGTATTCCTGAATATTCCAAAAGATCCTTCATTTTTCTTCTCAATATTGTGTTCTTTGAGAATGTTTTTTTTTTTTTTTAAATTTTAAATTTATAAATTTCAGCATTTCTAAAATAAATATAATTTGTTCCAAAGCAGCTAAGTTATTACAGCATTTTGGTCCAACACTGATTCTAACAAAAGTAGCAAAAGAAAAATTCAAAGAAAAAGTTTTCATATCCAATCATCCATTCAATCATTTTTTCATCCATATGGGCATTCATTCATACATTCAATTTCGAAAAACTCCATTCACTTTTGGCCCTCCCTTGATGAACCCCAACTCCAGGCAACCTAGTCCAACCTCGATAAGGTTTCTTTTTCCCCTCCTGCTTGCTACCCCACATGGGCACACCTACACACTTCCACAGTCTCAAACTTCAAACCTTGGCTTCTTGCCGTCTCTCAAGCTCATCCACCATTGCCATTGTTGCGTTCCTCTCTTTTCTTTTGCCTTGGAAGATATGAGGAGCACAAAGCCATCATTATCTTTGTCTTGATCATCCCTTTCATGTATGTTTTGATGATTTTGGTCTCAAAGATGTTTCATTGTTTTTTTTTCTTTGTGTTTTTTAAAAAGAACTTTGCGTTTTCTTTGGTAGGGTGAGGTCCAATTGTGTTTTTCTTTGGTTTTGTATAAAGAAGTTTGTGTTTCCTTTGGTAGGTTACACTTGAAGCTTGCAACATGACAATAATTTTATTTTGTTTTTAAGGTTCCTGTGGTAGGTTGCACTTGAATATTGCATTATGATAACAATTTTCTTTCTTAATGATAGGTTGCACTCGAAGCTTGCGATGTAACAACAATTTGGGTTTTTTTCCAAGGTTGCACTTAAAGTAGTTTACAACTCCATTGCACTTTCTTTTTCTTTTTTTTAAAAGTTGTGCTTGAATTAACTTGTAACACAATATTGTTGCATTGTTTTCTTTTGTAGCTTGTGCTTAAAGCTTATAACATAGCAATGTTGCATTGTTCTTTTTGTTTTCTTAATCTAGGATGATAATAAAAAGAGACATTCAGGATCTGTAACTAAATTCATTACTTAGTGTCAAACAACAACATGAGTTGAAAGCAACAATCAATGTCAAGAAGTGCACATCATATGAAGTTAAATAGATTCATCATATTCAAAGTTTAAACCTTCCTCTATGAAGAATGAATTTGGTGTGTAATTGGAAGTTGTAGAAAAGGTAATAGATCAAAGAAAGCCAAACCACCAAGGTACTAAAACCTCTTCAAGAGCAATAAGACAACACATTGTTATTCAATCATGTATTAAACATTGGTCAAGAATTGCATCAATGAAAGCCATTTTTGTTCACCTTTGATGACAACCCATGAACACAATAGCTTTAAGCATGTGTCATGAACTTTTCAAAAAATTATGTTCATGGAAAAAAATTCATTCTTCTCTTTTTCATGGCAAATTTGGAATATTTGTTCACATAATCTATCTTTCACAACTTTTTCACAACTCCTGAAAAAGGAGTTTAGTGTATTTAAAATTATATTATTAAAATTAATGAGATTTTTCCCAAGCAAAAACTAACCTACCCATTTATAAAAGTGTTTCCAAAATGATTAAAATGTTCCCAAATTATTATTATTTTGAATGTAATAATGTTAAAATTTGTCTCTTTTAAGATTTTTTTGAAAATATATGACCTATTTTAATTCTCTAATGGCTTGTGATGACCTTGATATTTCCTTTTCCTTTTCCTTTTCCTTTTCTCATTCAATAATCCTATGAGCCTAAACAACTTTGAAATATTTTGAAAATGAAAGCAAACAATCAAGGGATTATAACCTCTTCAAAGAACATTGCTTTTAATGACAAAGATTAACCCATTCTTTAAACCCATACAGGGATTATGAAATATCTTCATCGATCGATGTTGACATCATGTTCTTGGAAGGTAAGTAGGTGGTTGCATGGGAAGGTCAAGATAATACCTAGTTGATGTTCTTGCAATAACCTCATCAATTAACACTAACATCACGAATGTGGTGAGTAGAAGGTATTGGGGGACATGGAGAACAAACTGATACCTACTAAATGTCTTGCAATATCTTTGTCAATCAACATTGGCATCATGTACTTGATGAATATATGGGTAGGCAAGGGGGGTCAAATTAGTACCTATCTAATGTTATTGCAATATCCTCTATTGATTGACACTAATATGACATAAGTGGTAGGTAGGCATGCTATTGGGGGCAGATAAATTAAACTAAGAAGTGATGTGAAAAAATAGGCCTTTTAAGTAGGTAAGAAGGGGGGTTAATGAACATTTAAGCATATTTATGGTCTATTGGTACCCTTTTTTTCTTTTTCTTTTTTGTCTTTATCCATTAGAGATAATGGGTTTTATAAAGGCAACAATAACTTCCAACTAGGAAATGGTAATCATAATGTTCATGTAACAACAACAATAGTAATGTCAAATTTCATTGCAACTATTGGAAGAAGAAAAGGGTGATAATGACAAAGGGAGTTGTAGGGGTTTTTTTTATGAAGGGGGGAGGGTGGATGTTAGGCTAGACGTACCTTGGTAAAAGTGCACATTTTTTCAAAGGTAAAAGTCATACAACACATGTTCCACCTAGGAAATGATAATATTGTAAAACAATTAAGGTCATTCTGTTAGACAAGGGGGAGGTTCTCAAAGTCCACAATCCTCATTAGCACCAATAACACTTGTGGAAAAAAAAAATGTAAAGTAAGGGGGATTTCTAGAATAATGCATTTTAAGAGCCCAACAACAACATAAAGTATAAAATTTCATAGAAGAAAATGATGTTGCCAAGGATTTAAAGAAAAAAGGGTTTCTATTTTGGTTGTGAGGCCCGCCAACAAACCAAAACAAATTAAAGTTTGTATTTGGATAAGATTTGCATTACTTACCACTTTTGTTGGTTGGTTGTTTGGTTAAATAGGTCAAAACTAGTGTTGATTTGTAGCTATTTACTTAGTTGGATAAATTAAAATCAATGTTGGTTACCATTGGTTTGTAATTAAGTTCATTTGAATAGCAGTGGAAGAGGGTGGAATGCAATGTCTCCCAAAAAGTATAAAATAAGGAAAGAAATGAGACAAAAAGGTGTGTTTGGACATCTTGTAACCCATGGCGATGTAAGGTAGGGCCAAGTCCCAATCCTTTTTTTTCCCAGTGAGGCAAATATTTCGAAGTCTTTTTTTGCATGTTTGAACCATCCTCTCTACAAGGCCATCAACTTGGGGATGATCCCTTGAAGTCCGACGATGGTCAATGAGAGCATGGTCAAGTAGGCCTTGGAATTCTCCTCTGAATTCTAATCCTTGATCAGTAAGGCATTCAGCACAAGCCCCAAACCTACATAAAACCTATTGTGAAAAAGCCTGGCTGGTGTTGTGTGATGACTTGTTTAGTAATACAACAAGCTTGACCCACTTTGAAAACTACTCAATCATAATCATGATGTAGACATTACCCTTGGAGGTTTGTGGTAACTCTCCAACTAAATCACATGACTAGCAATAGAACATGCCCTGAATAGGGAGTGGAGAAAGTGTGAGTTGTCAAGAGGAGAAGGAAATTCTCATTCTATCACATTGTTCACACTTAGCAATGACATTTTGGACTTGAGCATACATACTTCTCCAATGGTAATGAGGAATGAAAAGGTTATAAGTATGCTTAATTCCAAAGTGTCCAAGCTTCAAATGTACCTTCTGAATAAGACCAGGTCATTCATGTGGTGGAGGAACCACTCTGTCACCTTGTGGTAAGCATTGGACGAGGTGATTGTCCCTCCTTGAGTAGTGTTTGGATCGTTGTTATATGCGATCTCGATGATTTGATGTAACTTTGGGAGGGTATTCCCCATGTTGAAAAAACCTCAGAGTGTCTAAGTTTTCCCATATATCCACAATGGGATGTTCAACCAGGTTATATTGCAGTAGTGCAAGTTTATTAAATGCATAAGATACATGTACTGCTAGAATTTGATCGAGGTCTTGCCTGGCTTTTGAGAAATCTTTAAAGGTAGTGAAGGGTCTTCACGACATGTTATCCGCGTTTTGATGTGTAATACCAAGTTGGTGAATAACCTTGAACTCATACTCCTGAAATATAAGCGCCCAACGAACTAACTTATTGGTAAGCTTGTCATTGGTCATTAACCATTTGATGGGCTGGTGGTCGGTATACAAAGTGAATTCGGTGCCATAAAGATAGGGCCTGAAATGTATGATGGCCTATACAACAGCAAGACACTCCCTTTCGTATGAAAAGTAGTTGCTCTCAGCCTTGTTGTTGCTTCGGGATGCATAGGTGATAACATATTCCTTGCCTTCCTCATCAAGTTGGCCAAGAATAACACCAATACCAATAGCATTGTAGTGAGTGTGTAGAATGAAAACCTTGTTGAAATCAGGTCTTCTCATAATGGGGAACTTTGAAAGCTTTTCCTTGAGTGTGTCTTAAGTTCCTAAACCTCTTCACTCCATGTCCAAACAACATCTTATTTTAACAATGCATAGAGAGGATGAGCAATAATACTGAAGTCTTGGACATAAATCCTGTAATAATTACATAGTTCAATGAAGCTCCTTAAAGTGTGAACATCAGTAGGATTGGGCATTTCTAAAATGGCTACTACTTTGGCCCAATGAGCCCTAATACCATTGGCAAAATTCTATGTCCAAGGTAGACTATTGAGGTGATAACAAACTCACATTTTTTAGGATGGATCTTCATATTGACTTCGTGGAGCCTCTTGAATAATTCCTCAATATGAACCAAGTGCTGCAGGAGTCCTTTGTTATGCACTAGGACGTCATCTATGTAGCATTTCAGGAAATTTACCCCTTCGAAAACATGGTCCATGACTTGATGAAAGCAAACAGGTGCATTCTTCAGTCCAAAAGGCATCACAAGCCATTCCCACAACTTGTTGCTTCCATGGAATGTCGTTTTCTTGCGATTCTTCACAACGAGCATAATTTGGTTGAAACCTTGCCTCAAATACACAATTGTGAAGATGTTTGACTCTCCAATGCTATCAAATAATTCTTCAGGGATGGGGATGGGGTACTTGTCTTGAGGTGTAACTAAGTTCAAAGGCCTATAATCCCCGCACATCCTTTTCTTAGTTTATAATCCAACTGAATCCATCTTTGTTGGCATTATTATAATGGCTACGAAATTAGAATTGATGGCTAAATCAAACCAGCCTCATGGAGCTCTTTGCATCTTTCATCTACCAGTTCCCATTCATGCTTGCACAACCTATGCCTCCTCTGATAGATGGGTGTCTCATCTATCAGGTCTATAGAAAACTACATGGTCGTACACCTACCTAAGTTTTTCATTGAAAATGCGAACACATTCGCATACTAAATTAACAAGTTTGTGACCTGGTGTTTTTCCTTCTTGGTGAGTTAGTTCCCCATAACAAAAAGGTAGTTGGAAACACATGGAATGGAGTTGGAAAATGTGTTTGAAGAACCTAGTGTATTGGGTTATCCACTATCCAACTACGAAGATTCGTAGAAGGTTGTAATTGTTTTTCTAGAAGTTGATGTACCTCCCATGTATCAGAAACAACTTAAGTCAAATTACATGGTACCTCCTCCCCCCAAACATTAAGAGTGAAATGTAGAGTGTTGAAGATAGGTAAGTGTATTTGGTCGAGGTGCCATGTAGTCGCATTATCAGAATTGCAAGTTGATTGAATCAATGCTGGTGTTGTGTACATTTGAAAAAGTACATATGTTACCAATAACCATGTAAGGGAGTTCAGGTCCATGCCTCTCCCTAGTAGAGCGTTACGCTCTAATTTAATCACCTTGGTGTGACTAGTACTACCAGTTTGGAACCCCATAACCCTTTTTCTTTCTTCTTGGCTTGGTTCATCCCAAGTGGCTGAAGCATGACGATACACTAGGCCTGGTCCATCTCCCTGAAAGGCATGTGTTTTTGGGAAGGAGACAAAGGTGGGCCAAGCACCTCTCGATTTTCCTATTGTGTTCGCAAGAAACCAAGGAGGTTTCTCTTACTTTGTAAATAGTTGGTAAGAGCTCTGATCATCCAATATGTGAGAAACCTACAGGTTGGGGTCTTTGATGGTGTATCTCGGAACTAATTGCAGAACTGAAAGTGGTGCGAGGTTGGTCCACTAGTTGCGAAGTCGATACGCATAGGAACCGCATTGTGCCACATCGAGTAGGAGCGACTTTCCAAGGTAATGTTTGACTAACATGTAGTGCTCTTAAACTTTCTCCTTTTGGTCAAGTTGAGAAGGGGTGTTTTCAATTACATAACCAAGCATAGGAGAAATGGATTGAGCCTAGGTGATTAATCGTATCATGTCCGTGAAGAGACCAGATCTTGTGTCACTCAAGCTTTCTCCAAATCCAGTCGTTGAAAATCCTTGACACTCCCAACCTAAAATGATGAGGTCCATAGGGCCAAGTAATTCCATGTTTTTTTTGAATTAGTTGTATGTCAAAGGGCAAGAAAGTGAAATTGGCCTTCCATGCAGTGGTTGCAAACTGTTGTGGAAAAATTTGGCTATGAGTTCCATCATTCTCGATGCCGTCACTTGCCTTGTAATAAGATCAATGTCTACAAAAAAATACTTATAAACCACCATCCCTGACTATAGTAAGGCTTTGAGACCTGTACCAATACTACCAAAGAGTTCTAATAATATAATCCCCTCATTAGGCGATGTCTAGGTGATTAGCTAATGAAGTACTAGCTTAATTGGTTCGCCATGGCTTTCTATGTTCTCAAAATTAAACAAAGTTTTGACCAAGGGCTCGTGAGCTGCTTTGAACCTCTATAAAACCTTTGGTTTGTGTTGAATGTCAATAGGAACCACCTTCAAGCTTTTAGTAGCTTGGGCGTAAGTTGTTTCCTCTTCATCTCCCTCTATCCACTTGTGGCTAGCTCGTTGGATGTAGGACATGGTGTGTGCTTCCTTGAGCATACAATGGTGAGCCATATGACTATGGTTCCCATGTAAATCAAGGGGTATGTATTCCAAGTGGTGGCCATTAGTCGCCCAATCCACTTGATAGTACACATGTTTGAACTAGTTATTAATTGTGAAACCTGGTGGAAACAAGGCTTCTTGCCCAATGAACACATTGTAACTGGTGGCATTGGTGACTAAACATCTGACTTGTAGGCAAAGCTCCTGATCTGTACTTTTATTGAAGTTAAGTGTAATCAAGTCCGAGCTTTCCCCAAATACTTCTTCTACGCTCCCACTAACGTGTGAATTTGCCACAAAGATTTCCGTAATTTACAGTCGAGCATGCCCATTTTCTTAACGAATTGAACTCTAAGAATCACTGGTTGGGCACGTGTATCAAGAAGTACCACTTTGGGTGTATGTCCTCCCACCTGGATTGTTGACTCAACATTGTCAACAATGGCAACTCCAATGGCGATGGAAGTTCTCTCCCTAAACATCACCTTTGGAAATGAGTGAAAAACTTTGTGGAGACAATGGCTATCCATAACGCTTTTGTTGAGTAACAAATCCACAAGTGAAGTGTTCTTAGCTCCCTTCTAATATGTGAATGTAGAATCAGAGGTAGGAGAACCCTAGTTTAGCCATGTTAAAACTAGTGACCAGATTACGAACGCCATCTACAACATGTGAGCCAATTGAATGCCTCTCCAAGGTGTTGGATGGGACCGTTGTAACATGTGGACCAAGGATTAATAAAGCACCTGATGTAGTGTTTAGGGTATCTTTTAGTACTGTAATTATGTCCTTGGTGCTTAGCTTCAAATCTGATAATTAAACAATGATGTACTCAAAAAAATTTGCACCACTTCACGCATTTGAAGTTGGCATTCCGTAAACTAATAAGTGGAAAATTGTGTGTTTTCCTGATGTACATGTACTCTTGGGACACGAGAATTTAATGCCCTAGTAGCTTGTGGTGTAGTAGTTTCCTACCCCTTCGCCAACAAGGTGTGTTCTTCTTCCATGTTGAAAGGGTGAAAAGATTGTGGCATGATTGCTCGAGCTCCTCTAACCCTGGTAATGAAACTTGAACTAGATGCGAGTCCATTAATCTGAATTACTTATCTAGTGGCAGAAACTCTGGGTGCCACAGTAGCCTCTCATGCCACGAAATAGGAAAGGCAAAAAAAATGGCAAATTTTGGTGTGAGATTAAAATTGTGTGCACTCGAAAAAACATATTCCCCAACCATGGCATCATGTGGGAGGCCATAGAACAACCTAGGAGGTCCTTCCCGTGATCTTGAACCCTGTATAGGTTGGGCATGACTAACTGGTTGGGAAGACTTATTTTTAGATTAGCGAATTGAGCCTTTAATGATTTGAGTTCATTTTGCAGAGTTTGAACTTGAGTAGCATGGGCTTGAAGCACTTCCCTCTTGTCAGCATTGTGTTTTTTCTTCTTAACATTCTTATTAGAATTGCCCTTGGTGGGGAAAACTTGAATGAAAGGTTGAGGTGCCTTAGCTTTTGGTTGAAGGAGAACGGAAGATGTTGGCAGATTTTGCCGTGGTAATCGAAGTTATTTTCGTTCTGGGAACTTGGCAAAACAAATAGCTTCTTAATGTCCCTCTTTTTCACAATAATCACAAAAGAAATCTTCGAAAGGAATGTTGCATTCACTAGCTTTATGGGCAGGATTGCCACAATAGTTACAAAAAGGTAGGATGGGTGCAAGTGAGTGCACTGCTTTAGCCCTTGAAAAAAATGTGATGATCTGGTTGGCGTAGCTAGTGGAGGCTAAGGCCTTGAACGTGATGGAAGCCTCATAGTACTGGCTTTATAGTGTGCATGAGTTAATTCCAACTGTTCAGAAATGTCATAGACATCTAGCAAAGTGTACGAGTCTTTACATTCTGCAAAATCCGTTGCAAAACCTACGCATGGAATGTCGGGTGTTGGGAAATCTCAAAAAGAAAACATCAAGGTTTTTATGGAATACAGGATTTTTGGGATTAACAACAAGAAAATGATTATTTTTGTAACACAACTCTTGTAAAATTGCACTGTAGGATCCAAAATAGAAGCTCAAAATGTTGTTGCAGTTGCTGCAAATGAGAAAGTGGCTACATAAACTACTTCCAAATGTAGGGTACATTGCTACACCATACGACTAGAGTTTGCTATTCGTTTTGTGCAAACCCCAAAATATCACAATAGGACTAAGCATATTGATATACAATATCATATAATTCAAGGTTTTTCAAAACACTAGGAGAGCACACTGGAATATGTTGGGACTAATCAGCAAGTGGCAGATCTTATTATAAAGAGTTTGTACCAACGATAGAGAAGTTTAATTGCATCAAAAGAATGCTACTGGTTGATTTGCAGAATTTGTCAATGAGTGGGAAAAATAACAAAACAAATGAAGAACATTGAGTGATGCTATTCTACCACAGAGTGGAAATGTTAGAAGTGATTTTTGAATATAGTTTAACAGTGGTAAATAGAACACTTACATAAACAAGAACAAAGAGCATTGCCGACAATTATGATTTTGAGT
>Ga0116229_10015948_pt1 | contig 10152 bp, 5 predicted proteins | sample S1TSphgellanicum_3_FD_87313 | JGI IMG/M metagenome (GOLD analysis project Ga0116229, IMG submission 87313) | Host-associated microbial communities from peat moss isolated from Minnesota, USA - S1T2_Fc - Sphagnum magellanicum MG | ecosystem: Host-associated > Plants > Peat moss > Unclassified... | reverse complement strand
GCCGTTCGAAGCGTCGCAATCGCCGCCATACTGGGAGTGACCGTCATTGCCGGTGCCCTGGCGCGAGCCCAGTCACAGTCGGATGCTCGATCACAGGCCGGTGCTCAGTCACAGTCGGATGCTCGATCACAGGCCGGTGCTCAGTCACAGGCCGGAGTCCAATCGCCGGCCAGCGCTCAGTCACAGGCCGGTGCTCAATCGCCGGCCGGTGCTCAGTCACAACCGGGGCAACTGCAGCCGACCCCGCTGCCTTCGACCTCGCTGCCGTCGACCAACTTTTCCGCCACGGACTTGGGGCTAAGAATGCCGCCGCGAGCGGCACCGGGATTTGCCCATGCCACGGTCGCCATCAATCCGCAGGCGCCGGACGCAAGGCCGGTCGGCGAGAAAACCTGCATCGCCTGCCATAGTCTCGAGGTCGAACATTTCACGCACACTCTGCATTCGCTGGGATTGCACGTGGCGAATCGCTCGGATCCGACCATTCCGGTCTGCGAAGCCTGCCATGGACCGGGGTCCGAACATTCGGCGAAACCGCTGATCAAGGGACTCATCATCGGCTATACGCACGACTCCGGCACGCCGATCGCGACGCAGACCAAGACTTGTCTCACCTGCCATGCGGGCGGCCCGCGAGATCACTGGTTGGGGTCGGTGCACCAGAGAAACGATCTGTCATGCAGCGACTGCCACAACCCGATGGCGAAGTTCTCGGTCGAGGGCTTGATGGCGAAGGCTTCGATCAATGACACGTGCGCGCAGTGTCACAAGGACATCCGCCTGCAATTCAATCGCCGCTCGCACATGCCTCTCCCTGAGGGGCAGATGAGCTGCGATGACTGCCACAATCCGCACGGCAGCCTGACCAATCCGCTCTTGAAGACCAACACCGTCAACGAGACCTGCTATCAGTGTCACGCAGAGAAGCGCGGACCGTTCCTGTTCGAACATGCGCCGGTGCGGGAGAACTGCCTCAATTGCCATACGCCGCACGGCTCGAATCAGAGCACGCTGCTCGTGGCGCCGATCCCGTTCCTGTGCCAGCAATGCCACACGAACGTCCTGCATCCGAACGACCTGCAGACCCAACAGGCCTTGGGAACGGGTCTGCACCCCGACGTGCGCCTCATGGGCCGTGGCTGTCTCACCTGTCACGCGAACATCCACGGGTCCAACGCACCCTCGGGTGCGCGGTTTCATAACTGAGGGAGCGGCGCGATCATGCAGCGACTGTTCGGACGAAGTACGCGACTGTTGACCGGCTTGGCGCTGCTGGGACGCGCCGCCCTCGTGTGGGGCGACAGCGGTGTCGGTGTCGATACGTGGCGCGCCAACAAACTCGACCCCACGGCCGGCGCAGCGACGGAGCCTCTCGATCCGGCCGGCACGACGTGGCTCGCGCCCGGGCAGCATCGCTCACCCACGGGCTACCTGTACGGTGAACCGCCGGCCAACCCTTCACCGGAGACTTCGAGTGTCTGGCTGATCTACGGGACCTTCGATGTCGGTTATCTGCATACGACGGGCGAGAGGACGGCACTGTTCGATCGCTATACGCGCTGGCCGGGCAACGGGGAAGCATTCGACTTCGATGTGAACGCCGAGCGGCCTTCGGACGGCAGCTATGCGCAACTGCGCGGCAGCTTCATCAGCGCCGAAGATCAGTACTACCAGGCCGTGTACGGCAAGGCGGGCGCCTACAAAGCGGAGATCTTCTTTCGCGATCTGCCGAACGTGCTGTCTACCGATGCGAAGTCCATCTTCAACGGCGTGGGCAGCAATAACCTGACCCTCGCGGGTGGTTTGGTGCCAGGCGCCAGTACGTCGGCGCAGGTTGGGGCCGTCTCAGCCGGCGCACCGGTCACGACGCTCGGTACCGAACGTAAGAAACAAGGCATCGCGCTGTCGTCGTTCCTGACGCCGGAATGGTCGGTCTATCTCAACGCCAGCGACGAGGAGCGCAGCGGCGACCGCCCTTACGGCGGCCCGTTTTTCTTCGATTTCGAGGGTATCGGCGGCGCGGCCCTGGAGACGGTCAAACCGATCGACGACCATACGATCAACATCACCACCGGCGCGCGCTATGTGGGGTCCGAGTGGCACTTCGACCTGGGTTACTCAGGCTCGTTCTATGGCGACCGCTACCTGTCGTACACGTTTCAGCAGCCGTACGCGTTGGGTCCCCCGCTCATCCCAGTCCCGGGCGCCGCGACGGCGCCGATCGCGCAGGGGCAAATGTCGATGGAACCGGACAACGAGTACCACAATCTGCATGTGACCGCGACGCGCGTGATTCCCTTGAACGGCGAGGCGTCGCTGACGGCCGGCGTCGGGGAGCTGCGACAGAACGACTCGCTGATTCCGCCCACGAACTGTCAGGGCGTGTTCGGCATCGCGACGGACGGAAACTTCACTCCGGGCCCCGGCAATCCCCTGCTCTTTCCCTGCGATCAATGGAACACGACGGCTGCGCTGTCGCAGAAGACCGCGAACATGCTCATCGTCACGAACCTGCTGCAGGAGTCGATCGTGCTGCAGCCGACGAGCGACTTGAGCCTGCGCACCGGCGCGAAGTATTACCGCGAGGATTACCGCAATCAGTATCTCGAGTACAACCCGGAGAACGGCAGCTACGGCTACGTGGCCGAGAACGGCGCCGAGGCGGGCATCGTGCCGGGCTCGGGCATCTGGAATCCGGTCACGGCGCCCGACGGTTCCGACATCCAGGTCAGGACCATTCCGTACAGCTGGCGCAATATCGAGGCGTATGCGGGCGCCGACTGGAAGTTCGCGAAGCGCGACACGGTCGGCCTCACTTATACGTTCGATCATTACGATCCGGCGCATCGGGAGGTCAGCTACGCGGACGACAACAGTCTCAAGCTCAATTGGACGGACAAGAATCTTTCGTGGCTGACGTTCCGGTTCAATTACACGTTCCTGAAGCAATCCGGAAGCTTGTACAACTCGGACCCCTACGCGTTTGCGTTCTTCCAGAACCTACCCGGCTATCTGCCCTCCGACGGCATCCCGGCCGCCTGGACCGTGAACGCGCAGCGTAAGTACGACCTCGCCGATCGCACGGAGAACAAGATCGACTTGATGGCGACCTTGATGCCGCGGCCCGACATGACGATCTCGGCGTCCTTGCGCGGCGACTGGAACCAGTATCCGACCACCATCGGCCGCCAGGGATACAACACGTCGGCAGCCACGCTGACCTGGGAATGGCGTTTCGCAACCACCAGCAGCGCGTCCCTGTGGGCCGGCTTGGACCGGTCGAGCCTGCATTTGTCCGACGTCAACGACGCGGCGGTCGACACGCCGAACGACGCGCTGGGCGGCCCGACCTATCCGCTCGCGAACCAATGGTGGGCGAGCGACAAACAGCGCAACTGGTCCGGGGGCGCCACGCTGAATCACTACTTCGGCGCCGTCCGCGCGGATCTCGGTTGGAATTACATTTCGACGCGAGGAATCACCGCCTACAACTACGCTTCGGCGGGTGCGCTGACTTACGACTACACGCAGGCTGAGGCGGGCAGCCAGTTTCCCGCGATGACCTACGTCGTCAATTCGCTGACGTTGAACGTGACCGTGCCCGTGAGCGAACGGGTATCGGTACGGCTGTTCGATTACTACGAGCACGGCCAGATCGCCGATTGGCACTACGCCGGATTCAGCAACACGCTGGTCTACGGCAACTCGGTCTACACCGACGGCGGACCGCAGGGCTATGACACCAACGTCGTCGGATTGTTCTTCAATGTGAAGCTATGAGCATTCGTATGACCCGCACGAGCACTTTACCCGCGGCGTCCCTATTCATGGCCGCGTCCGCAGCGTCTCTGTTCATGGCCGCGTCGTCGGCGCCGGCAGCGCCACGCTTCATCGACCTGCGTCGCATCGAGCCGATTCATGGCGATGTGGCGGCCGGGGCGCAAAAGGCGGCGGTATGTCTCGCCTGCCACGGCGCGAATGGCGTGTCGGTGGCGCCGACGTTTCCGCGGCTCGCCGGTCAGCGCGCAGATTATCTCTACCATCGGCTGGTATCGTTCAAGCAAGCGGGTCCGAAGGATCCCTACTATTCGATATCGCCGATGACGGCGATTGCCGTCACTCTGAGCGATGCTGACATGCGCAACGTCGCCGCGTATTTTTCCGCGCAAGTACCGCAAGTCACCGACCTACCCAGTCCGGTGGCGTCTGCTGCAAAAGGCGCGGCCTTGTTCTACGCGGGCGATCCATCGAAAGGCGTGCCGCCGTGCCAGGGGTGCCACGGTGCGGAGGCGAGCGGCGTGGCGAGCAGCGCGAACCAATATGCGACCTATCCAGCGCTCCGTGGTCAATACGGTCCTTACGTCATTGCGAGACTCACGCACTACCGCGCCGGGTTGCCGAACGACACCAGCAATACCTTCATCATGGCGGGCGTTGCACAAACGCTCGACGATGATGCCATCCAGGCGCTCGCCGCGTGGATCAGCTCGCTCCCACCTCCCAACAGCTTGTGACGACCCAGTTCCGCTAGACGATCCCTGCGCTCCCCAAGAGCGCGAAGCCCGGCCTGTCATCCCCATGCCGGCACTCCTCGCCTCGGTGGACCACCGCAAGTGGCCACCGAGGTTTTTTTCGCCGCAAAGCGCAGACGTTCATTCGGCATTTCATATGCGAGAGGCGAGCGGAGCATTCGCGCCGTCACTCTGTTCGGTAACAGACAGAGCAGCCGAGGAATCCCCTTCATGCTGAGAGGCATGGCCCCTCCCGCGATCCCGCATCCCACCATCGTCATGTGCGGGCTCACCGCCATCGTGCTCACCGCCATCGTGTGTCTCGCGGCCTGCGCCGTCGGCCCCAACTACCGCCGGCCGTCGGTGCCGATGCCGGAGAACTTCAAGCAAGGCGTGGAATGGCGGCGCGCGCAGGCCAATCCCCAAGGGGCGCTCTCGAACACCTGGTGGCTCGACTATCACGACGATGAGCTGACCCGGCTGGTCGATGCGGCGCTCACCGCCAATCAATCGATCGCGGTGGCGGCGGCCAACTACCGGCTCGCTCGAGCGATCGTCGCGGCCAGCGAGGCGAGCCTATATCCCATCGTGAGCGCGGGCTTTTCGGGTACGCGTGCCGAGACGGCTACGGGCGAGACGACCGGCGGGACCACGGCGGGAACGGTCGCCGGGACTCACACCGTCATCAGCGCGAATGTGTCGGCAAGCTGGGAGCCCGATCTGTGGGGCCAGATTCGCCGTGAGATCGAGTCGAGCAAGGCGAGCGCGCAGGCGAGCGATGCCGAGCTCGCGGGTGAGCGCCTGTCGATCGCCGCCACCGTCGCCACCGATTACTTTCAACTGCGCCAGGCCGATATCGACACCGATTATCTCCACCAGCAGCTCGAGCTCGAAACGCGTCTGCTCGCGATGACGCAAGCGGGCTTGCGGCTCGGCACGGCGTCGAATGACGATCTGTTGACGGCTGAGGATACGCGCGATCTGGTGGTTGCGGATCTGCAGACCACGCAGACCGCGCGCGAGCAGGATGAACATGCCATCGCCGTGCTGACCGGGGTGCCCCCCGGCAGCTTCACGATCGCGCCGCGCCACGATTATGCGTTCGCCGCTTTGACGGTGCCGCTGCTGCTGCCGTCCGAGTTGCTCGAGCGGCGTTACGATGTCGTCAATGCCGAGCGCACGGCGGCCGCGGCCAACGCGAAAATCGGCGTGGCGGAGGCGGCGTTTTTCCCGACCCTCGACCTGGCGGCGGAAGGCGGATTTCAGCACAATGCGCTCGCCAACCTGTTCTCGCTGCCGAATCGCTTTTGGAGTGTTGGACCCAGCCTGGCAGAGACGCTCTTCGACGGCGGCGCGCGCAGCGCGGCGGTGCGCGAAGCGCGCGCAACCTATGACTCGGACGTGGCCTCGTATCGGCAGGCGGTGTTGACGGCATTCCTGGGTGTCGAGAATGCATTGTCGTCGTGCAATCACCTGAAGGAACAGGCACAGGCGTATGCCGGCATCTTGCGGCGCAACCAGTCCTTGTTCGACAGCCAACATGCGCAGTACAAGCTGGGTACGGCGAGCGAACAAACTCTGCTCACGCAGCAGCTCATTCTTCTGCAGGCCGCGCAGAACCTCAAGGATACGCAAGCCGCGCTGACGACGAGCACGGTGACGCTGATCGAGAATCTCGGCGGTGGCTGGCGTTGGGACGGCGCGACCGGCGCCGCCGCCTCGAATACAGTCGAAGGTATCAAGTGAATCGGCAATCATCGGTACAGCGCGCGCGCCTGCCGATGCTATGCCGGACGGTGCTATGCCGGACGGTGCTGGGCCGGACGGTGCTGGGCCTGAGGGTGCTGGGCGGTTGCGCGATATGCCTGACCGTCTTGGGCGGTTGTGCGAAGAAGCCTCCGCCGCCCGCGCCGCCACCCGAGGTCGGCGTGGTGAAGGCCGCAACGGCGACAGTCCCGCTGAAGAGGAACCTGGTCGGCCGACTCGCACCGCACTACAGCGGCAACGTCACCGCGCGGGTCTCCGGTGTGTTGATCAAGCGCGACTATGCGGAAGGAAGCGCCGTCAGAGAGGGCGAGGTTCTGTTCGAGATCGATCCGGCCTATTACCAAACGGTGCTGAACAATGACCTGGCGACTCTGGCGCAGGATCAGGCGACCTATGCCTACGATCGGCTGACGGCCGAACGGAATCGCCAATTGTTGCCCGTGGGCTCGGTGTCGCAGCAAACCGTCGATGACGCGGATGCGACGATGCGCAGCGCCGCGGCGAAGGTGCAGGCGGACGCGGCCGCGGTCGAGGGCGCGCGCATCAACTTGGGCTATACCAAGGTCCGCTCGCCGATCGACGGGATCGCTCGCCAGCAACAAGTCACGCGCGGCGCTCTCGTCGGTGCCGGCACCAGCGATGCCGGCGCCAGCGGCACCTTGCTGACCACGGTCGATCAGATCGACTCGGTCTATGTCAATTTCACCATCAGCGGCGCCGACCTCGTGGCCTTGCGTCAAGCGCAAGCCGCCGGCGGAGTCGTGCTTGCGGAGCAGAACAAGACCACCGTGCAGATCGCCCTGCCCAACGGCGGTGTGTACCCGCGGTTGGGCACACTGGATTTCTCCGATAGCGCCGTGAATGCCACCACCGGCGCCGTGAATCTGCGCGCGCTGGTGCCGAATCCGCAGCACGAGCTGTTGCCCGGTCTGTATGTGACCTTGACCGTGGATTTTGGCCGCCAGAGCGGCGTGTTCCTCATTCCGCAGCAGGCGCTGCAGCGCGACACGGTGGGTGCCTTCCTGTTGGTGGTCGGCGCGGACGGCAAGGTGCTGCGCAAGGATGTGAGCGCCGACAACAGTGACGGCAATGACTGGATCGTGACGCGCGGGCTGGCCGCCGGCGATCAGGTGATCGTGTCGGGCGTGCAAATCGCCCACGTGGGCGCAAATGCCAAGGCCACGCCGTGGCCCGCGCCCGGCCAAAACGTGGACGCGACGCAGGCGGGTGCCACCGCGGCGGCGAACAGCGCCACGCCCGCGCAGCCGTAACGACCGCGAGTCATGCCGAATTTCTTCATCGACCGTCCGATCTTCGCGTGGGTGGTGTCGATTCTGATCTGCCTGATCGGCGTCATCTCGATGCTCCGCATGGGCATCGACTCGTATCCCGATATCGCCCCACCGGAGGTCACGGTCACCGCGACATATCCCGGCGCCAACGCCGCCACCATGGAATCGACGGTCACCCAGGTGATCGAGCAGCAGATCACGGGCATCGATAATTTGCTGTACTTCAGCTCGACATCCAACGGCAACGGCACCGCCACGATCACCTTGAGCTTCGCGACCGGCACCAACCAGGACATCGCCGAGGTGCAGGTGCAAAACAAGGTCTCGCTGGCGCAGCCGCTGTTGCCGAGCGAGGTCACGCAGCAGGGTGTGGTGGTCGCCAAAGCCAGCCCCGATCTGCTGCTGTTCTTGAGCCTGCAGTCGAACGATCCAGCGATCACGTCGGCGCGCTTGAGCGACATCATCGCTTCGCAAATCCAGCCCGTGATCGCGCGCGTCAACGGCGTGGGCAACACCTTTCTGCTCGGCTCCGAATACGCCGTGCGCATTTGGCTGAATCCGGACAAGTTGCAGGGTTACGGCCTCTCCTCCAGCCAGGTATTGAATGCGGTCACCGCGCAGAACGCGCAGTTCGCGACGGGTTCGCTGGGCGCGGACCCGGCCGTCAAGGGCCAGACATTCACCGCGACCGTGTCGGGTGACAGCCTGTTTTCCTCTCTGCAACAGTTCAACGACATCATCCTCCTGACGAACAGCAATGGCACCGTGGTCCGTCTGAGCGATGTGGCCCGGATCACGTTCGGCGCCCAGACCTACGGATCGGCCGCAGTCTATAACGGCCATGCCGCGGGCGGCATGGGCCTGTTTCTGCTGCCGAGCGCCAACGCGTTGGCGGTGGCCAAAGCGGTCAAAGCCGAGATGGCCGTGCTGGCCAAGGACCTGCCGGAAGGCGTTACCTGGGACGTGCCGTACGACAGCACGCCGTTCATCACCGCGTCGATCCACGATGTCGTGGTCACGCTCATCGAGGCGATCGCGCTGGTGTTCGTGGTCATGCTGGTGTTCCTGCAAAACCTGCGGGCCACCATCATCCCCACGCTGGTCATCCCGGTGGCGCTGCTCGGCACCTTCATCGGACTGTCCCTGCTGCATTTCTCGATCAATCAGCTCACGCTGTTCGGCATGGTCCTCGCCATCGGCATCGTGGTGGATGACGCCATCGTGGTGATCGAGAACGTCGAACGCATCATGAGCGAGGAGCATGCTGCGCCCAAGGATGCGACCCGCAAGGCCATGGGCCAGATCACCAGCGCGATCATCGCGATCACCGTGGTGCTCGCCGCCGTGTTCGTGCCCTCGGCGCTGCAAGCGGGCGCGACGGGCATCATCTATTCCCAGTTCGCGCTGACCATCGCGATATCGACGACTCTTTCGGCCTTCATGGCGCTGTCGTTCACACCCTCACTGTGTGCCGCCATCCTGAAGCCGACTCCCGAGGCGGACAAGAACCGCGTGTTCCGCTGGTTCGACAGGATGTTCGATAAGGTGACGGGGACCTATGTGGGCCATATCGGCGCCGCCGTCCGCCATGCGCCGCGCTGGATGGTGGCGTTTGCGGTGGTCGCGGTACTCGCCGGATTTCTCTACACGCGCCTCGCGACCAGCTTCGTACCCGATGAGGACCAGGGCTTCATGTTGGCGCTCGTCAACCTGCCTTCCGGTGCAACTCTGCAGCGGACGGACCGCGTCATGACACAGATGCGTGATCAGCTCATGCACAGCTCGATCGGCAAGGACATCGCGGGGATTTTCCAGCCCGAGGGCTTCAGTTTCGTCGGCCAGAGCGAAAACGTCGGCATGGCCTTCATCAAGCTCAAAGATTGGGACCAACGCTCCCAAACGGCCATGCAATTGATTCCCGAGGCGAACCACATACTGCAGGCGATACCCGAGGCGCAGATATTCGTCGTCAATCTGCCGACGATCAGGGGCCTCTCGCAGTTCGGCGGCATCGACATGTACCTGCAGGCGCGCACCGGCCAGCCACGTGCGCAATTGGACCAAGCCCAGGGCGTATTGCTCGGCGCCGCGGGAAAGAGTCCCGTGATCTACGGCATTCGGCCGAATTCTCTGCCCGCAGCCCCACAATTGCAGGTGACGGTGGACCGTGTGCAAGCGCAGACCATGGGCTTGTCGCTCACCGATGTGTATAGCGCCCTGCAGGTCGAGCTCGCGCCCTACTACGTCAACCAATTCACTTATGGGGGTCGCGTCAAGCGAGTTTTTATCCAGGCGGACGCGCCCTATCGCATGGGTCGCGATGCATTACAACATTCCTATACGCCGAGCGGCGTCGGCAACGCCGCCACCGGCGCATCGAGCACGACCAACTCCGCCAGCAACGCCGGCGGCTACCTCACGCCCGTCGATCCGTCGGCCAGCGACACCGCGATCAGTCCCTACGACATGGTGCCGCTGTCGAGCGTCGTGAAAGCGGAGTGGAAGGTCGGACCCCAGGCGCTGCCACGCTACAACGGATACTCCGCGGTCGAGATCGTGGGCAATTCCGCGCCCGGGTACTC
>Ga0116229_10015946_pt1 | contig 10153 bp, 17 predicted proteins | sample S1TSphgellanicum_3_FD_87313 | JGI IMG/M metagenome (GOLD analysis project Ga0116229, IMG submission 87313) | Host-associated microbial communities from peat moss isolated from Minnesota, USA - S1T2_Fc - Sphagnum magellanicum MG | ecosystem: Host-associated > Plants > Peat moss > Unclassified... | reverse complement strand
TTTTTGTGTTGTTTGTTGTTGGTTGTTTTTTTTTTTTTTTTTTGGGTTTGGTGTCTAGGCTGTCGTTCGCTTCTCATACTTTTTCTGGTGAGTACAATTCGCAGATCCTTCGGCTTTGTCTCTTTTTTTAATCTCTGGTATACTTTTAATCGTTTCGTCGCTGAGGGCCTACTACTAGTGTGCTTTGTTTGTTTGAAACTTTTGTTTGTTTGCAGGGTATAATTTATGAGATCGAGAAGCTGTTTCTGTGGAACGTTTCTCTGTTTAGCGCAGCTGTTTGATTGATTCATTTGGAGGTTTTTGGGCTGTGGCTTTGTTGCTGCTGCGGCTCCGGCGGTCGGTTTTCTGGCTCTGCTCTTCATGTTGTACTGAAGTGTTGTAGCAGCAGCAGCAGAAGAGTCCATCCTATCTGCTTGCAATGTCGGAAGAGGAGAAGCTTCTCAAGGAGGCCAAGAAGCTTCCCTGGGAAGATAGACTTGCTCACAAGAACTGGAAAGTTCGAAATGATGGCAATGTCGACATTGCTGCTCTATGCGACACTATCATGGATCCCAAAGATCCCCGACTGAAAGAATTTGGTAAGTTTCTTGCTCTTCCTCTTGTTCCCTTTGAATCAGTGAATCTTGGTAGCAGCAGAGAGTGAGAGAGTCGTCACTCTCACGCACATTAGGTCAATTGTTTTTGAGATTTCTCCATGTGGATCCTGCTATTGTTGTTCAAGCTACAGCGATGCTGGTGCAGGCCATTATCACCTCATGAAATGCTGGCCAGCGCTATCAGTGAATGCCGACTCACAAGAAACCCTAACTTCCTTTGAACATATTTTCGGAGTTTGTAACTCTGTCTCCAGTCAATGGCTGTCTCTGGTGGAGTTTGTAATCTGAAGAACAATAATCTTTTGTCCATCCACATCCTTATTCTCAACAGAAAACCTAATTCTCCTCCTGTTGTGTTGTAGGGCCCCTGTTCAAGAAAGCGGTGGCAGATTCCAATGCTCCAACACAGGAGAAAGCTCTGGATGCTCTGATAGCATATTTAAGGGCTACTGATACAGAAGCTGGCAGGTTCTCACAAAGCTGCCTCCTACTGTTGTTTAGAAAACTCTTTTTTTCTTTTCCATGATGGAATGCCAGTTTCCAATTATCCTTGTTATGTGCTGCCATTTTCTTTTCTGTGCTAGAAACAGGTGTTGTTCCAGATTGGCCTCCCATCAGGGTCTTTGTTTTCTTTGCCCTGCAGATTTGCAAAAGAAATATGCGATTCTCTAGTGGCCAAGTGTTTGACAGGACGGCCAAAGACGTTGGAGAAGACTCAGGCTGTCTTCTTGCTTTGGGTGGAGCTTGAAGCAACAGATGCTTTTCTGGTTCGTCCACTCCAGTTAACTTAATAATTCTTTCAATGAGCCTCTGAAGCATACATTATGTGTGAAGTATGAAGCAGAGTCTGGATGCTACTTGGGTCAAGAAAGCATTGTTTTTTGGCACTGCTACTGTGGTGCAGCCTTAATATGATATTGGTCTCCTTTAGCAGCAATGACCTGCAGAACCAATAGGAGTTGGCTGTGGATGTGCTGACGATTTGACTGCAGCCATAGTCAACTCCTACTGGCTCTGTACTGACAATTTGACTGCTGCTGTCTGCAGGATGCCATGGAGAAGGCTGTGAAAGCAAAGCTGGCTAAGGCAGTTGTGCCTGCTATTGATGCGATGTACTTGGCTGTTAGGTATGGATTCCGCAGTTAAATTGTATGATTCTGAATCTTGAAGACCTGAGCTTCTGCTTTGCTCATATTGTTTGGACTCCTTTTGATGCCAGTGCATTTGGAACCAAAGTGGTTCCTCCAAAGCGGATCATGAAGATGCTTCCGGAGCTGTTTGATCATCAAGACCAGAATGTAAGAGCATGTGCAAAAGGCTTAACAATTGAGCTTTGTCGCTGGATCGGAAAGGATGCAGTCAAAAATATCTTATTTGACAAGATGCGAGACACAATGGTAGGAAAGACTCATCTGGTTCAGCTCATTACCCTTGTGTGATGCTGTATCTCATGAATTGTAGGCAGGTTTTGGTTTTGTGTCTGCAAGTTTCTTTTTATCCCTTCGCCTTTCTATCTTGATGTACTTGTTGATTTGCTGCTGATTTTTGTTGCAGAAAAAGGAACTTGAGATGGAAGTGGACAATGTTGTTGTTGGCTCTAAACCTACCCGCAAAATTAGGTGCTCTTTCTCTACTGTTTAGTTGTTTAGGTTGTTTTCATAAGTTTTAAGGGTTTAGTATCATAGATGTTCGAATTTGCTTGTACTCAAGTATTGCATTGTGTCAGTGGCTGTATGACTGTGTTAGTTATTCATTTGCTGGCCTTGTTGATTTCAGGTCAGAGCAAGCTTTGGAAGTTGAACAAGCTGCAGTGACAGCTGCAGAAAACTCAAAGCCCTCAGATGATGCTCCAAGTAGTGGTAACAAGTCCCATTTGCTAATGTCTTTGAGAGTTTTCTGAGCTTGTTGGAGTGTGTGCTTTCTGTCATTTTCCACATTTGTGCTAATATGTTACTTATGTTCATGTCAGGTTTGCAGGACATTGATGAATATGAATTAGTTGACCCTGTGGATATTTTGACACCTCTTAGCAAATCTGTCTTTTGGGAGGGAGTGGTAAGTTCAATCCCTTCTTATTGGGTTGTTTTACATGAAGTAATGGTCAGTGTGTACTGTGTACATGTGCTTACAAGTTTCAGTACAAGTAGTGGCAGAAGCTTCTGGGCAGCAATTTAGCTAAACATATTGGAGAGATGGGAGTAGATGGTTTGTGGAATGGTATGGTCAGTGTCAGTCCTGGCAGGGTTTCTCACCTGCATTGCTTCAGTGAATTGATATTTACCCAGTTAACCTTTGCAACATTAGTGGGTCTTAAGGTGGTTTCATGTCATCCAGAAAGCTACAAAGTGGTCAGACAGGCGAGATGCAGTGGCAGAGCTTACTAAACTTGCCTCAGCTAGAAGGCTTTGTACTGGTGACTACACAGAAGTCTCTCGATGTCTAAAAAAAGTAAGTATTTTTCATTTTCCCTGCTGTACATTGTCTGTTCCAGTAGTTGCAGTGTCTTCTTTTGGGCAATAATAGGCCTGCTTCCTTGGCAGGCTTGAATAGGCATTCTCTTGAAGCTGCATGTGGTTACTGGAAAGCATCCTGAAATTTGGGTTTTTGACCTACTATGCACCATTTGTTGATGTTTGAGCTGGAGCCTGAATGGAAGATACTTGGATTGTTTTGGTATAGTATCTTGGTCCAGTTCCAATATAGCAGGAACACATCTTGAACACAACAAATAATACTTGTTTTCAATCCACTTCCGGCCCATCAATACCAAACTTTTTATGCTGCAAAGTATTGGATTTTACTCTGCAACCTTATAGATAGGTAAAGTAGCATTAGCTGTCCATCTTCCACCATTTTGGAAACCTCTAGAGGGCTACTTCCTTGTTGCCTACCCAATTGCCATGAGTGCAGCTTTTGATGGCTACCTTTGGTTGGTAAATAAAATGCAAGAAACTGGCCTCCTCTTGATAGGATTTTGGATTAAGGAAGACATGTTTGTGGTGTCAGAGTCCATTTTATGTTCCTATAGAAGAATCTGGAGCGTGTAGATCAGATTGTTCATCTGATTCAAAAACTAATCCCTCTATTTTGCTTGCTCAGCTTGTAGGGGATGTGAACTTAGCTGTTGCTGTTGAAGCAGTACAAGCAATTGGCAACTTGGCAAGTGGTCTTCGAAAGGACTTTACTGCTGGAGCAAGGCTGCTACTACCTGTGCTCTTGGTAAGTTTTCACCCCAGATCATTAAACTGGACCACTCTCTTAATTGTTTTTTGTTGATGCCCAAATTTTCTTGCTTTCACCTTGTCCGGCAGTGATTTTCCTCTATCATACATCTAGAGAATGCTACTAGCTGTCAGATATGCATATTTTGATGAGATCAGATGGAAGCAGCAAAACTGAGCTCTGTTACTTAGGGTCATGACAAGGGTGTATCATCTTGGTTGTGTGCACAGGATAAGCTAAAAGAGAAGAAGCAGGTTATGGTGGAGGCATTGACATTAACACTCAATGAGTTGCACAAGAATGGTTGCATTTTACTCACTGAAGTTGTTGAAGGCAAGTTTTTTCAAGCCTTCTGAGTGTAAGGACAGCATTTTGCTGATTGGAGCAACTCTGCAGCTGAGGATGTTGCATATTGCAGACATAACTGACAGAATTGTTCTCTCTTTTAAGTCTCTGTGAGTGTGTGCAATATGTAGTGTGGGCAATTGGTATTTTTCTTTACACATATTTCAAGTCAAGCCAGTCCTTTCTGCTGTATAGTGATTTGTTAGTTGGTAACTGATTGAAGGTGAGGTGTCACACTTACTTGCAGAAGTGAAAGTTGCCACCAAAAATAAAGTTCCTTTGGTACGAGCATCATGCCTAACCTGGGTTGCAAATTCAATCGAGTCCAGTAACAAAGCAACTGTACTGAAGCTGCACAAGGATTATGTGCCCATCTCGATGGAGGTGAGAACATCTTGGATGATTGACCTCAATGTCAGAGTGCACCTGATGATTCCAACCAGCAGCTTTCCTTTTCTCTACGTAGACATAATGTGCTTACCTTTTTTGTTCTAACATATCTCACACTGGAGCTGTGAGCAGTGTTTGAATGATGGCTCTCCAGAAGTTCGTGATGCTGCATTCCTGGTTCTTGCTGCAATTGCAAAGGTGAGTCATTTTTAGGAATCTCTGAAGTTTGTTAATTTTTATGTGTTGGTCTCAAATCTTCTTTCTTAGTTATTGTCTTGGGTTTAGGGTTTAGGGTTTTTCCAGGCTTAGTTTTGTCTTCGAATGTTCAGTTTTTTTCTGTCTGTCAAGGAGTCAATGTGTTTTGTAGTGAAGCTTTTCTAACTAGTCAGATCAGGAATTTATGTTTCTAAATTTTTAAGTATTTCCAGATGGTAGGCATGAAGCCACTCGAGAGGTCATTGGAGAAGCTGGATGATGTGCGGAAGAAGAAGCTTATTGAGATGATTGGTCCTGGAGGGGATGTAGCTGTTTCAGCTGGTCCAGGTCTTGCACCATCTTCAACAACAGAGCCTAATAGGAATGTGGCATTGTTTGTTATGCTTTCTTTTGATGCCAAGTAATTGAAATTTGTGGCTGTCAGCAATTCTCCTTACAGCTAAGCCTTCCAAGTTGTTGTGGATTTTGTATTGACAGTGTTCTCAAGAGCTCAAGTATCTGATGGAAGTAAAATTTCAACAGATGATGTAAGTCTTTGACTTTGTGACTGTTTTATTGGTCATATACAAATTCATGGTGGAGGATTAGGCCCTACTTTGTTGGGTGGTAGGTAGAGAATGTTCAAATGTTCCATTTTATTTGACTGCCGGTGTTCCAGTGTTGAAGATTATCTGCTTTCTGGGCTTTTGATGGGCATTGTGAAAGGGACTATCTTTCTACCAGGGGAGGGTGGAAGGGGTTGTGGCACTGCTTAATCTTCTGGTTCAATTGTTATAAAGGATAGGTCTGTACTCTGCTGAGGTGGCCATGCTAATCAGGTGGCTGAAATTGGTGGGAAGAGGTCTGCAGCAAGCTTGTTGTCTGGCAAACGACCTATTATTCAACCAGCAGTAAGTTTGTTCATGCCCTCCAAAATGTGAAAATTGCACATAGAACAGTTTTGTCAGGATAAGATACTGCAACTTCCAGAGACTGTTTGGAGTGAAACGCTGGCTGTCATATCATTCTGGTAGATTAAATAGAGTTAGTCAACCTGATTAATACATTTGGAGCTCTTAAAAAAAACGGAGCCATGTGGTGGCAAAAGCCATGCCTTTTTCCAGCTCAGTTGTTACAGTCATGCATCTGGAGTGGCTGAAACTTAATAGTGTAATATTGTCTGTTGGCAATTACAGCATCATGGACAATGCTTGCAGTTTGTTTTTGTAGCAGGTTTTCTGGTTCCTTTTTATGAAAGAGAGCTTGGTGGGATTCTCAGGTTGTCAAAAAGGCTGCAGTTGCTAGACCGGGCACAGGTGTGGGAAAGAAAGGAGATGGAATTTCAGGCTCAAGCAAGAGCCAGCTGAATGATATGGCTGAGGATATAGAGGTAATGGGAATTTTATTTGCTTATTGATACAGGGTTTTATGCATTCAGGGGGGGTGGGGGGGCGGGGTGGTGTTCTGTTGATCCATCTAAGTACAATTACTTTCTGTGATCAAAGCTATTGGGTTGTAGGACAAGGCCCATAAAATTGGGACTAATGAGTTATATTTTTATCACTGGCTGGGCATTGGATTTCAGCCTTCAGATATGAGTTTGGAAGAGATTGAGTCCAGAATTGGGGTTCTTCTTGAACCAGATGTGATCACCAACCTGAAGAGTGCTATCTGGAAGGAGCGTCTTGATGGTGGGTTTCCTTTCACTTGGAATAAATGGTACATCCAGTTGCTGTCCTTATGTCAAGGGGATAGGTTAGATGCATATTAATGTAAGTAGCTTGGAATGAATGTAAGTTGCCCTGAGCAGTGCTTGATGTTGGAGGGTAGTCCTGAAGGTTTAGATGTTGTATGTCTCATCATGATGAGGAGCGGTCCTTTTCTATATTAATGTGACTTGGCATCTGTGGGTGCAGCAATTTCTTCTTTAAAAGAAACCGTTGAAGGGATGACGGAATTGGATACACACGCAGAGCTCCTAATCCGGCTTCTCTGTGTTTTACCAGGCTGGTCTGAGAAGAATGTTCAAGTAAGGTTTAAGTTCAACAGTTTCTAGTAAGTGGTGGCTAGAATTTTCTATGTTTGTAGACACTTTATTGGTTGTCCACAAGATAGGAGTAGCTGTCCTGTTACTTTCATCTGTTTTTATAATTTTTGATGGTCTGTTCGTTCAGTTGTACATCTCTCCCTTAGAGATTCACCAATTAAGTGTTTTTGAAAACTCTTTGAATTTATCTGGCTTTGGATATGTCTGAATGTACAGGTACAACAGAAGGCAATTGAAGTGGTTACCCATATTGCACAGACTGCTACAAACTTCTCAAAACGTTGTGTGGTCTTATGTCTTGCAGGTGAATGTTTGCCTTCAGCAATGGTCTTGAATCCTTTTAAGTTTCAATGAACGAGTTTTGCTCCATGTCTTTGTCATGATCTTGACTTACTGCTCCATGCTGTATGAGTGATGAATGATAGTTGTTTGTTTGGTTTGCAGGAGTGGTGGAGAGGGTGGCTGACCTAAAAACAAGAATGCAAGTTACAAAGTGCCTCACAACATTCTGTGAAGCCGTGGGGCCAAATTTCTTGTTCACTAGGGTACTCAGTCAGTATCCCTTACCATCTGCTAAAAGTTTGTGTGGGCTAATTATTTGTGGATTTGGATCTTATATTGTACAGTACATCATCATTTATCTAGTTACCCTCTGAAGGCCAATGAAGATGTTTCTGGCATTTGAAGGGTTGAAGAACTTATGAAGTGCTGTTTCTGTTTCAGCTTTTTAAGATTATGAAAGAGCACAAAAATCCCAAGGTGCTTTGTGAAGGGCTCAGCTGGATGGTGACAGCTGTTGAAGATTTCGGTATTAGCCACCTTCCGCTGAAGGTGTGAAGTTCCTTTCCAGGAGACTAAAACTATGTTGCAGACTACTTGGAGCTTTGATCATTGCTACTTGGAGCAGTTTTAATGATTATAGTGTTATGAGCTAGCTGCCATTGGTAGTATCAGCCTGCAGAGCCACAGCCTCAGCAAGGGCAGCCCCTTCTTCATCAAGAAGTTGTTCCTCCTCTTTGTATCTTTGTTTTTTTTCTTCAAGCTCTGAGGGAATGGCTGCTGTTCTAGCAAGGGCCTTTTGAAGCTTTTTTTAAAAAAATGCTGCGTGCTTCAGATAGACTATGTCTTCCTTCACTTGCTTCTTTTTCTCTTTCCTAGAACTTGCTGAAGCTGAAAATGGCGCAAAGAACCTGGGCTCAACCCTGGCATATATGGTTTCTTGTTATTTGCCTGGTGTATATGGTTTATAGCCTGCAATTGAGTCTTTGTTCAGTTTTTAACTCTGACAATATCCAACTCCACTCTCCTTACCACCAAAAAAAACCTGATCAGTAGACACCTATGGCTGAGCAGAAGGCTTGCATGCCATGACCTTAACATATGTCCCTTCAATGAAACAATGGTAAGTTTGTATCAGGGATTGTCTTCTGATATTTTTCTTTGGCCTTGAAGGTTACTGAAGTCTGCTTTGAAATGTCCTGATTCTTTTCAGGATCTCATCAACTTTGCCAAAGATAATGGACTGCAGTCAAGTACTCCTGCAGCTCGAAATGCATCTGTGAAATTGATCGGGGTCCTCCACAGATACCTAGGCCCAGGTTTTAAGACAACTAAATCTTTGACCAGGTTGAACTTTTTTCAGTCAGTTACCTGCCATTGATATGATCTGTTGATTAACAGAGGGTTCTCTGGATCTGCAGACATTAAGGGTTTTCTGAATGATTTGAAACCGACTCTTCAAGGTGCAATTGATGCTGAGATTGAGAAGAATCCCTATGAGGTATTTCTCCTACTGATGAAGTAGTTTTGTTGTTCTTGCAGGAAATCTTCCATTGTTTTCCTTTTGAGTTGAGGAAAGGTTTTGTCTGGTGCATTGAATCTTGGAATTGGGTTTTTCTTAGGGACCTGCTGTAGCATCAAAGAGAACAATTCGAAATGCAGACAACTCTGTGCCATCTGGTGGTACTGATGGATTACCTCGTGAAGATATCAGTGGGAAGTTGACTGCATCATTATTGAAAAACATGAATAGTCCTGACTGGAAGGTATCTCTCTTCTTGAGAACACTTGAGATTCTGTAAATGTGGGATGATCAAGGTTCGTGTGCTTTTGATGTTAACGCTTTGTTTGCGGCATTCTCTGTGTATGTAAATCATGGATACAGTTATTGTGAAAGCTATTGTAGTTATTCAGAAGTCTACTTTTGTTTCAGGTTGGTTGCTTTGTGGTATTTTGTGCATTAGGCTCGGCAAGAATCTCTGGAGGTAGTAAATACGATATTGGAGGAAGCAAACAGAAGAATTCAGCCAACTGGAACAGGTAATCTTAGTTCATAAGGCATTGACTGGTTAATTTTTAAATACCATTCACTCAATTTGGCTTTGGGAATCATCACTTTGGTCTTCTTTGTCATTCACATTAGTCTGCCATCAAGGCAAAACTCCGTGACATGAGGTGATTGGAATACTGATGACACTGATGACATTGTTCAGGACCTCACAAGCATAGGGTGTCCTTGTGAGCTTCAGATCAGCATACATAGCATCCAATGTCCTTATCCAATCACTTGCTGCCACAGTTGGAATTCTCTCTGTAGTAATACTTGGAATTGTTTTCTGTAGGGGAGCTTTTTATGGCATTGAAGGCAAGGCTTTATGATTCAAACAAAAACCTAGTCACTGTGACACTAGGCACTCTGGGGTTTATGGCAGCAGCAATGGGTCCTACAATTGACAAGCATAGCAAGGTTCTTCTCTCAATAGCTGTGATTTTGTTTATGGATGCTTAACCCCGTTGCCATGACCATGGCTTCATGGGTTCATTTACTTGAAGGTTTGATTATATATGTTGCAGGATTTACTGTAGGCATGCCTTTCTGATTGGATTGTGAGCTGAAAACTTGTTCACTACAGGGATTTGTTTTGAAGAGTAGTCTGTTGTACTGTTTACAGGGAATTATGGCTGATGTGCTGAAGTGCCTTGGTGATAACAAGAAAGTGGTTCGAGAAGCAGTAATGAAGACTCTAGATGCTTGGGTTCTTGTTCTGCAACTGGATAAGCTGGTTAGTGTTCAATCTTCTGTTAAACCTCCTCCATGGGTGGTGATGAGTTAAATTTTTAATTCTCCTCTTTGACAGTTGATTGATGTTCCCAATGGAAGGCTCTTGATCATTGTAAGTATGTTTGCAGCTTCCATATGTTATTCCAGCTCTTGTGGATCCAAAGATCTGTGCAGAAGGCCGCAAAGATCTCTTTGAGTGGGTGACAAGGCACATCGATAAGCATAGTGATCAGTCTGGATTGTTACAGCTGGTCAAACCTATCTCCATTGGCTTGCAGGTATATTTTGGTTTTGCAT
>Ga0116229_10015945_pt1 | contig 10153 bp, 6 predicted proteins | sample S1TSphgellanicum_3_FD_87313 | JGI IMG/M metagenome (GOLD analysis project Ga0116229, IMG submission 87313) | Host-associated microbial communities from peat moss isolated from Minnesota, USA - S1T2_Fc - Sphagnum magellanicum MG | ecosystem: Host-associated > Plants > Peat moss > Unclassified... | reverse complement strand
CCTACCCTACCCTACCCTACATGACCCCTTTTTGCATAGGATGATAGGTTATCACGGTTTCATTGACACCAAAGTTGACATTCATCCATCCACAACTGAGTTCTTCTAGTTTTGGGAAGAAAACCTATCTAGGGCTTTAATGTTGGGAACCATCCATTTGCTTTTGGCAAAAAATAACCAAAAGGTGACACCACAAGTGACTGTGCAACATGTTCATTTAGAAATTAGGGTTTTTAAATGTTGCCATTGCCTAATCCTTTTAGCATCACGCGGCACCATTGCCACAACCCCAAAACCCTAATGCATAGGTCTCACCACATCCAATAAACCTTAAAACTTTCTTCTCACTAGCAACACTACCATCACTAAAGAACTCTTCGTCACTTCACCTTCCAATGTGCACCTTAATTCACGAACAACAAGTGATGTAAGTTCATATGCTTGTTGCCAACACTATAACATTGTTGAATTATTTTATTTGCATGATTTAGGTCTTAGCGGTTAGAATAGTGGCTTATAGACTATTAAATCTAATTTTCATAAATCATTGATTATGGCCATTGCATGGATTCTAAAAACTTATGATTGATTAACAAAGAGTTTGGAGAAAACTTATGTTGATTGACAAGGAGTCAAGGCTCAAAAGACCTCCAAAGTCCAACGTAATAATGGTGTCAATCAACGGTGTCTTGTAAGAAGCTTGAAAGTTGTGGTGCACATCACAATAGTTTATCGATAAAGGAGCCATTCAATCAAAATTACATCAATTGCTCAATGCAAGAACATTTTTTCTTCTTGAAAAGGTCAAATAGGAATTCCTTGGCATACAACATATATTCAACGTTTTTGTTAATGTGGCCATTCATAGAATTGAACAACTATGTTCTCTTATTACATGTGCAAGACGTGAACTCCTATCATAGTACATATGCATGGCTCCTTTGCAAATCATTCTAACAACATATCATCAATGGTTATTTAGTTTTTAGTCAAGATGTTCAAGTTGTACTCTTCAACTTCCAACGATCAACATTAAGTAATTGATTAGTATTTGCTACATGACCATCCATAGTTGTTGTTATAATGCTTCATTTTTTTTACTTTTGTGCATTTAAGGTTTTCACATGAGCTTTTGAGTAGACTCAATGCAAGCTATACAAATGTTAAGGTTATTGTTTTTCAAGAAGACCCAATGAGCATTGGGTGGATGATTTTCACATACATATTTTTTTCTGGATTTATCCAAAGTTTAGGCTTCAAGTGGGTCATATATGTTTTTATGTAATTCAAAAAACATTTATTCAAATATTTATTATAATTATAATTTCAATAATTTTTAGTTTTTAAATGAAAAGGCACAATAGCATGCCTTTTCATGTCAATGTAGATGGTTAAGTGAAAAGAATGAGGTAGTTTTTAGGTATGTTTTATTTAGTCTCATGCAATTATTGTAGTAATTTTAAATATCAAAGCTTTGTACAAATTTTAATAATTTGATGCATTGTTGTAAATGAAATTTGAAGACTAATATCAATCATTTAAAATACTAAAAATGCAACTTGGAAAATTTATATAAGTTTTTCTTTATCCTTATATTAGAATTGAAATCTGCTGCAAAATGATCATATGTATAGATTTAATTGCTCACACTAGTTTTCCAGCATGATTTCAAAATAAAATTTGATGCATTATTGGTATTGAATTGAAATGTAAATCCAATTTACTTCTCAAACTCTTCATTGGCAACACCTAGATATGCTATAATAAAACACCCAATGCCTATAACTTTATTGTTCAATTTTGAAACACAATGTAAGAATTTTTTTTCATTTTTAATTTGTTTCATTCAATCTTATGACATTGTTGTGACTTTGGCAATTTGACAATAATTAAAAATTTTGGTACATCATTGTAAATGAAATTTAAAGAATTCCATCAATATTAAAAATGCAACTTGGAAAATGCATACAAGTTTTATTTTGTTCTTATATTAGAATTGAAATACATAAGACATATGGATTAAATTATTCACAGAAGTCTTTCATTTCTTAAGAGTAAAAATGAAACATGGCATTTTGCTAAGACATTTGAAAAAAGTCACATTAAGGAATGAACATTAAAGTAAAGTGAAGGAAACAAAAGTGATGATAAAAACACATGCTAATACCATCTTCAACAAGGTATTAAAATATCTTGCAAATGATAATATTCATGAATTTAATTGTTCACTCAAGTCTTCCAACATGATTTCAACATAAATGTTGATTTTTGTTTCAAACTTTTTGTTGACAACACTTAGATATGCTATAAAATACCCAAAAATACATAAAACTTTTTTTAAAAAGTTATTGTTCAATTTCAAAACACAATATACAAGAACATTTAAACAAATTTAAAATTACTTCATTAAATCTTATGCAATTGTTGTGGAAATTTCAAATATCAAATTTTAGGTTTCAAATTTTGTGTAATATAGATTAGTGCAATTCATCAATAATTTAACACATTATAAATTTTGATACATTTCCTTTACCATTATTCTTACCTCTGTCTCACATTCCATAAATCAAAACTTTTGTTGCCAGCCATCATGGGGTTCTAATAATTCAAAAATATATATTCAAAATGATTATTATTTCAATACCTTTTTTTTTTAAAATCTGAAAAGGCACAATACCATGTGTCTTTTCATGCACATTATCTCACTCCTTTCTAAGTATCTAGCTCACTCTTTTCCTCTACCCACCTACATGGACATGAAAATGCAATCACAATGTCATGTAATATAGTGAAATCAAAATTGAGATTGACATAAACAAATTGAAATTTGGACAGTAAAGTGACGCCATGCACAGCTCTAGGAATGAACAGTTAACATGATGATATCTGAATGGTATCTGAATGGTACTGCTTTTTTTGTTGAGTGATTTTCTGTCCTCAAAACAAAACACGAGCAATCCATCATCTATCTTGATCACAATCGTGTTAGTTGCATCTCTGAACCCTTAAAATCTAAACCCAAACCTCAATTCCAAACATCACTAAATGCACACATTTACATACAAGATGCAAGTCTTGTACTAGGTGCTGTTTTTCCAACAATTCGAGGAAACTGAATCTCTGAGCTGAATATTTCATGAAGAGAATATTAGAATATAATCACTGAGTGAGATTTGTCACCTCTTTTTATGTTGCATATCCGAACTACTTCGCCCACCCCTGTCACATAGTAACATGAAGAACATATGGTAAGGTTCACAGCAATTATTTACCAATGCAAATTGGGTGGGTGCTTGGGCACAGGCCAGAAGGATCTCCATCTTCAGCAGTTTGCCAAGAGTGCAGCCCCCCTCTAAAACCCATGTTGAAAACGTTAAACCATTTGCTGCATCTGGAATTCACATAAATGGTAGGCAGTCACCATAGAACCAATCAAGGTGTTTGTGAAAATGTAATTTGGATCTTTGTTTTCGACTTTTAGTCCTATGCTGCAGCCTGCTATCTATCCCATGTCCATAAATCAATTTGTTGTGAGTGACCAACAAACTATGCAACAGAAGTTGTTGTTCACAAGTGCTCTTATGAGCAGAAAAAGTCTTTTTTCCACTTGGAACAAATGACAATAATGTTTCTAGATCACTGACCTCAGGAATGTCTTGGATTTCTTTTTCTGGACTGTGCACATAGAAATAAGAACTCTTCAAGGTGCAGCGGGGCACTCCAGTGTCTCTCTGCCCATGATGGAGAAATCCTGTCGATCCAGGGTCAATTTCACAAATTCACATGGATTAACAAGAGAAGAAAGAGGTAAGAAAGAAACCAGGCTATATCTTAAAGTTTTGAGAGACAAGAAGGCAAAACTAGAGTGACACAGATCTTGTAAATTGTGCAGAAAACATAGACTTAGAGCTTTCTACAGAGTCTGCTACAAAATACTTACAAAATCTGGTGTATCCAACAAGCTTGAGTGAGTCAACAAATGTGTTTGGGTGGGTTGTGTACACAAAAAACCATCGCAACGTCATTGCCGTGTTACATGTACAAAGACTAAATCACAGCTCTGCTACTACTCTCTCTCAACCCCATGAATCTCACACTTCAAATTCCTATTGATCATGAATTTTGGCATGACCCTTGTGCTGGCAGCACCCACTACTACTACTACTACTACGAAGAAGAAGAAGAAGCAAAACTTCCATGGATTATTCTTCGACCCTGAGCTAGTTAGCTGATTAGTTAGTTATCCAGCGCAGCGGTAATTTTATTGTCCATCTGTTAGTTTGTTAGCACGAATGGGGTCTGATCAGACGACTCACTAATTAGCAGCAGAAAGCTCCACAAAGAGTCCCCTACCTAAAATACTAATTAAAATCAGGGCTTGCTAAAAAGCCCCACAAAGTAATGTACATCTGCTGTGTCCTAGTTCTAATTTGTTCAAATTCCAGCTCCTCGCTGAAGAATTTCAAGCTCCAAGTGCTGAAGAATCTCAAGTTCCTTGCTGAAGAATTTCTTGCTCCAAGCACTGAAGAATTTCAAGCTCCAAGTGCTAAAGAATTTCAAGCTCCAAGCACTGAAGAATTTCTTGCTCCAACTGCTGAAGAATTTCGAGCTCAAGTGCTGAAGAATTTCAAGGTCCAAGCACTGAAGAATTTCTTGCTCCAACTGCTGAAGAATTTCACTTGCTGGAGAATTTCAAGCTCTGAGCGGGCTGAAGAATCATTGATCAATCATAAATAAGATGACATAGAAGGAAGGCGGAGATCGTAAGGAGCCCAGAGGTTATCAACTGAACATGGCTTTCGGGCATCAAGTCGAATCCAAGGCTTTCCTTTGCCGCTCCAGTGAAGAAGACTAACAGGACCTGGATGCAAAGGTCTACATCTGCCTTCAAGGTTGTCACCTCCTAAGCCATGCTGATTCCATCTGTGGTCAATTGGCTCAACATCGCCAGCAAACACAAGCAGGAAAGGGGGAAGAGATCCAAGCTCGTAAATTCTTGCCTCCTTCTGCCTCTTCATCCAGCTCTCGATCGTGGATCTGTAGTTTTGCTCCCTCCATTTCACCAAATTCATCACCATCACACCTGTGTTGAAGTAGCAAGGCTTGTTCCTGAGGTGGTCGAAGACCTTGGTGAAAGCTTTGTTGCTCCAGAAAGAGTCAGTGAAGTACTTGGTGAAATTGGTATGGCAATACTCTGGAGCACCAATGGCTCTAGACCCCAGTCTGATGCCCCAGAGCTTGACGATGTCGTCCACGACAATGAGATCGGAATCCAAGTAGATTACTCTCTCCACACAGGGCTCCAGAATATCGGCCAAGTAGCTCCGCGCGTAGTTCAGAGGATGCTCCAGCGCAAGTCGCACCGATGCGGAGATCCGAGACTTCACCAGCGCTTCATCGAAGTGGTAGACCTTGAATCTGAGGAACGGGAAGGTGGAGAAGATGAGAGAGCGGAGCCCTGCGTCTCGGTTCCCTACAAGGAAATGGAAGATCACATTCTCCGGGCATGAAGAATGTTTCAAGATTGAGAAAACAGCCGCCATGGAGCCGCGGAGGTAAGCGACGTCTAGTGTCATGGCTATGTGAACGGCGCTGGCGTCGCAAATCTCTTCTTCCGCGCCGTTGTTTTTCTTCTTCTTCCTTTCCGCGGACACACATTGCTTGTCGTTCTTGAATGCTGGTGCTTCTCGGAATGACGGCCAATCCTCTGGTCGGTTCTCGACTTCCGTCGAAATCTGCGTCGTCTCCTCTTGTTGTTGTTGTAGTAGTAGCTCGTCTCCTCCTCCTCCTCCCAAAGAACTCTTCTGATCAAAGGCAAATTGCGAGAACCTGATTGATTCTACTGTTGTCCACGAAAACAGAGCTTGCAGAAGGAGTGCTACTAGAACTACTGCTGCTGCTGCTGCTCTTCCTCGCGTCCTCAAAATCCTTACCATGATTCTCTACAAAAAAACACTCTTGAACCACGCACTGTCTCTCTTCTTCAAATGACTTCCACAACAAGCTTCTCCTCCGTAGAATCTACTCCTGGAGAAATTCACCAATTCGAAAACCTCTTTTGCTTCTTCAAACAAACAAACAGCAAATCAACGAGAAAAGGAACCTCGCAGGCCTCCTCCTCCTCTTCCTCTTCTTCTTCTTCTTCTTCTAGTCTTCTTCGTTCCCAGCTCAATCACCATCACCGCCCACACTTTTGCCACATGAACCTAAGTCCCGTGTTTACCTCCGCTCTCATTGCACAGCACCACGTTTCTTCCAATCTCCACCTTGATGATCAAGCTCTGAAGAAGGAAGAGGAGAGGGAAAAAAAAAGAAAAAGAAAAAGAAAAAACGCACCAACACTTTTCCCGTTGATACTCACATCTCCCCTATCCCGGCCTTCCTCCTGGAGCAGCAGCTTCACTCCCACAACTAATGTCGTCAACAACGATCTCCCTTGGTCTCTCCCTTTCCCTCCTTTGGTCTCTCCCCACCTGCGTCCCTGTCTCCTGCCTTTCTGTAACAGATTCTGCGGAGTTTTTATACAAAAGGTGACAAGCAAAGAATGCTACTGCTGCTACTACTGAGGTGCTCATGCTCGCAACACTCCGCAACAGAAACCACCTGATGTTGTGATTAGCAACAAAAATTAACGAAATGCGAGAGCATTGCTGTCCCGGGGGACAGGGGAGGAGGGTCCCAACAACTTTTTTAAAAGAAAGAAAGAAAGAAAGAAAGGAGCAGAAGAAGAAGTTGCATCACCAGCTGCAAAATCTTTTCCTTCTTTGCACACTCTTTCTCTCCTTCTTTTTCTCTCTCTCTCTCTCTTTCTCTCTCTCTCTCGTCTCTTGTCCCGGGCGTGCGACGAACTTTCGATCTCCGCTCCCGAGGCCAAAAAGGAGGGCCCCCCACCCCCACACGGCAGACGCAGAAGACTGCCTCGCGGAACCCAGCTGGATGGAACCGCAGCACTTCACTCCTCCCCTTGTCCGCAGTTAGTAATATATAAAAATTAACACACAATAATAATTCGCTCGCCCCCCATTTCGCCGTTAGTAATGTTTTTTTAAAAAAAAAAGACACTCAATAATTCACCCCCTTTTTTACAACTCAGTAGTAGGTAGACTGTAGTGCTAATGTTTTGTTTTTTGTTTTTTTTGGCGAATTTTCTCACTGAAAAAAGTGGCGAATCCAATGTTACAAAGAACTGTTTTTTGGGAAATAATTTGTCACATTATGAGGAACACAATGCTCAACTCGCCATATTTAGACAACAGGTTCCCAATTATACAAAGAAACTTCTTTGGGTGGGAAGGGGGGGTAGGGAAATGGGCCACATTAGATTTAGCCAAATTTAGTTATAAACTAGTAGAAAAATGCAAGAATTTTGTTATATTTTGGCTAACTGCTGAAACCTATTGTAGAAATCTGGCATTTTTGTTTTTGTTTTTCTTTCCTTTTGGAAATCTGGCAAATTAGGGCCTTATTTTTTCACAAAAAACCCTTTTGTACGTGTCAAAATTAGGGGTGTCTTTTTTTTCTTTTTTTCTTTTTTCCTCCCCAAAATTGTGATCAGCATTTGTTTTTGTGGCATAATTTTGCCACTTGGCAACCAAAAAAAAAAGAGGGGTTGTTGCAGTTGTATAAGGATTTTTCTGGGAAAAAAAAAGGGTGAAAAGTCTCCAGATTTTCAGGATAAAAAGTTGTAATTTGCCATATTTAGACCATAGGTTCTTGCATGTTGCTAGAATATATTGGGTTTTTAAAAAGATTCTACTTTTCTCTTTGACCTATAGCCAAATTTGGCTAAGTCCTATTTGAATGATTGCCATCATTTTTTTGTGTGTGTGTGACCAAAATGGAATAAAATAATAAAATAATCCCTTTTTCTGAATAAATTTAAAAATTAGAAAAACATTTTGGGCCACATTTGAACTTTGATTTTAGTTTGGTAGCATTTTGTAAACAAGTTTTCAAAAAAATTTAGACATGTTCTGAAAACCCATCACCATTTAATGTGAAATCCCTCTTAGGTTGCTAGCCAATGGCAAAACAATAAAAAAACAGATTTAAAAATCAAATTTAAGAATCCTTTTATATTTTGGCTACCTATTGGAACCATGGGTCTTCTTCTTGTTTTTCAGAAAATTGTGATATCAAAAATTTGTTGAATGTCTGCTGAGCATTAGCAAAATTATTCAAATTTACATTTGAAAAAAAATCAATTTTTTTTTAAAAATCAAGTTTTTGAATCAATTTTTTTAAAAAATAAAAAAACAATGGTTGGAACCTATTGTACAAATATGGTGAATGGGCTAACTGGGGCTAATGATTTTTTCTTAAAAAAACCCTTTGTTTGTGTCCAAATCATGTTTTTCAGGTCAAAAAATGCAAAAAATTGCCCCCCTAAAAAACCATGATTGCTAGTTTCATATTTGTGGTTTTTGCCAAATTTGTGAGGTACTTAAAGTGGGTGGCTAATCGATATACAATAGGACTTAACCAAATTTGGCTACATGTGAGAAAGGAAAGGTCGACAAATATAGGATTCCTCCTAAGTGTATTCTAGCAAAATGTTGAAACCTATTGTCTAAATATGGCAACTTGTAAATTGCTTCTCTCATAAATAGAGAAATGAGTGACCTTGTCTTTGGGGTCCTCATTAACCCCCCTAACCCTTATTTTAATCTTAAATCTTGCTATTTTAAAAGTGAAAAAATAAAATAAAAAATTGTATCAAAGGTGAAACTCAATATGATAATATCTAATGCATGGGATTCACAAAAATTATGGTAGCAATAAATAAGCACACCAACGACGAAAGTGATTAAGAAAATAAAATAAAATGATGAAACTCAAATTATCACAATTTTCAATTTAATTTAAATTTCATCTTATTTTCATTTCATTTCCTCTGTTGAAATGCAAGTTTGGCTAAATCAGGGGTTTTTTTGGCAAAAAATTGATCAGATTTTTTTAATTAATAATTTTAAATATTATATATATATATATATATATATATAAGAACTGCGAGTCACAGTGGAAATACATGCCTCGCCAAAAACTAACTAAATCACCTACTCTAGTAACTAAATGCAGGTGCGGCTAAGAATAGCCAAATTACCAAAACTTACCAAAACTTACCCACATTTGTGGTTGACAGCGGTAAAAGTGTTTTTTCCCCATATTTTATCGTAGATTTTTTGTCATATAGTAACAAAGACAGTATTCTGGTAAACGTTCTTTAACTCCAATCATGTACCTTGGCATGGGGAGCACCAGACCTCCTTCGTCAACATCATTTAGCTGTGGTGAAGCTCGACCGAGCCTAGGCCGAGCCTGGTAGAGAGAAGTATTATTAAGTTATGGCCTCGAGCCTACACCAAGCCTGGGAGAAAAGTAGTAAGTACCTTGGGGGGAGGACTGGCACAAGGCTCGGACAACCAGCCGGATCTGCTGCCCAATGGCCATTATCTGATCTAATTGGCACTTGGGAGAGATTCCACTGCACCATTACGACCTTCAGACAGTATTCCGCAAAACCTCAGGATGTTTCTGTGTGACCGTTTGGCGTGCATTTGAAAGAGCAATTGACCCTAAGAACTTCATAGCGGACGGTGGAATCTCTCCTGAATGACAATTACACGAGTGTGTGTGTACTCAAGAGTGGCTAAGAGTCAAGGGCTCCTGATGTTCATTTCCCGGCCATATATGCACAAGTTGGCAGGCCATTCCAGCATTTTAACAGCTTTTGAGAGGTCGATTCTGCCAGATGACCAATCTCATATGACATGTGTCATATGGAAGGGTTTATGAATGCTGCAAATGAGCTGATTGTGGAAAATAATGTGCTGCCAAAGTATTTTGTAAAGAAATGGCAGAATTGGCCTCTAGATAGGTCGGTGATACTCAATAGGTAACCCACTTCCTTAGGAAGGGGTATTAGCCCTGGCAACACATGGTGACAAAAAGGTTTTAAGAATAGAAACTTCACTCAGCCAATGAGATGGTTTGCCCAGGGGGGTGGGGGGGGGGGGCAACGCTTTTTTCTTGGGGAGAGGGGAAGGGGAGTGTTTTGAAGTGTCCCCACAAATGTTCCCAAATGTGTTCTCACTAGGTTCCCACTTGTGATGCCAAGTTCTCATGTGTTCCCCAAGCCATTCCCAAGAGTAGT
>Ga0116229_10015944_pt1 | contig 10153 bp, 8 predicted proteins | sample S1TSphgellanicum_3_FD_87313 | JGI IMG/M metagenome (GOLD analysis project Ga0116229, IMG submission 87313) | Host-associated microbial communities from peat moss isolated from Minnesota, USA - S1T2_Fc - Sphagnum magellanicum MG | ecosystem: Host-associated > Plants > Peat moss > Unclassified... | reverse complement strand
TCAATTGTGGTATCACGAAAACCTTTTTCAAAAAACAAGTTCCGTGCTGCTTCGACGATATCTTCGTGCCGTTTCACCTTTTCCCGCTCGCGCCGTTCGTTCGTCCCCATGAATAATCTCCATAAAATGACAGTGCGTCATTAATATAGCAGGTTTCGGCAAATCCGTCAATACTTTGGAGGGGCGCCTTTAGTTTTTGTCAAATATAATTTGCGTAGAATGAAGCCGTTCGAGTGAGGATTATAAAAAACGATGCCCGATGACAGCCATATGAGCAGCTACCTGGCCAACGAACGTACATTTTTGGCATGGGTTCGTACAAGTATCGCGGTGATTAGCCTCGGTTTTGTGGTCGCGAAATTCGGTGTCTGGATACGCGAACTCGCAAAGCAGCTAGACCCTTTGGCACCAGCGCAGGGAACCGGCCGCTCAATGCCGGTCGGGGTCTTCATGATGGCCCTAGGCGGCATCATCGCCGTCATCGCCGCTCACCACTACCACACAATCAACCAAGCCATCGACAAAGGCGAGCCCTATGCTGGCAAAAAGCTGATCAACGGTGTCACCATTGCGGTCGTTTTTCTGACTCTGGTAATGATTGCCTATCTACTGTCAGAGTCAAGTCGGATATAATCACTAAGGCCGTAGCATGCCTGGTAGTTAATTGTAGGAGTTAAAAAGGGCACGTAACGATGTGGCAGCAGTTTACCGAAGACGCGCGAAAAGTAGTTTATTACGCTCAGGAAGAGGCGGGGGCGCTAAACGCAACGCTCATTACAACTCTCAAAAACTTCATTTGACAATCGTTGTTCCACATGCTACTATTACCAGGTTAGACGGTCGTAGAATCTAACTCACCAACCAACTGGGAATTGGTGGACAACGGCTAGGGATGGTGGTTGTCGGCAACTCAGGGACGGCTCGGTCTTCTGTCGAATTTCGGTCAAATGACCGCTGACATGAAAGGAGCGTCCGTCGTGGCTATCTCAAACCAGGCTCTGCCTGGGGAGCGTGATTCGGAACTCAGTTCGCAGATTAGCGAACTGCTCAGTTTCGGCCTAGATTCGGCATTGAAACTGTCATTGCTTTCGGAAGCGTGGATCTTTTCGAAACACGGAAACTGCGGCGGGACGGTTTCCGATTATGCGGTGAGGCTTGGATATTCGGACGATCTCGTCCGTCAGGAACTAGATCAGTTAGCCCAATCGGGCTATTTCAAGAGATCGAGCGAGAACGATCTCACTGTGCTCTATTTCTTAACCAAAGATGCGCCTCGCCTTCAAACCGTTCGTCGCTTGCTTTCCTCTTGGAGAGATATTAGATTTGACCTACGCGCGACGGCTATGTTAAAATTTGGACAGCCGCCTGGCCTGAGATCAGACATGTAGCGATTGATCGCTGCCCAGTATTTCGGCGTATCCTGTAGGATACGCCTTTTTCATGGAACGTTGTAGTTGTTCCTCGGTAAATATGCGGTATAAATAGCGGGTCGTGCTGCGCGACCACGAGGATTGTGGAGCTAAGATATGGAGAAGTGGACCCGCCTGCTGGTATTTTTGGCGACCTGGCTAGCGATTTTTGCCCTGGTTAGCATTTTTGTCGCACTCGCTTTACATATACAGCATACGGTGCTCCTGTTTTCTCTCGCCGCGCTACTAGCTTATGCCCTCGACCCAGTTGTAGAAGCGATCAGGCGATTAGTCAAGTTCAACGTTGGCAATGTCCGTTTTCAGTTATCGAGATCCTGGTCGGTTGCGGTGGTATCCGTCCTCCTGTTAGCGATCCTATCATTTGCCGTCGCGGCGCTGGCTCGGCCAGCGATCCATCAGTACCGAATGCTTGGCAACAAATCGATTCAAGCTCGATATAGCGAAGAAGCTGGATCGTTGCTCGACAAGGTGGATAGTCAGTTAGTGAAACTTGGCGATCACCACAAAATGCGCGATTACCTCTCCAACCCTTCGACACTTCCCCCAAGTGTTCAAACGGCAGAATCGGAAGTAGAGCGAAAGACGGTTCTCTTTTTGGGTGCCTTGGCGGTCTCGCTTGGCGAGATATTAATCGTTCTTCTGATCACCGTCTATTTGCTCATCTATAGTTCGGAGATGAAGAGCAAGTTTAACGGCATGCTGCCGAAGTCGCTCCTGCCGCACGCGATTGTGTGGGAAGAGGATGTCAACCGAATCCTGGGCGGCTTTATTCGTGGTCAGCTCACGATCTCGATTTTGCTTGGTATCGCCGCAGCCATTGCCTGTGCGGCGGTCGGGATCAGATTCTGGCTGCTTATTGGCTTTTTCGTGATGGGCGCATCGCTCATTCCGGTCTTTGGACCGTACATTGGAGCAGCGCCGGCAATAGTCCTTGCGCTACTGACACCGACTCACTTTGCAAGCAGGTTGGTGGGGGCACTCGTTCTCTTGGTCGTTTTTGTCGCAATTAACGAGGCCGCGTCGAAGATCCTCTATCCCCGTTTGGTTGGCCGAGCAATTGGGCTGCACGAAGTTTTGGTGCTCTTTGTACTCTTTGCGGGGTTGGAACTGGACGGCGTTGTGGGAGTGCTGTTCGCAGCGCCGGTGACAGCAATTGCGCTCGCTACTGTTATCCACCTCTATCGATTTTGGCAAAACCTTCCCGACTCACTGATCTTTAAAGCCGAGAAGGATTTGCCTCCGGTCAAGCCAAAGTCTTAGACTTTGTTTGGCTCTTAAGTTGTGGTATTCGCACCAAGCCGGCGTGTGGTGGCCTTAATACGCTTGACGCGTGTAGGATCGTTGATACTCGATCCAATGTTTTTGATCTCAGCCTCGAGGTCTGTCGCAAGGGAATCTTCTCCGAGGTCTCGGAGCTGCCTGGTCGCGGCACCGAGCTTTTCTTTTGCCGTATCGAGATCTCCTAGCTCCTGTGCACGCTGCGCTTCCCGCTCAAGCTTGTAGACTTTGAAGCGATCCACAAGCTGCTGTACTTCGCTGTTGACAGTCGAAAGTTCAAATGAGTTTGTCGTGTAGGTTGCTTGAATAGTTTCGCTTTGCGTAACCGGGGTCGATGTTTGTGTAGTAGAGTCCATCGATTGCCAAGAAAGCTCAATAGCGCCGATTTGACGACTCCCATCAACAAGTTTAGCCGGAGCAATCTGAATGAGGACTGCAGTTGTCAGATCGCTTGGCAGATCACCAATTCGGGCTCGAATCCAGCCATTCGACTCTTCAATTTCGTCGAAGATTGTCATGTTCGGTCGCGCGAGGTAGACATCTTGGACGACCGAGCCGCTGGATCCCTGAACGGCAATGTGGAGCTGCTTGACCGCAGTTGACTTGATTGTGACGAGTTCACTCATTAGCTCGCTGGTGATCGTCTGTATGTCGGCCGCATAGTGGTATCCGCCGCGAGTGATATCCGCCACATTCATCAGGAACTCTTCGTCAAAATCGTCTCCAACGCCGATAGTGCTAATCGCCACACCGCCGTTTTGGATCGTGCTGACAATTGCATTGGTTCTGATTTCATCCTGAACGATTCCGTCCGAAATAACGATAATACGGTTGACTGAATGATCGCTCGCGCTCTGATTGATCAGGGAATAGGCGTTTTCAAGTGGCGCGGCGAGTTGTGTACCGTTCCCAATGTCGATAGAGAGCTGTTGGGCAAGGAGGGCATCGAGACGGCCTAAGCACTCTTCACTATTGCGCAACCAGTCGTCCGCTCCGAAGATCGTCAGCGGTGAGTCGGCAAAAGCAATAACCGCGACTTTGTCGCCGAACTGCAGGTTATGCAGTAATTCCTTGATCGCTTCTACAGCCAGAGTCATCGGCTTGCGTACTGCTGATTCCATGTCGAGCAAGGTTTGGCCGCTCCAAAAAACGGCATCTTGATCGTCGGCTTCACCACGCTCCATTTCGTCGCGAGTCAGTGCGATGGACATCCAGTGCTCGCGCTCGTCCTCGGTAAGTTGGAAGTTATACATTGTTCCAGAAGAGTCCACGACAAGCACAAGATTAAGCGGCGATCTCTGTCCGGCGTGAACATCGACTACTGGCTGGATTTCTACAAGAGCATAAACTGGTTCGTCGTCAAATTTAGAAGAGTCGATGAAAGGTCTGTTCAGTGATGTTGCGAGCGATAAGCGAGTAGCCATCTATGGCAAATTCCCCTTTAGGTCAATTTTTACGTGTTGTGGCGATTCGATTACCGTTCGCGCTCCACCAACACGGATTTATCCAGTACAAATTCATTGTACTGTACAAAGATTCCTCCGTAGGCACGAAAACAGTTTTTGTACGGCCAATGAACGAAATGGGACGATTTAACTCTTGCAGGAATGCGGTATTCTTTTTTCCATGAGTACAACCCCATTGACCGAAACCACCGAATCCGTTAATTCTGCTGCCGAAGTTGCTTGGAACCTATCCGACCTCTTTAATTCGATTGATGATCCGCAGATCGAAGTAGTGCTATCAGAGACCGAAGCACGTGCGAAAGTTTTTCAGGAGACATACAAGGGCCGAATCAATCACCCCGGATTAACTGCCACAACCCTCGCAGCAGCCATTAAAGAGTATGAGTCGATTTCGGTGGCAAGCGCTAAGCCAGGCACATTTGCAAGCCTTCTCTTCTCTGCCGACACAAGCGATCAAGCACGTGGTGCATTCATGCAGATGATGATGGAGCGCGGTACTAAGTTGTCACTGTTGCTGCTCTTTTTCGAGCTGGAGCTTGCTAAAGTGGATGAGGCGTTGGTCGAGACATTGCTAGTTGACCCCGAAGTCGCGAAGTATAAGCACTATATCCATACGGTTCGTCTGTATAGAGACCACATGCTTTCGGAAACGGAAGAACGACTGCTAGAAGAGACGGCAAATACAGGCGGACGAGCCTTTAAGCGGCTTTTTGACCAAGTGACATCGACGGCAACATTCAAGCTGAATGGCGAGGAACTATCGCAATCGGAAATTCTGACGAGGCTCTATTCTGCCGATCGTGAAACCCGGAAAGCTGCCGCCTCGGCGTTTAGTGAAGGTCTTAATACGAACCTCGATACAATTACGTTTATCTACAACACGCTTCTACAAGACAAGAATGTGAAAGATAGGCTTAGAAACTACACCTATCCGGAACAGAGCCGCCATTTGAGTAACGAACTGACGCCGGAGATAGTCGAGACAGTTGTCAATGCCTGCACAAGCAACTACGGAGTAGTCAGCCGCTACTATAAAATAAAGAAAGAAATCCTCGGGCTTTCGGAACTCACCCACTATGATCGCTATGCACCGCTGTTTCAGGCGAAGGAAAAGGTGAAGTGGAATCAGGCCAAGGAGATTGTCCTCTCGTCGTTCAACGAGTTTTCGCCTCTCATGCGGGATACGGCCCAAGAGTTCTTCGATAAAGGCTGGATTGATGCTGCTCCGAGAAAAGGCAAGCGCGGAGGCGCGTTCTGCGCCTATGTTACACCCGATCTGCACCCTTACGTTTTGCAGTCGTATATGGAGCAGAGCCGCGATGTGATGACCCTTGCCCATGAGCTTGGTCATGGTGTTCACTCGAGCCTGTCACGTGTCCAAAGCTACTTTAACTTTCATGGAACACTGCCACTTGCTGAACTCGCGAGTACGTTCGGCGAAATGCTGGTATTCGAACAGCTTCAACGGCGATCTTCCCCAGAAGAGCTTCTTGCGCTCTACGCGGGCAAGATAGAAGATTCATTTGCAACGATCTTCCGACAAGCATCGATGTATCGATTTGAGCAGGCTATCCACAAACATCGTCGGGAAAAAGGCGAGCTGAGCAAGGCCGACTATGCAGGCTATTGGCAATCGTCGATCCAGGAGATGTTTGGAGATTCGTTGACGCTTGGAGAGGAGCATCAATCGTGGTGGTCATATGTTGGCCACTTTGTCGGATCGCCCTTCTATGTGTACGCCTATTCATTCGGGGAGCTTTTGGTCTTGTCACTCTACCAGAAGTACAAGGTGGAAGGCCCGGCCTTTACTTCAAAGTACTTGGATCTCCTTCGCGCAGGCGGGAGCCTCTCGCCACAGCAGCTCATGGATAAAGTCGATGTGAACTTGGCCGACCCTAGTTTTTGGCAGGGGGGCGTCGACGTGTTGGCTCAAGAAGTGAGCGATTTTGAAGCGCTTTGGAATTCGAAGAAGTAAGCTGCCGTTACGCCAACTCTTCCTTCAATAGCTCTTCGAGCAATTGATTGGCACGAGCCGTCAGTTGTTCTCGCTTTTGTTCGTGTTCTGGATGCTGCCCGATGTATTGGCCAAGTGCGTCGATCGGTTCAAGCGCCTCGCTGAACTTGCTAACAGGAACTTGTTCCGCAAGATTAACAATTTCCTTACGCACGGCAACTTTCATGAAGGCGCGGTTTAAAGCCGCATGGATGCGCCGTTCGTCAACCAGAGGTTCTTCCTCCGGTCGGACCCGGTAGACGAGCTTGACGACGGATTGTTCGAGGTTTTCATTCGCCAGCGCATCGAGGATACGTTCGGTTGGGTCATCTCCCGCTTTGATCGTTATCTCGATATCAAGAAATGGCCGAACTGGGGCTTCGATAAATTCGTAGGCTGCTTTGCCTCTTTCTATTTCGACAAGTACAAAGCCTTTTGGCTCCGATCTCTCCCCAAAGTCGATACGGTCCACACTACCGGCGTAGACAATCGGCGGTACGAACCCGGCGTTGAGATCCTGAAATTTATGAATGTGCCCCAGAGCGACATAGTCGAATTCGGGGCGGATCAGCGCGGCTTTCGAAACTTCCGGCTCGTTCAACAGATAGCTCCGCTGCAACGTGCCTATTCGCGCCGACGATACCGAAAAGTGACCCAAAAAGATGGTGGGCAGAGTCTGGGCTTGGCGGCAGGAGGCGGCCAGCCAATCTATCGCGGACTCATAACGTTCGACCACCTTTTGCGTGGTGTCCTGGACGCCTGATCCGCTGAGAGAATCACTGGCGAGAATATTGCTCTTGGTAAGATAGGGGAGAGCGGCAATTTGTACATCCCGATCAGCCGCTGTTCGGATGACTCGGACACCGGGCTTGTCGAAGACAAACAATCTCTCCGCCGACAGAGCGCCGAAAATCTCCATGGCATTTGCCCGGCCTCGCGCATTCGAGATATCGTGATTTCCGGTTAACAGAACAACGGGAATGCCGGCACTGGTGAGAAGCGAAAGACATCGCGCAAACTCTCTTTGGTGCGTTTGACTGGGGTCACGGGACTTATAGGCATCGCCGGTAAAGACGGCCAGTTCGATACCCGCCGAGAGAGCGGCCTCAATGCAGAAGGTGAGAGACTTTCTAAAATCGATGAGACGGGTACTGAGACCAGTTTCCGTGTCTAGTTTTCCATAGTTCTCGACTCCGAAATGGACATCTGAGAAGTGCATAAATCTTATCGGTGCGAACGATGTCATTAAAATCTACTTTCACGGTTGTGCTGGGCGAAGAGAGGCCTTGCTGGGCATATTACCATGCACCGTGACGTAGACGCTTTGAGCCCGGATAAGGTATAATATATCCAAATCTCCGGCAGATAATGCTTGATTTGTTTAGTGCGTAAAGTTATCAGCGCGTCAGGAGTTAAGTGATTACAGTATGACAACACCAAAGCTGGTTTCCCCCCAGGATGAGCCGATTGGCAGCCTTTTTCCCGAACAGACGACTAATACGATCGGTAAGACACCTATCTCTAAATCTAAGCCTCCCGAAACAGTCACAGGTGCCTATGTTGAGCCTGATGAAGAGCTTCTTTACAATGTAACGCAAAACTACGATGCCAACAGCCTCCGCGTTTTGGAAGGGCGTGATGCGGTTCGCCAGCGCCCAGCCATGTACATTGGCGATACGGGCAGCAACGGCCTGCACCACCTGTTCTTTGAGATTTTAGACAACTGCATTGACGAAGTATTGGCTGGAAGGGCGACGACAGTCGATGTCGTTATCAACCCCGATAAGAGCATTAGCGTTACCGACGACGGCAACGGGATTCCGACCGGAATCAACGAAGCGACCGGCCTTTCCGGGGTCGAACTCGCTATGACCAAGCTGCACGGAGGCGGAAAGTTTGGCGACGGCGGCTACAAGGTATCCGGCGGCCTGCACGGAGTTGGCCTATCGTGCGTTAACTTTCTTTCAGAATGGTGTCGGGCAGACATAATTCAAAACGGTTATAAGTACGAATTTAAATGCATTCGTGGCGAGAAGGTCGGCGATATCAAGAAGCTAGGCAAAAGTGCGGGCCATGGCACCACAATCACCTGGCTGGCCGACAAAGATATCTTTGGCGATTACGACTACAAGCCGGATGTTCTGGTCAGCCGGATTCGAAACACCTGCTATTTGAACCGCGAGGTGAAAGTCACTTTTCGTGACGAGTGCTACGCTGAGGAGCCGATCACTCAAGAATTTCACTTTAAGCGTGGAATTGCCGAATTTGTCGAGCATTTGAACGAGACGAAGGAGACGGCTGGCTTTGGTCAGGTGATCTACTTCCAGAAGACCCGTGACGGTGTTCAGGTGGAGATCGCGCTACAGTACAACATGTCGTATATCGATCAAGTGCTGTCGTTTGCGAATAATGTCCATACGAAAGAGGGCGGGACCCATCTTTCCGGCTTCCGTACGGCTCTCACTCGCGTTCTTAATCAGTACGCGAGAAAGAACGGCTATATCAAAGAAAAAGAGCCGAATTTAAGCGGTGAGGATGTCCGCGAAGGTCTTACTGCTGTCATTTCGGTCCGGCTCTTTAACCCGCAGTTTGAAGGACAGACAAAGGCGAAGCTTGGCAACGGCGAAGTCGAAGGCATTGTCAATTCAATCATGGGCGAGGGCCTCGGACAGTATCTTGAAGAGCATCCGGCAGCCGCAAAGCGAATTGTCGAAAAGGCGTTGATGTCGCAGCGAGCCCGAGATGCCGCGCGAAAGGCCGCCGAACTGATCAAACAGAAGGGCAGCCTCGAATGGTCGTCACTTCCCGGTAAACTCGCAGACTGCTCAGAGAAGGATCCAGCAAAGTGTGAACTTTTCTTGGTCGAAGGCGACTCGGCTGGCGGCTCTGCCAAGAACGGTCGTGATCGACGAACGCAGGCCGTGCTTCCGTTGCGAGGAAAGATTATCAATGTCGGCAAGGCCGCGCTCGACAAAACGCTTGAGAATAACGAAGTCAAGTCGCTGATTATGGCTCTTGGCACCGGAATTAAGATCGATAGTGACGAGGATGAGGGCGAAGAGTCGAGCAGTCGATTTGATCTTTCGCGTCTGCGCTATCATCGCATCATAATTATGACCGATGCCGATGTTGACGGCGACCACATCCGAACACTGCTGTTAACATTCTTCTTTATGTATATGCGTCCGCTGATCGAAGGCGGATATGTCTATATTGCGCAGCCGCCACTCTATGCAATCAAGGCGGGCAAGGACAAGAAGTACTATGCCCGGTCTGTCGAAGAGCGCGAAAAGATCGTCTCTGGCCTAAAGCGAAAAGATGTTCAAGTAGGTCGCTTTAAAGGATTAGGCGAAATGAATGCGGAAGATCTTTACGATACGACGATGAAAGTAGAGTCGAGGACTATTGCCCAGGTGAATGTTGAAGGAGCCGAGCGAGCTGCAGAAATCTTCAATATTCTGATGAGCGACAAGGTTGAACCGCGTAAAAACTTTATTATCCAATATGCCAAGGAAGCGAATAACGTCGACTGGCACTGTTAACAATTCGCCCGAGTCATCGGTTCGGCGAGGAAACCGGTGACTCGTATGGCTAAACCTCAAATCATCATTCCTCTTAAGCACCAGTCGTTCTCAGACACGAAGGGCTATGTCTTCATTGCTTACATCCTGCTATTCGCGCTTTGCATACCGCTTTTTTTTGTAGGGCTTGGCCACCCGCCGCTGCTTGACCCCGACGAGCCGGTCTATGCGGCAACCGGGCGGACTATGCTGCAAAGCGGGAATTTCGCGAGTTGGTGGAGTCCGCATTACGACGGCGTACTATGGTTCGACAAGCCGCCGATGACCTATTGGCTGATTGGCGTTTCCATGAAGGTCTTTGGCCAAACACCGTTCGCAGCGCGCTTACCATCGGCAATTTGCGCTCTGTTGTTGGTCATATTCACAGCATATTTGACCCAACGGATGTGGCCGCGCAGCTCCTTT
>Ga0116229_10015941_pt1 | contig 10154 bp, 10 predicted proteins | sample S1TSphgellanicum_3_FD_87313 | JGI IMG/M metagenome (GOLD analysis project Ga0116229, IMG submission 87313) | Host-associated microbial communities from peat moss isolated from Minnesota, USA - S1T2_Fc - Sphagnum magellanicum MG | ecosystem: Host-associated > Plants > Peat moss > Unclassified... | reverse complement strand
TTATGAACAATTGAAGGAAGAACATGAGGAAATAACATCTTATAAAGAAAGCAATACAAATAGGCAATTGCATGCCTTGAATGCAATTTTTATCAATTTTTTTGGAAAAGGAACTGATAACAAAATAGGTATTAACTCAATACTTCCTACCAACAACACTTGTTGTTAACAATGTTGATTTTCAAAACATGTGGTTTCTTTATGCCCCAAGATTGCCAACACAAGGTCAAAATGTGCCAAATGCAATGAGGGGCACAAAATAGATAATTGTGGCCTTAAATGTTCCTTTTGTTTTGGACTAAAGCATATGGAAGAAAAATGTTGGAAGAAAAATTTGAAGGGTATTACTACTATTATAAATTTTCTAAAAGTTGTGGTCAATGACGAAGAGACTACCTTGTTTGAATTGAACAAAATACGCAATACAAACCATGATTTGCTTTTTGGAATTAGGATGCCAAAAAAAAATTTGCCTATAATTTTAAGCTTTGCAAGAAAAATAATTGAAGAGATGACTAATGAAAAGAACAAGGAGACTAGTAATGTAGGTGTAGAAGTTATTGTAAGGTTTATGATTCTTTCCCATTTTATTAAAGGAAAGATCTCCTTGACTCCTATGGAAATCATATTGATCATTTCAAGTGAATTGGAATACTTGGAGTGTCTTATTAAATTGGCAAGGAAGCAGAAGGATGTTGAAGCAAACAAAATTCAAATGGTGGTTGTACAAAAAACACATGTTATTAGTCAAGTAAATGTTAATTGAACACATGACAATGAAACATCACATCTTGTGATGGAGATCAATCAAACTATAGAATTAAAGGATTGGTGGATATTAGAGCATCCATGTATGTTATGGCAATAACTGTGGTGAGGGAACTTGGCATTATACATTTGGTAGTTGGACATGAAATATATAAGACAACATTTGGAATTGTAACCCAAGCACTTGGAAGGATCATTCAAATTTTAATAATACTTGGTAAGATCATTTGTCAAATGGTGTTTTTGGTTATTGACATGGACAATTATGACTTGTTGTTGGGGTTGAATTTTTTCATGAAAATAATAATAGAGTGGATATGGACAAATGAGTCATCCAAGTTGGTAATGGACCTAGGATGGAAGTAATTTTTTTTCTTTTCAATGTTATTAATATGTTTAAAATGTTAAAACAACGAAAACATTAATGTGATGCATGAGGAATTAACTAAGATGTAAATGGAATAATTACAGTTGAAGAACATAACAAGCCTAATAACAAAATTAAATCTTGAAGGTTTGATTGATGGTTCCCCGTCTAATGATGATTTAGTAATGATCTTACAATATTTTAAAATTCAAATTGAAGAGCTAAGAGACATGGGATGGATCTAATGGTAAAAAGGAAAGCTCCCATGTAAACCTTGAAATTGATTTTGCAAAAATAACACAAAAAATTGTTGTAGGGGAAATTTAGTGAAGAGGATGATTATGCTAATTGGATTCAATGGGTTGATGTGGATGAGAAGGAATAGATGTAAAATATGGTGGGTAAGAAATTTGAATATAATATCCATTTTATTTCGTTCAAATTCAAGAATTTGATAACTTTGTGGAAGAATGTGATAGGTGGGCACTAATGAAATATAAGGTCAAATTAGTTGCATCTTTGGATGAAAAACAAGTGAAACAAATTTGGAAGTTGTTTGATGAATTCCATGAAGTTTTTGCATGGCACAAATGTGAGTCGATGCAATGTTCCATTGTAGAACATCCCATTGATACCCAAGGTTTACCCCCATGTGGCATAACACTAAGTTGTTTATCTTATTAGGAAGAAACTAAAGTAAACAAACAAATACATGCATTTGTTGATTTGGGGAAGATGTGTAAAAATGTTTTAGAATATGCATGTAAGGTGACTTTACTAATTAAAAAGGATGGTAGGTAGAGATTATATGGACATTATCATCCTTTGAATTCACAAACTAGAAGGATTATTTTCCCCTACCATTGACAGAGGATGTTTTGAGTTAGTTGGGAAATTATAAATGGTTCTCAACATTGGATTTTCAATTAGGGTTTTAATAAATTCCCATGGAACCAAATCACATCAATAAGATTATTGTTATGACCAAGTCAAGATTTTATAAATGGAACATAATGTCATTTGGGCTAAAAAATGCCATAAGTACATTCTTTCAAACTATTGCTAAAATATTTAAGGATTAGACCAATTAATTCTTAAAGGTGTTCATTAATGATGTTAACATTCATAAGAAAATTTGGTTGGAACACTTACACCATATCTTAATGGTTTTTCAAAAGTTAAAGGTAGTCAATTTGAAGCCAAATCCTAGCAAATGTTGTTTTGGTTGGAAGAACATTACTTTTTTGGGACGTGTGGTGAATTGTGAAGGATCACATCATGATCCAAAAAAGGTAACAATAGTTGAAGATTTTCATGTACCAAGGAAAATAATAAAAGTGCGTGCACTTTTGGGTTCGATAATATATTGTAAGAAAATTATACTTGGATATGCCAAAATTGCAAAACCATTTTTTGCATTGATTAAAAAGGAGTGCAAATTTCTCTCACACCAATATGCCAAGTTACTTTTGTTGTTATGAAAGAGAAGTTAGTGGAAACACCTTATCTTGGTAAGACCAAACTTCAAGAAAACCTTTATTTTGGATGTGGAATGGTAAATTAAGAGTGTTGGAATCATCATGTCGCAAAAGTTAGGAAGACAAGAAGAAGTTGACTATGCCAACAAAAGGTTATTGCCTATATAGAGAATATTCCACCCAATGGAGGGTGAATGGTATGCCCTAATATCAGGTATATTGTACTTCTAACAATATTTTCATTAAACATCCTTTTTGTTGTGAATTAATCATAAACCATTATAATGGTTTACAATCGTGTCTAATGCATATAAAAGGAAGGGAGGTTGGATTACAATGCCATAGGATTTCCTTTTTTGAATTATCTATCATGTTGGTAACAAATATACCAATGTGGATGCATTAAGCATGAATATAGTCATTATGTTTGAGGAAGATCAGGATTTTGGATGTGGTCCATGTTAAATTATGAAAAAATCCAAGGAACTTTGACAACTATTATTGCATCATTTGTTCTTGTTGAAAATAATAGAAACAATGTGATGCATGAATCCATTATTAACATGTTTACTTTATAAGAAGTTATACTAAGGAGGTCAATGCTTCTAGAGTTCATTAAATGGAAGAAAAATGTGTCAATCTTTTGAAGAACAATTAAGGAGATAACTTAGGAGGACATAAATTTGATGCAAGACATCAAACAAAAACATTAAGGAAATGACTTAGGAGGACTAATGCTAGTTGACCATGGAAGCACAAGTTATGGTGGATAAATCCAAATCCACTCTAGAAAACGAAATCAATAAAAAGTTGGATTTGTGGGAGGATGGATAGGGACAATAGTTGGACATATGGAAGGATGAAATGTTTATGACTTTGCTCACTAGAGGCCTATTAGAGACACATGTACATGATTATTTTGATATCGAAAAGGCAAAAAAAAAAGCGATGAAATATCATTGATTGAAAGACACATTATACTTTCAAAATCTAGTGGTGCCTAAACTTGAAGAAAGAAAAAAAATGATTGAGAAAATGCATGAAAAATTTAGACATTTTAATGAACTAAAAACTCTTACATAGGTAAGAACCAATTATTCTTACATGACAACACTAATTTTGTCAAAACATTTGTAAGGGCATGTGATATATGTTAATCGATTAAACATTCTGGAAATTTGAAATTTAGTATTAAGGAGATGAAGACCATACCAATGTGTCATTTGTTTAATCATGTTGTTATAGGGTCATAACCTAAAATTGTTAATGGCAACAAATGTATATTGGTAGCAATAGACCATTATTCCAAGTGATGTGAAATATGACTTATAAAAAAACACAACGCACTTGTAGTTGTTAGATTTTTGGAAAGAAAAATCATTTATAGATTCAATGGTCCAAATTTTATTTTGATTGATAAAAGAAATGAATGCATGAAAAAATTTGATGAAATGTATCAAAACTATGGCATCACTCACTAATTCATTATTCATGTGTGGCCTCAATGTAAGGGCATGGTTAAATGTTTGATTAAAACAATCAAACATGGATTAGTTGTCATAACTACTTCTACTTTACAACAATTACCAAATCCCCTTTGGGTATCATTATGACATACAAGCCAATATGAAATATTTTCCTTTTAAAGTATTTATAGGGTGTATTCCAAGATTGATTATTGACAATAGCTTAAATGAGCTTTGTGAAATAGTTGATGAATAAGCAAGTGTTGAAATTATTACAAAACAAATGCATCACAAACTTACAATGTCACGAAATTTCAATACAATCCATGTGAAAATTGTAAAACAATGTCTATGTAATATTTGTGGGCTTCAAAGTGTAAAAATGACACAAAAAATATACATATTACTTCTATATAAATGATGTGTCTTTTCTACTTGTGATGTTTTGATGTGAAATACATACAATTTACATTTTAACTAAATATGTACAATTATCATGATGTAATTTTGGATAAAACTATGCGATTTTTGTGTATTAAACATGAACATTCACGTTTGTCATTCAAAAACAATGTTTCATTCGTTTGAATATTTAAGATATGGAATGCATATAAATATCATTCATATTAACTATAGCATGGAATTCATACAATTTTTATATAAACCTATGAAAATTGGATTTTGCACAAAATTTGTACAAACCTATGAAACCTAGTAAGTTTGTGATGTGGTACATAAGATGTTGATTGTCAATATTCACAAGTCTTTGATGGAAAAGGTTGAACAAATACAAAAGAAACAACAACATTGTAGGCTACACATGAGGGAGTTCAATTATTTAAAGGTTTTGAAGAAAACAAAAATGTGAAGATGCACAAACCTGAAAAGAAAGGGTTTTAAATGGTGGTTGGGAAAAACCATATACATTTGTAGGCTATAAAAATGGAAAGGTGACCATGATCAAGATGGTGGCAACATGGTCTACATCATCAAGGTTTATATCATCAACATTAGGAGCACACAAGGAGGGATCTACAAGTTTGTCACTCTACAAATTAATATGGAATCTATGAAATCATAGTTTTTTTGGAATGGAGTTGTCACCTATGATGTCAAACTACATTTGGAATACATTGGATGAAGATTTAACCTAATGGATGAAAGGTTACATATGATGATGACAAGTAGAAGGTGCCAAAACTTTTGATGGTTGGTGATCATGTGAAGCACGAAAGTTTATTCAAGCTTATTTACACTATTACTCTCATTGTATTATATTGTGTTTATTGTTTATTGTAGGTGATTTCCTTTTGTTTGTTATTTTTCATGAAGGAATTTGTGATGGTAGGATGTTGGTGCTACTTTATGTTTTCATTGGTTTGTATTTCATGAGGCAAATCTTGAACCTTTGGGTGTGTGATGTTTGTCAAAAGCAATTTATGATGTGGAAGTTACCTAGATGCAATGAAGAAAATTTAAGGGAAGCATCTTGTTGGAACATGCGTGGTTTTTTTTTAAAAAACTTTGGGAAACCAAACACATTTCTTTTGAACATTTAGGGTATTTATTTTTCTTTCAATGTGATAGCAATACCTTGGGTTTAAGTCCAAATTTTTTAAAAACTCTTTTGTTGCATATGGAGGATTAGGTTGGACACAAGAAGAAATTAGACAAATGTTTCATTACTAAGGCACATTTGAAAATGATGAAATTTTTTAGGGAGATTGAAAGATAGCCTAAAATTGTTTCACAACTTCAAGCTTCGTATACTTGAAGTTACTTTGATTTTTATTTTCTTGGAATTGGGGAGAAATGGGAAGTGAGATCTATTTTGGTGGAAACTCTAAAAGTTGCATACCTTGAATGTGGGAAATTGTGAAATTTGCATGAGAGAATTTCTTTCGTCCCTATTGTTGTAATACATTACAAAAGAGGGTTTTTTTCTCTTGTCAAAATTTTCAAGGAAAGGTGGAGGTTGGGGGCTTTACAAGTTGTTTAACAAATGGGGAATTGTTGAAATCTAGTAGTGGGATTCATGGGTGATGCTAGTGGGAGAGGGATGATATTTTGCTATTGATGGAATTTAGTAAAGGGATCTTGCCATAGGAATTCAGTAATAAATGTGAGGACATTTTCCATTGTGAAACGATTTTGATAAGCCATCAGCTTTTGAGAGTAAAGCTCAAATGTGCTTTAGATACATGTTATAGGATTGTTCTTTAGGTTTCCATCTCTATCCTATGTTCTTTGTACATTGAACAAAGACAAAAAAAAGAGAAGAAAGTGTCATTGATTTCATTGACAAGGAGGAAGTAAGTTTTCATTCCTCCCTTTTCTTCTTTTCAGTGACACCTGTTTCACTCCATGTTCAGATACAAGTGAGAAAAGACTTAGGACATCTTTCCATTAGGCTGTTGTGATCACATTAGCTTTTCATTATGTTTTATTCAAGTAGTTCTCACAATTGTCTCATCATAATTGTGCTGTTCAAGCATTGACCAATTGCAAAAGCTGAGAGACAAACTGTGACTCACCTTGCAAAGGACAATCTATCTTGAATTGTTTTTTATCAAGACATGTGTTCCTAGAGTTCCTAACATGATTCTATACATATTTTTATCACAGTCGCACAGTTCTCCAATGGAAAGTGACTATCCATACAGCAAGAAACAAAGGCCTTATATCATTGGCTTTCCATTAGGGTGCTTGTGATCACAATTATACATCAGCTGAGGAAGCCGAGTTGCGAGGGGCAAGAAGGGGTGGTAGTTGCAAGTTCGTAGCCATCAGTTTTTTTTTGGAAAGCCGCGGTTTTTTGAGGTGTAAGGGGGACAGAAGAAAACGAGGATGCAGAACTTGAGCGATGCAGGACCCGCTCGCACTAGTCTGCAGAGACTTTGTTGCATCGTCGACTTCAGGGAGAAGGAGTTGGCGGAGCTGCGGCGGTTGTTGCAGCTGGGCGGCGCTGATCCCAACCTCGAGGACACCTTCCAACGCTCCTCTTTGTCTCTCCTCTGTATGCATTCCGGTCACTATGAAGCCGCCGAGACGCTTCTTGCCGCTGGTGCGCGCCTCTCTGCTCAAGATGCCTGGGGCCGGTACCTTCTCTCTCGCTTCTGTTAGGGTTAGAGTTTTAGGGTTTGTTGGCTGACGCAACAACCGGAGCTTGTGACTCGAGTTTGTTCCCAATTTTGCAATTGTTGTAGGGAGATTCATGGTGGCCATTCTTCTGGAGTTTGTGAACTGTAAAAACCCTAAGAAAAACTAAGAAACAGAGAGAGACAGAGAGGAGAGGAATCAAAAGCATCATCAGATTGAATGTTCAGGGAGAGTATGAGAGTGGAAAGGAGAGAGAAAGAAACGAACAACAATTGCTCTGAGGAGAAAATGGGTGCAAATGAATGCAGACAGTGAGAAAAAGCCGCTTCATCTGGAGTGGTGGGGAACAGGACACCGCTGCATTGGTGCTGTGACCGAGGATGGCTTGCCACTGCACAACTTCTTATTACAAATGGAGCTCTTGTGAACGCCACAACAAAGGTCCGTCAGTCACATCATAACAGCAGCTATGCACTCTCTCTCTCTCTCTTCAATCTTTTTCTGCAAAATCCCTAATCACAAAAAGCTTTCTGGGAGCTGCATTTGCAATTGGGTTTCTAGGGACAAAAGAGAGCAAAAGTTAAGCTTAAGAATGTGATGTGTGTGTGTGCTACACATCTGCAGCAAGGAGACAGTGCACTTCTTTGGGCAGCAAAAGCTGGCCATGGCAACCTTGTACAGCTTCTTCTGAGAAATGGTGGGTCTGAAAATAAGTGTGGGTAATTCTTCTCAATGGATTTCATGTTCTTGATTGAGCTTTTTTCTATCTGATACAAATGTGGTAGAAATCAAGGAAGAAAATCTGTCTTTCAAGCACTGATTTGACAGCATCTTTCAGCAGCATATCTGTTGATGTCTATCCTGAATGCAGAGCTTTGCAAATCCACCCATTTTCTCCTCAAAAATTTCATGCGCTTGAAGTCATGTGTGGTTATTTCTCTCGCCTCCTCCTCTTTCAGTGTTTGGTTGCTTGTCTGGTTTTTTTCCTTTTCAGTTTTCTCTCTTTCTTCTTGGTTGCCTTGGTCATCTCCTTTCTGTTTTGTTCAGCTAGCAAGCATCATCACTGAGTCTCCCTGCTACAAATGGTCTTGTGACACAAACATAATATGTTGGTTCTAGTGTATGACATTGATCCCCAGGCAATGCACTGCTGGGAGCTGATGAAGTTGGGGAATATGTTGTGGTAGCTGCTCACTACCCATACATGCTACTGTTGAAGATAACTGAAAAATGTGCCTGATTGTTGTGGTTGTTCCCACTACTTTCTTCTTTTCTCCATTTTTTGAGGGTTGGTTTCTTGTGTTTTTTTCTCTTTTGTCTCATTTTTCCTGTTCTGCTTATATGTTAACAGATCTGGAATCTCAATATCCTTCGCACCACATCTCAATTCTATTGAGCTTGGCTTATGTCAGTTGACCTGTAACCTGATGATACTTTGGTTTTGAGGGAGGTGGTGATACAGGTGCTGATGCAACACTGAGAAATAACCGTAATGAGGTAGCTCTTGAATTGGCAGCCAATGATGAGGTTTCTGCCCTCATCTCAGCATGTGAGTATGACTGAGATTAAGGTTATGGGTTTTTGGAGAAGGAGATTGAACCATTATTATTTGCAGCTATACAAAAGTCTCAGCCATTTCTCACAAGAGTTAACTAACAGGTGTTGTTTGTGGGTTATATTGTGTACCAGTTGTGCAAGAGAGTCAGCAGAACAGTGGTGAAGCATCGTCATCATTCCCTTCCTTGCTAAGAGATGCTGAGGAGAAGAATGCAGTGCTAGAAAAGATACTTCCCTTGCAAGCGCAAGCTGGTGTCAGCTTGGAGAAGACATCTCCTTCCTCAGGCACCAATGATACAGAAAAACAGGCAGCTAATGAGGTACTCAAGGAAGGAGGGGAAGTTGTAATTCCCAGTGGTATTTTCTCTGCTTACAGGAAACAGGCATCTGTGTCTGCACCAAAGAAGATGAAGATCACTCTGAAGAAAAAGTAGAACTATTTGTACACCTTTAAGGAAAAGTGTTGCTGCTGATAGGTACATGTTTCCAGTGGCAGCCATTGTCATTTTACTGGATGGGGGATGGATAGCAGAAAGATGAGTTTCAAGATAACCAAGAGTAGTTTTGAGGCACTCTCTCCTGTCACTGCAACAACAAATTTCCTGTGTGTTGCAGGAGACTGAGAAGCATTGGATTTACATTTGCCTTTTGCTTTGATGTCAGTTTTTCTTTTGCCTCCTTTGAGCTTCTTCTCCTCCTCCTTTCTCCCATGCATGTTATCCTGTCTCCTTGGGTGGCTTTTTGTGGTTTCTTCCTGCACTCTGTTGTCATCACTAGGTGATACCATGATTGAGTCATCCTGTTTTCTTGGGGATTTTCTGATCAAAACTGAGTACACAGTGTAGCTTTCCTAACTGATCAAAACTGAGTACACGGTGTGGCCTTCTTACAACTGAAATTAGCCTGCTGTCAGAGTTGATGAAGCTAGTGGCCAGTTGAGATGGTACTTGCTCACCATTGTTGCCTGGTACATGTCATATTTGAACAGTAGCCTTGCTGAAGTGCATGCCCATGAAACTTTTGTCTTCTAGTTCAAGACAAAGTAGCTCTTCCCTTTTTGTATGCTGCAGCAGTATCTGCCTCAAACCACCTCCCTCATCAAGGTAATGCCCCTTTCTCAAGGACCATCTCATGTCTAGTGCTGGCAAGAGGAAGTGATATAGCTCAATGGTCTCTGCATTGCATGTGCTATGTTCCCCTATTTTTGTTTCCATTGCTTAAGGTGGTGCTTTTGTGCTCTAATGCCCAAACTTGTTCAAGGAAGTCAAGTGGATCAACATTGCTTGCAGGAGAAAGATGGAAATCAGTTCAAATATTTGGAATCCAGTTGTAGGTACCCCCAAGCTGAGATGGTTGATGAAACCCCAAAATTGACTGGCATGAAAATATTTTGATTTCAAGAAATTTTTTTAATGTCAT
>Ga0116229_10015940_pt1 | contig 10154 bp, 8 predicted proteins | sample S1TSphgellanicum_3_FD_87313 | JGI IMG/M metagenome (GOLD analysis project Ga0116229, IMG submission 87313) | Host-associated microbial communities from peat moss isolated from Minnesota, USA - S1T2_Fc - Sphagnum magellanicum MG | ecosystem: Host-associated > Plants > Peat moss > Unclassified... | reverse complement strand
TTACAAATAAATAAATTTTTTTTTTATATGAAATAATTTAGATCACTTTATAACGTTCTTCAATTACTGCATCACGAGATGATTGTTTGTAGCCTACATAGAGAAAGAATGATAGTAAATATAAATGGTATGAATATAAAATCTTACCAGTTTTTATAGATGCTGTTTCTTTTGATGCTGTTGTCAGTAGTGAAACAAGATGTTTACCAACACCACGTGATGTATCTACTGGTTCAATTGTAGCATTTTGTCGCAGCAAAGCAGTTACTGTTTTTGGTCCAATTGTTTCTATGAAAAGATTTGATATTTTAATAAATATTTATTTTAAAAAAACTTTTTAAGCCTACCGATGGTTACTTTTGTATTATCTAATGGAATGAGAGATGATGAAGATGGTGGAATCGTAGTTGTTGTACCTATGGATTTGATATCTTGCTGTTGCTGTTGGAAATGTTTTTTTGTTGGAGGTGGTGCTAGTGGAAACATTGTAGTCGATGATGAAGATGGAGATGGAGCAGTTGATTGTGGTGATTGTTGTTTACCTGGTGTTTTTAATATTTCAATACGTTTATTAAGCATCAAATGTTCATTAAAAGAATCTGTACTATTATTTCCATTTCCATTATTTGTTAAATCATTGGAAGGAGTATTTGAAGTATTTGTATATATTTGTTGTTGTGATGTTGTTGTTAAATGCACATTGGCTGGAATACGTCTATATTTTGATAAAGATAATGGAATAAGTGGTCTTGGTGATGGTTTAGATTGTTGTTGATCATTATTTAATGGTTTATGACGATGATAAAATTGTTGTGATGTTGATGGTAATGTAGATTTTTTGACAACACTAGGAAATGTTGGTACGGGTGTAACAATTGTTGTACTTGTTGAACTATTTCGATGACGAAATAACATTGATTGACTTGTTGATGTACGTTCTCCACCTGTATATTCATCACCAAGAATCAATTGATCATCATCATCAGTCCATATTGGCTTACTTAACGATGTATCATTACGACTTTGAATTTCTGCTGTTTGTTTTCTATATGTTTCTGTTTTATCATCACGTATTGATGCAGCACTTGTTAAACCATTTGTTGGTGATATAATATCATCATCAATTAATTCAAGCATTGGTGATGTATGAGATTGTTGATAAACAATTTCACTATTTGAATTTATTTTTTCATCTTGATTATCTAATGTACTATCAATATTAGTTGTTGTTGTCGTTGTTGGTTCATCGGATGTACTAAGACGTTTACTCATTGTAGCCGAAAGTATACGAGAAGATGTCGAAACAATTGGTACTTGTTGTTTATGTAATGTTGGTGATATACGATGAATATAATCAACTAAAACAGCACTAGTACTTGTATCATTCCCAGAAGTTGTTGAAGTAGTTGTTGTAATAGCCGTTTCTTGACTAACAGGCCCTAAAAAAGAACGAAATATTTTGTTGTTTCTTAAATAAGAAAAATGTCTTTTTATTTACCAAGTGTTGTTACCGATGGATAACTGGTTGTTAACATTGTATTAATAGAATTTTGTGCATATGTATCTAATGTACTAGTGGATTCATGTTGACCAATTATATTTTTTGTACTACGATCTTGATGATGAGAATGATAAAGAGATTTTTTTGATGATTCTTGTTCATATTGATGATGGTTTTTGTGATAAAAAACTGATGGTGAAAATGATCTTGATGTTAATAATTGTTGTTTTTTTGAATTAACTGATATAAATGGTGGTGGTGATGATGATGATAAAATTTGTTGTTGTTCTACTTGTATTTGTTGATCATCATCTTCATCATGACTATCTTCTTCATCTTCACTATCTTCTTCATGAAGAAAATCAGATCGTCCAATGGCAGCAGCTGCTAATATATTATATGTATTAAAAAGATTGCTTGATGAAAATTTATAAGGTACTAAACGATGTTGTTGTTGTTGTTGTTGTTGCTGCTGCTGCTGTTGTTGATGTTCTAAAGATGAAATACCAGATGAATTATCACCATTCGTACTTAAATTTGAAGTTGAATCAACGAGTATATTACGACGATGATGATGAATTAGATTTGTTTTTGATTGTTTTGTTGCTGATGAAGGACGAAGCGGAAGAATATCCTTAGAAAATAAGAATATAATTAAATAATTTTATGATAAAAATTCTTTACTTTTCTAGCATGTGTTTTTAATTTTGATCGAATCAATTCCATTTTTTGTTTTGTTTTACGATCATCATCTTTTCGTTTTTCATTATATTCACGTTCTGGATCAACAGTTGTTGCTTCATGTGCATTATAAATTGATGCATTACTAATAATAAAGAAAACAAGAACAGAATAATTAAATCTTTTTTTTAAAACTATATTCTTGACATACCTCATAGAACCGGACAAAGGTGAGAGAGTACCATCACCTCTATCGATAACTTGAAAAAAATTAAATTGATCACCATCACGTAAAACAAGAAAAGTAACATTTTTATTTGATGATGGTAATAAATCACTACTGAGTGTACAATCATCACGGCTACTTTCAATATATTCAGACATATCACGTATAAAACTATCTTCAATTGGTACACGTTTTGTATTAACAGGACCACCACGCATAGCTAAGACAAGTTTAATCGTTGTACCAGCTTCAATTTTATAATCATGTAAACATGATTCATCATCAAGTTCATTAGTTTTCCAAACAAGATGTTGATGTGAAACAGGTATACCTTCTCGTCGTTCAATTTTACGTTTTATATATTGAATTTGTTCATACGGTGAAACAAGTAATTCAAATGATGATCCAGCCAATGTTTCAATTATAATTGGAATTAAACATCGTTGTGAAGGTACTGGTGATGTTTGACTTGTCGACAACATGTTGCACAAAAGAAAATCTTTTAAAAATAAATAAAAATAGAATATTGTGTTTTTATAAATAGATATTGATTACTTAAATCATATCACAAAATGAAAAACAATTTAGATTTTATATTTTCGATTGTCGATTCGGTTTATCCTCGACTACAAGGTATGAAACGTAGAAAAAAGAATGAATGATTACAAAGTATTCATCTAAAATGTAAAGATTTTCGATTCAAATCAATATTATTGTGTCAAATCATACTAATGTATTCGAAATAAGGGTCATATGTTTACATATATTTGCTGCTACTGCTACTACTACTCATGATGTTGATGATGTTTACATTTTGGGGCTGTCTGCTGTTGTAAATAGCAAGACAGAAGAGAAAGAAGCAGAAAAGAAGAAAAAAAGACGAAAGAACGAATAGAAAAAAAATAAAATTGTTATGTATAGTAACGGCTGCCATATTTTGCTGGCAAGAAGCCTTACGAAGATCAAAATTTATTTGTTTGAAAGAAAAAAAAGACAAAAATTTGAGTCAATATCGGAGTTAAATTAGTTTGAATAGTGAAAAAATAGGGTGTAAATAATGCAAACTGTTGGATAGTTGTTTTGAAGTAACTATTATTATTGTTTACAAAAATAAGAAAGAAACGAAGCGACATCTATATAAACCTCCAATTTATTACAATGATTTTCTCATTTGCTCCTTCTCATTTCGATTCATAATGAGTGGATTGTAAATAAATAAATAAACGGAGAAGAAAAACTTTCAAAGTTTTTTTTATACTGTTTATACAACAATATACATAGATTGTTTTTTTTTTACTTTAGATAATCACCCTTTTCTTGCTTTCATCTCAACAGAATGGGTAAGTTACTTTGATTTCATTATTCATTAAATATAATTGTGTTTGTTTTATTAAAAAAATTTAGGTAAACCTCGTGGTCTTCGTACAGCTCGTAAACTTAAAGATCATAGACGTGAACAACGATGGCACGATAAGGCTTATAAAAAGTCTCACTTGGGATCACGCTGGAAGAGTAATCCTTTTGCTGGTGCTTCGCATGCGAAAGGCATCGTACTTGAAAAAGTGTATGTTTATCTTTCTATTTCTCTTTACTAAAAACATTTTGCATATTTTTTTAGTGGAGTAGAAGCTAAACAACCTAATTCAGCTATTCGTAAGTGCGTTCGAGTTCAATTGATCAAAAATGGCAAAAAGATCACTGCTTTCGTACCACGCGATGGTTGTTTGAATTACATTGAAGTAAGTTGGTTTTTCTTCTTTCTAAAACTTTTTTCATTATCTTTCGAATGTTTTTTTTTAATAGGAAAACGATGAAGTTTTAATTGCCGGTTTCGGTCGTAAAGGTCATGCCGTCGGTGATATTCCGGGTGTTCGTTTCAAAGTCGTTAAAGTTGCTAATGTCTCTTTGTGGGCATTATATCGAGAAAAGAAAGAACGACCACGATCATAAAATACCGATCAACTACAACAGCAAACTAAATATCTTAATGTTTTGTTTTGTTGTATGTTATTAATAAAATAAAATACAGAGAAAAAAAAGAAAGAAAGATGAAACCAAAAACGAAGTCGTTTAATAAAAAGATTGCATTTCAGCATAGTTATATTTTTCTGGTGAATACTTTTATTCACAGTTCTTCATTACTTAAAAGATAGTTATAGTCAGTCAAAAAATTTGTAAAATGTCAGGAAGCTATAATTTATCTACATCGATCTTGCAAACGTGTATGTTGCTTGTCAATTTATCGTTGGACTGCAGTGTGCAAAAATGGCAGACCTAATCGAAGAAAGAAAAAAAAATGATTGTGTTACAGTGAATGTTAACAAGTAAGGGTTATTTTGGAAATCGAACACAAACGTTATTAGTTTAATTATTGTATATATTACAAGAATAGAGCTTTGTTTTCTTATAAAACAATAAAACAAACTTTAGCATTGAATATATAATTCGATATCAGTCAAGAACTTTGGAATCAATCTTACGTACAAACTTATTTCAATGAATCCGCTGAGAAAGAATTTAAAAGTAGTTTATAATATACGAACCTTGACGAGTATCACCTCTAACTACAACGGCGAAATAACTGTAAGAATGTTTTATTTATTTATATCATTGTTATTTATTTAAATGAAAAAAAAGATTAAATAAATTAAAAGAAAAAGTAAAGAAAAAAGAATTTTTTTTAATTTTGAATTGAAATTAATTATAATATTTAATATTCATCTTCATTTTCTAACGAACTAGCATCACTCATATTTTCTGTTTTAGATTCATCTGGCTTAATACTTGGAATAAGATTATTTAGTACATGCATTAAAGTTGGTTGAGCATTAAGACCGTATGGAAAACTGCCAGGAAATAGTAAATTGAGAGAGGAATAATCAATAAAAGCCATTTTTTTATTTCGCAATTTGTTTTCAAACATTGTTGATTGAGAATTGAGGGATTTAAAAAATAAATTTGGAAGATTTAACTGGATCCCACACATACATCAGGTCAATCGATACAGCTATCCGCATTTTCACCGTGTTTACTCGTAATTTTGGGTATAGTAATACGGCAAAATATAGTCCGTTCAAGTATCGTAAAGGAGCCGTAGACGGCCGTATACTGCTCGTGTTGTTTGACCTGGGGCATAACAAGTGATGCACGATGAATATTATTAAATGACTCACCAATGATGGTTAAGCCGCTTTCGTCAGCATTTTGTTTTTTTTCTTGATGGATTGATTCAGTTGTAGAGTTCATGGTGAAGTCTACATAAACAACTTTATTCGTAAACTGTAATAGATGATTTTGTATATTAGCATAGCATTAGTTGGAAAAAGAAGTATCTCAGATGGAGTTGAGCATCAGGTTTTGGCTATGAAACCCAACTAAACCTAATTTACCTTTTCAAAGTTCAACTAATTTTTTCTTCATCCATATAAAATGCTTACACTTCCTATCATTCTAGATATCACATTTACTTATAATTCACATATTACACTTCCAATTACAAGAAAATCTACAATATTTAACAAATTCATACTTGAACTCAAATATGTTTAACGTAGCTGGCCTCAATACCGTAACAAGAATTTACATCATATAATATTTTATTATTATTATTATATACTAGTTTAAATTAAGATTTTGATTTATTGATTTAAATAAATATTGGAGATAGATTACCATCTGAAGAGTCCCTTTAGCAAGGACGAAACTGATCATGGTAGCTAATCTCACTTTCTGAGGCACAGGACACCTCGTTTATTCAGTACCACCACCAGCACAGTACTAATTATTACATTTTTTTTCTACTAACTTTTCGTTTTGGATTCGTTTGCCGGGGGGAGTAGAAGACATGAAATTGATAGCCCTGATCAAGCTGATTCAAACAGTGTATCATACATCACCGTCAAGTTTTTATTTTGGAATGGTTTGCCGAAAGAGAACGAGGTGAGAAATCGATAGCTCACGTAGTTCTACATCGATTGACGTACTATATATGCACCGGCAAACTCGTTCGGCGGATTGTTGAAAAATACAATTTTTCGTATTTTTCTACAGATTCTCCGACGTATAGAAGAGTTTTGCGCAGTATAATCAATTCTGATTTAAAATTATGTATTTTTAGCGTTTGAGAGATGTTTTATCGCTGTTAGGAGTTTTGGATTGCACTTAGTATAATATGGATCGAATATGATTGGTGTTCATGGTAGCTTCACATCAATGAAAGGTAATCCTCGTTATATGTATTTCTTGCTTGTTTTTTCGCAAGATGAGAAAAAAGTAATCTATGCATCAATGATCACCATAGTAGATGAAGGATAAAGCCATCTGCTCCTCGCTTTCTTACTTAATTTTTTTGTCTTTGTTTCGATTTATAGTTAGTACATTTATTTACTCATTTGACTTCAGATTCAATCATCCTCGAACACTACTGAACGGTAACATTCATTATATCAAATAGATTTGATCTATTCTATTCAAACGATAGTTTTCTACATTAGAATGCGTTAACAAATAAGATGGAAACGGCGACAGCATTTGTTTTTCTTTGAAATTCTGCTGCTGTTAGTATCGTAGCGTTTCCTTGTAATTGTAAACAAAGGCCAGTTTATTTCTTCTGTTATTATAGTCCTAAATCTGTTAAGATAGTAGAAATAGTATTCGAGAAACAACGACAAACTTCTGTCTTCAAAGTCTCTCAGAAGTGATGATCACTTAATAAATGCATACAACTCCACTATTAATCAAGCTTATCTCAAAACTTCTTTTCTCTATTCGAAAGTAGAGACTAGTAACTTTTTACTATCAAAGATTAAGTTCATTGGCACTAGAGGAATGGCGAATTTTCGGAACACAATATATTGCTTCCTTTTCCTAGAAATACATCAGAGCAAATATTCATAAAATGTCGGTGGAAAATTTTGTTGTTCTGATGCTGATAATAATGATAGAGCTTTCAGTCAATATCGGCATAGATCAATTTTTCAGCAATGATGAATTTGATCTTTAATAATAAGAACTTATTCATCTTTTCTTTCGAACAAAAAGAGAAGTTTTGGCTTAAGTTTGATCAGTATTGGAACTATATACATTTGTCGAATGGTCATGACTTTTAAATCATCCTGAAATTAACAATTGCCTGATTCGTATTGAATTGTAGCACTAGAACTCGATCAGATTCGACAGTAGGATTCAAATGAGTTTTAACCATAAGCTCCAAGTATCAATTCATCACCCGATTCTCAGCAAGATTTTTATAGAACTCGGTTGGAATTGAGAGGATTCTGATGGGATTCGATAAATATCAATCGGATCTTACTACAATATGATAAGATTCGGTTGTTGGATTGATTTTCTTGTGTATTTATTTTAATGACACGTTTTCTAAGATACTAGAAAAAAGAGACAGACCTTTTTGTGTTCTAGAATAAAAGATAAAGATTCAGGAAGCGTGTACGAGCCTGACTTTCTTCGATTTACTATAAATCATATTAAAAGTCATGAAATGTCAATGAAAGAAAATTTGTTTCGATTGGATTTGAAATGCTTATCTCTCGTATTCTAATGAATTGCCATCGTATAAATGAGTTCAAGTGATTTTATTTAGATTTTCAGCTCATTTAAATCAGTTATCTCTCTGATCAGTACCATCTTTGCATTAAAACTCATGGTGAATCGATTAAAGTTGTTACTCTGTAAAAAAACAAAGGCGTTATATAGAACCTTTTTGGGTACCATTTTATGAACCTTTTTTTTTTGGTTGCTTAATGGTTCCTTATGACACCTTGTGACACTTGCAACTGGGGTCTAATATGCTTTTCTTGTACTGAAGGCATTAGCTTCGTTTTTTTTTTAATAAGTGTCTTTTAGGAGAGAATGGAATTTACAATTAATTGTGATATGGGAGAAAGTTATGGAATTTGGAAAATGGGAAATGATGAAGAAATTCTGCCACATGTACATTTGATTAATGTTGCATGTGGATTTCATGCTGGTGATCCCAATGAAATGGCAAAAACAATAAAGGAAGTCAAATCATATCCACATATAAAAGTTGGTGCTCATCCTGGTTTTCCTGATTTGCAAGGATTTGGAAGACGTGAAATAATGATGAATCCTGATGAAATTGAAAATATGATTATTTATCAAGTTGGTGCTCTGCAAGCGTTTTTGAATAAAGAAGGTTTATCTTTGCATCATGTCAAACCTCATGGTTCATTATATGGTATCACTGCTCGTGATCAATTCAAATGTGATGCTTTATGTAAAGCTATATTACAATTCTCCAATGATACTAACAAAACTGATCATCATACTGCTGACAACAAGAATAGTATCAAATTGATTGGCTTAGCGAATAGTTATCACGAAATTTGTGCGAAAAAATATAATATTCCATTTCTGTCAGAATTTTTTGCAGACTTAGATTATGATCATGAAGGAAAATTGATAATAACACGTAAACATGAACCTATTGATTTAAAAAAACTAGTTGAACGCGTACAACTAGCATTAAATGAAAATAAAATAATAGCAAATGATAATACAACTGAATTATTTATCCCATTTCAAACAATATGTATACATTCTGATACACCAAATTCATCTGAAGTGGCGAAAACCGTGCATAGTGTTTTAAAACAATGGAAAAGAAATAAACAAATGCAAGAAAGTGACATTAAAATATTGATTGCAAATCGAGGTGAAATTGCAATTAGAATTCTAGCAACATGTCAAAGATTAAAACTAAAAACAATTACCATATATACTGAAGAAGATCAATACTCTCTACATGCTTTAAAAGCTGATCAATCAGTATTAATATCAAATTACACAAATATTGATGAAATTTTAGAAATCTGTAAAAAATTTAATATCACTGCTGTACATCCTGGTTACGGATTTTTAAGTGAAAACTATCAGTTTGTAAGAAAGTTAGAAAATGAAAATATTATATTTATCGGACCAAGATCAGAGATTATCGAGAACTTCGGTCTAAAACATTATGCTCGTAATTTAGCTAAACAATTGAATATACCAACTATTCCTGGCTCAACAAGTTTATTACCAAAAGATAATAATCAAGCGTACGAAACAGCAAAAAATGATATAAATCAAATTGGTGGTTATCCAATATTAATTAAACCAACAGGTGGAGGTGGAGGAATAGGTATGTACATTTGTAATGATGACGATCAATTATTATCAGCAATACAACAATCTCGTAATCAAAGTTTATCGTATTTTAATAACAATGATATTTATATAGAAAAATATTATCCTCATAGTCGGCATATTGAAGTGCAAATATTTGGTAATGGTAATGGAGACATTATTCATTTAGGCACTCGAGAATGTTCAATTCAAAGAAGATATCAAAAAATAATTGAAGAATCGCCTTCGCCTTTCTTTAGAAATAATAATTCTCATAATGATATATTAAATGATATTTATAACTATGCGATAAAATTAGCTAAATCAGTTAATTATAATTCTCTTGGTACTATCGAATTTCTATTGATTGATAATGGTATGGATGATGATGATACTGGAAAATTTTATTTTCTAGAAATGAATACGAGGTTACAAGTTGAGCATGGAATTACTGAACTAGTGAATAATATAGATTTAGTTGAATGGATGATACATCTAAGCTTAAAAGATTATAAGCTTCAATTCAATCATTTTCTATTGAATAATATAATTGATTTAAATAATCATATTCAATACGCTTATTTTCCAAATGGTCATTCA
>Ga0116229_10015938_pt1 | contig 10155 bp, 11 predicted proteins | sample S1TSphgellanicum_3_FD_87313 | JGI IMG/M metagenome (GOLD analysis project Ga0116229, IMG submission 87313) | Host-associated microbial communities from peat moss isolated from Minnesota, USA - S1T2_Fc - Sphagnum magellanicum MG | ecosystem: Host-associated > Plants > Peat moss > Unclassified... | reverse complement strand
TGGCCCAATATGTGGGCTAGGGAGAGAAACGATGTACTCGCCGAAACGGAAAAGGATGACGCTGATGCCGGCCGTCGCACTCGCGACGTTGAGCGCGCTCATCGCGATCCCGGCGCTCTCGCAGTCACGGCTCTACGCCGCGGCACCCGTTCACGTTAGCCACGTCACGGTACGGCAAGGCGACAACCTCTGGTCGATCGCCGACCGCTTCACGCCGGCCTCCGGCAACGTTCAAGAGACGGTCGACCAGATCGAGGAAGCCAACCACCTCGACGGCGCGACGGTCGTCCCCGGTCAACGCCTCGAGGTTCCCCGCTAACTCCGAGGCGCGACTCACCTCGCAAACATCCGCCGCGAAGCAGAAGACGCCGGGCTCAATCGCCCGGCGTCTTTTTTTTTGCGCTAGGGGCGTTTGGAGAGCACGATGCTGTGGCCCGTGTGGTGCGCCAGGAACTCGAGCGCCTCCATGATCCACGTATCGAGGCCCGCCTGCGTATGCCCCGCGACCTCGCGCGCCACGTGTTCGCGCTGCATCAGCCAACGCAGTTCGGAACCGCTCGTCGCGGGCCAAATCGCCTCTTCGCACTCTTCACAGTGGTAACCAAAACGCATCTCGCGACCTATTTTCGCAAAAACATCGAGCCCCGATGTTAGACTTCGAGCCGATCCTTCACGAGGGCCGGGATATCGGAGGGGCGGTCCGCCACCGGGACTCCCGCCGCCGCGAATGCGGCGAGCTTGCTCTCGGGCGTGCCGAAGTTGCCGGAGATGATCGCACCGGCGTGGCCGAGTCGCTTGCCCTTCGGAGCCGAGCGGCCGCCGATGAACGCGACCGCGGGCTTGTTCGGAAGATGCTCTTTGATGAACGCGGCGGCATCTTCTTCGTCGGAGCCGCCGATCTCACCGCAGACCACGACAGCATCCGTTTCCGGATCGTTCGCAAACGCGCGGAGGCAATCCACGAACGTCGTCCCGATGATCGGGTCGCCGCCGATGCCGACGCAGGTCGACTGCCCGAGGCCGGCCTTCGTGAGACCATCGACGATCTCGTACGTGAGCGTTCCGGAGCGCGAGATCATTCCGACGCGCCCTTCTTTGAACACGTGGCCCGGCATGATGCCGACGAGCGCCTTTCCGGGCGACACGAGGCCGGGACAATTCGGCCCGATGATCTGCATCGATTTGGTCGTCGCGACGACCTTGAGCATGTCGTGCGCCGGGATGCCTTCCGTGATGCACACCGCGAGTTTGATGCCGGCGTCGTACGCTTCGTAGAGCGCGTCGGCGGCGAACGGCGGCGGCACGAAGATGATCGTGTGCGTGGCGCCCGTCGCGTCGACGGCATCCTTCACGGTGTTGAACACGGGCTGCCCGCTCTCGATCGTCGTGCCGCCCTTGCCGGGCGTCACGCCGCCGACGAGGTTCGTTCCATACGCGAGCATACGCTGCGTGTGAAAGAGACCTTCGCGCCCGGTGATGCCTTGCACGATGACTTTCGAATTCTTGTCGAGGAAGATCGCCACGGTCCTAAACCTTCGCCTTCGCGAACTCGACGGCGCGCCGCGCACCCTCGTCCATCGTCTCCACCGGATTCATTCCGGCGGCCGCGAGGATCTCGCGGCCTTCCTTTTCGTTCGTGCCCGTCAAACGCACGACGAGCGGAACCTTGCGCACGTCGTCGCCTTTCAACGCCTCGACGATGCCGAGCGCTACTTGATCGCCGCGCGTGATGCCGCCGAAAATGTTGATGAACATCGCCTTGACCTTCGGATCGCCCGTCACGAGCTTGTAACTCTTCTTCACCAATTCGGCTTGCGCGCCGCCGCCGATATCGAGAAAGTTCGCGGCCTCACCGCCCGCGATCCGGATCGCATCCATCGTGCCCATGCCGAGTCCCGCGCCGTTCGCGATCACGCCGATATCGCCGTCGAGCTTCGCATAGTTCGACATGCCGAGCCCGATCTCGACCGCGGCCGCCTGGTCTTCGTCGGCCGGACCGTCGTTACGCCATTCGTTCAGCTCGGGGTGCTTGTAGAGGCCGTTGTCGTCGAGTTCGACCTTCGCGTCGCTCGCGATCACCTCGCCCGATTTCGTGAGCACCAGCGGATTGATTTCGACGAGATTCGCGCCGTACTCCATGAAGAGCGCGTAGAGGCCGCCGAGAATTTTCGGAAACGCCTTCATGTATCCGGCGGGCAGTTTCGCCGCGAACGCGAGCCGGCGCGCTTCGAACGGTTGGAAACCGATCGCGGGATCGATCCAATACTTGCTGATCGCATTCGGATCCGACTCCGCGACCTCTTCGACGTCCATGCCGCCTTGCGACGTGACGATCACCACCGGCTTCTTCGTGGCGCGATCGATCGTGATCGACGCATAAGCCTCGCTCTCGATCGCGACCTTCTCCTCGACGAGCAGCGAGCGAACTTCCTCGCCGTCCGGATTCTGCTGATTTTTAAGAACCTTACCGATCAGTTCTTTCGCATAGGCCGCGCCTTCGGCCGCCGTGTCGGCGAATTTGATGCCGCCCGCTTTCCCGCGGCCGCCCATCATCACCTGACTCTTGATGACCCACGAGCCCGGATGCTCCGCGATGTACGCTTCGACCTCATCCGGGGTCCGTGCGAACACGCCGCGCGGCGTCGGAATCCCGACGCGGCGAAAGAGCTCTTTGCCCTGGTACTCCATCAACTTCACGACGACTCGATCTCCGTTCGAAAGGCCAAACGAAACGAGCTTTCCCAGCCACGCCCGAAACCCTCGGCGACCTACGTCGCACCGCGACGGGCGCTACTTAGTCGAAGCGCCCGAGGAGGGACCGGGCGATGATCAGTTGTTGGATTTCGCTCGTGCCTTCGTAGATTTCCGTGATCTTCGCGTCGCGGTAGTAGCGCTCGACGGGGAACTCCGTGGTATAGCCGTATCCGCCGTGGATCTGCAGCGCTTCGGCCGCATGTTTGCGGGCCGCGGTCGAGGCGAAGAGTTTCGCTTTGCTCGCGGGGATCGCGAAGGGTTCGCCGCGGTCGCAGAGCGCGGCCGCACGATACGCGAGGAGCCGCGCCGCGTCGAGATCCATCGCCATCTGCGCGATCTTGAACGACACGCCTTCGAACGCGGCGATCGGTTTGCCGAACGCCTCGCGCTCGCGCGCGAAGGCGACCGATGCATCGAGGCAAGCCGCGAGGATGCCCGTCGCCTGCGCCGCGATCCCGATACGCCCGGCGGTGAGCGCGCTCATCGCCATCGTGAAGCCCGTGCCTTCCTCACCGAGCAGCGCGCTCGCCGGGACGCGCACGTCGTCGAAGGCGAGGTCGCACGTGTTGCTCGTGTGGATGCCGAGTTTCTCCGTGACTTTTTCGATCACGATACCCGGCGTCGCGTTGTCGATCAAAAAGGCGGAGATGCCCTTCGAACCGGGACCGCCCGTGCGGAACATACCCATCGTCACGGCCGCATAGCTTCCGTTCGTGCACCACTGCTTGCGGCCGCTCAACACGTACGAATCGCCGTCGCGCCGCGCGGTGCTGATCAGCGCGCTCGCATCCGATCCCGCGCCGGGTTCCGTGAGCGCGAATCCCGCGATCGCATCGCCCGTCGCGAGCATCGGTAGATAGCGCGATTTCTGTTCGTCGTTGCCGAGCCGCAAGATCGCCGAGCCGATCATCGCGTGCACCGAGAGCGTCACGGCCGTGCCCGCATCGACGCGCGCGAGTTCCTCGATCGCGAGCGCGTACGACACGTAGTCGGCGCCCGCGCCGCCGTACGCTTCGGGAACGATGATGCCCATCAGGCCCGCGTCGCTCAGCGTCGTATAGAGCGCGCGCGGAAACACGTGATCGCGGTCCCACCGCGCGACGTTCGGCGCGATCTCGCGAAGCGCGATTTCTCGCGCGAGGTCGCCCACCGCGCGCTGCTCCGGCGTGACGTCGAAGAGCGCGGGTGCCGAGGTCTCGAGCATATTCGTGGGCCTAGACTTTGATCAGGAGCGCGTCGCCTTGGCCGCCGCCGCTACAGATCGCCGCGATGCCGTAGCCGCCTCCGAGACGGCGCAGTTGCCGCACGACCGAGCCGACGATACGCGCGCCGGACGCGCCCACGGGATGGCCGAGCGCGACCGCTCCACCGAGCGCGTTCAATTTCCGCGGATCGACGCCGAGCAGGTTCGCCGTGCTCCAGGCGACGGCCGCGAACGCTTCGTTCACTTCCCACACGGCGATGTCGGACGGCTTGAGCCCGTTCTTCTCGAGCACGAGTTGCGACGCCATCGCGGGTGTGAGCGCGAGGTACGCCGGATCCCACGATGCGTCGGCATGATCGACGATCGTCGCGAGAACCTCGTAGCCGTGGCTCGCCGCGTAGTCTTCGCTCGCGAGCACGAGCGCGGCCGCGCCGTCGTTGACGCCCGGTGCGTTGCCGGCCGTCACGGTACCGTCCTTCTCGAGCGGCGGCAGCTTCGCGAGCCCTTCGATCGTCGTCTCCGCGCGGATCGGCTCGTCCTTATCGACGAGCGTAAACGGCGCGTCGCCCGTCACGTAGGAGTTGTAGCGCGCGAGTTGCGCCTGCATGTTGTCCGGCGGCGCGTGAAAGAGTCGCTCGGCGGCACCGGTCGCACCGGCGGCGACGGGAACGCGGGCACGCGCGGGTTCCGGCAGCGCGTCGATCACGAGCTTCCCCTTCGCTTTCGTCGCGACTTTGAGCGCGACGATCTCCTCGCCGAGCAGCCCATCGGCCGTGGCCTTCGCCGCGCGCTGATGCGAGATCGCCGCGAACTCGTCTTGCACGGCGCGCGTGATCCCGAGGTCGGCGTTCACCCGCGTTTGCGCCTGCGCCATCGTCCAACCCGAGAACGGATCGAGCAGCGCGTCGTAGTTCATCAAGTCGAGAAACGCGCCGTCGCCGAAGCGATAGCCGAAACGCGCGTTCGCCGCCGCGTAGGGGGCGTTCGACATCGACTCCATACCGCCGGCCAGCACGACGTTCTTCGCATCGGCGTTGATCGCGCGCATCGCGTGGACGATCGCGATGAGGCCCGACGCGCAGACCTTGTTGACCGTCTCGAACGTCGTCGTCTTCGCGAGGCCGGCCTTGAACATCGCTTGGCGCGCCGGTGCCTGTCCGACGGCGGCCTGGATCACGTTGCCCATGACCACGTGCTCGACGTCGGCCGGATCGACGTTCGCGCGCTCGACCGCGGCGCGAATCGCCTCGCCGCCCAGGGTCGTCGCGGAGAGGCCGGAAAGCGCTCCGCCGAGCCTTCCGAAGGGCGTGCGAGCGGTGCTGAGGACGACGGTTTTGGACTGCATAGCGACTCAATGATTCCCGATGCCGGCGAAGCAGACCTCGACCGGCGCTACGCTCCCCGGGCCGTCGTCTGGGTGCAGACGATCAGGTCGTCGGGCGCGCACGAGACGCATTCGAATTGGATCGTGACGTGGCCGATCGCGAACTCGTCGTGCAACCGCGTTTCGAGGGCGTGCAGCACGGACGACGCTTCGCTGATCCGCTTGTCCTCGAGGAGCACGTGCGCGGAGAGCACGTGATCGCTGCTTCCGAGGCTCCACACGTGCAGGTCGTGCACGCCGACCACGCCGGGCACGTCGCGCATCCGATCGGCGACGACCGACGTGGCGGCGTGCGCCGGGGCGCTCTGCAGAAGCACGTCCGCCGATTCTCGAACGATGCGCACGACGCCGACGACGATCAGCGCCGCGACCGCGAGCGAGACGATCGGATCGATCCACGTCGCGCGCGTGGCGAGCACGGCGAGGCCGCCGATGAAGACCGCGAGCGCGCCGATCGCGTCGCCGGCCACGTGGAAGAGCGCGGCGCGCACGTTCATGTCGCCGTGGGAGAAGCGCGCGAGGGATAACCCGATCGTCACGTTGACCGCGAGCCCGATCGCGGCGAAGATCGCCATCGGACCGCCCTGCGGGAGTTCCGGCGAGCCGAGGCGATGGATCGCTTCGAACACGATCGCGACCGTCACGCCGAAGAGCAGGATGCCGTTCGCGAGCGCCGCGAGGATCTCGAAGCGCGCGTACCCGTACGTGCGGCTCGCGCTCGCGGGCCGGCGCATCTGCCACGCGGCGAAGAGTGAGATTCCGAGCGCGAGCACGTCCATGAACACGTGCGCGGAATCGGAAAGCAACGCGAGACTCTGCGAAACGAATCCGCCGACGAGCTCGAGCACGGCGACGAAGAGCGTCAGCCCGAGCGCGAGGCCGAGCGGCGCGCCGCGTTCGCCTTGGTCGTGATCGTGATCGTGATGGCCGCTCATGGGGCCGGTGCGGACGCTGCCTTGAACGCGAGTGCGAGCAACATCGCGCCGAACGTCACGAACGTGCGGCTCTCCGCGCGCACGATCACGCTCGGATCGTACGCGCCGAGTTGCGAACCCGCGGGCGCGAGCGCGGGAACGACGCGCGGCACGTGGGCCACGTAGTCGTCGAACGCGTCGCCGAACGTCTCGCGCAGATAGGCTTCCTCGAGCGGGACGATCGCCGCGTACACGCCGAGCATCGTGCCGAGCCCCGCCACCGCGAGCGCCGCGCGTTGCGCGGGCGCGCACGCGCCCGTGAACGCGATCGTAAAACCGAGCGCGGTCAGAAAATTGCCGACGTAGAGCGGATTGCGCACGTAGCTATACGGCCCCGCCGTCACGAGTTGCGGCGCGGTCACCGTGTCGCCGCGCGTCGTCACGCCCGAGAAGCCGACGGCCCAGATGCGTAACGCTTCACCGGCGAGCGCGAGCGGAACGCCGACGGCGATCGACTTGCGCGAGGGCTTGCCGAGCAGGCAGAGCGAGACCGCGGGCAACGCGAGGAGCGTTCCCCGATTCTTGAAGAACGCATCGCGCCACGAGCGTCCGGATTCACTCGCCATCGGTCAAAGACTCCTCGATTCGCGCGGCGATTTCGGCGAACGGACGCTGCCGCTCGCGCGCGATCCGCGCAACGTCGTCGTATTCGAGCGTCCGGCGTCGTTGTCCGTCGATCGTCGCCGTCTTCACGCGCACCTCGCCGAACGGCGTCGCGACTACCGTCGTTTCGCGCGGCAGCGTATAGCGTCGCTCGCGCCGCACGCGAACGCCGAGCGTCGTCGTTTCCGCCAGCATGGCATGGGCGACCGCCGCCTCGCACGCGGGCGGTGCGATCGCACCGAACAGGATCGCGGGGCGCGATTTCTTCATCGTGACGGGCGCGAGCCAGACGTCGAACGCGCCGGCCGCGAGCGTGCGCTCGAGCGCGAGTTCGAACCGTTGCGGCGACATGTCGTCCACGTTCGCTTCAAGCACCGACACTTCGTCGTGCAGCAGTTCGCCGCCGTCCGCGGCGTTCGCGAGCGTCCCCACCGTCGCGCGCAACACGTTCGGAATCGAGAAGTCGGAGCGACCGGCACCGTAGCCGATCGCGGACGCGGTCATCGGCGGCCGCACGCCGGGGCGTGCGACGAGTTCGGCGAGGATCGCGGCGCCCGTCGTCGTCACCATCTCACCCGCGACGTCGGCATCGTAGGTCGGTGCGCCGCGTAAGAGTTCGGCCGTCGCCGGCGGCGGATTCGGATAGCGGCCGTGCTGCATGTCGATCGCGCCGCGTCCCACCGGAAATGCCGAACACCACACGCTCTCGACCTCGAGCAGATCGAGGGCGACGCACGCGCCGGCAACGTCGAGGATCGCATCGACGGCACCGACTTCGTGAAAGTGAATGCGATCCGCCGTCGTGCCGTGGACCTTCGCTTCGGCATCGGCGAGCCGAACGTAGATCGCCCTCGCGCGCTCGCGCTGCGACGTGGAGAGTCCGCTGCGCTCGACGATGTCGAGCACCTCGGAAAGATGTCGGCCGTGACCGTGGGCACCCGCGTGGTCGTGCGCGTGATGGTCTTCACCCGGCACGATGAAATCGAAGTAGGTCGCCGCGATGCCGCGTTTCTCGACGCGTCGCGATTCGCTCGACCAGCCGTCGACGGGAATCGTGCGAAGCGCGGTGAGGATCCGCTCCGGGTCGGCGCCGGCATCGATCATCGAGCCGAGCAGCATGTTCCCGCTCGCGCCGCCGATCATCTCGAAGTAGATCGCGCTCACGCGCCGGCACCCACGGTGCGCGCGCTTTCGTCGTACACGTCGCGGAGCGTTCGCGCGAGCGCGAACGTCGGCTCCCAATCGGTCGCGGCGCGCAACTTCGCGTTGTCGCCGTACACGATCGGCACGTCGACGGCGCGGACGAGCGCGGGATCCTCGCGAATCTCGACGCCCACGTGCGCGATCGTCACGAGCTTGCGCAAGATGTCGACGATCGCGGTCGGCACGCCGCTGCAGACGTTATAGATTTCGCCGGGCACGCCGCGCTCGCCGAGGTCGGCGTAGGCGCGCACGACGTCGCGAACGTCGAGAAAGTCGCGCTGCGATTCGAGATTGCCGACGGGCAGCAGCGGATCGCCGCCGGCCGCGATGCGCGCGAGCCGAGCGGCGAACGACGGCACGACGAACGGCGGGCTCTGGCCGGGACCGATCTGATTGAACGCGCGCGTGACGATCGCGCCGATCGCGTTCTCGCGCGTCGCGGCGAGCACGATCGTCTCGCCCGCGAGTTTGCTCGCGGCGTACGGATTCGAGGGTGCCGTCGTCGCGTCTTCACGTAGCGGCAGATCGCTCGCGGGATGCGCGCCGTAGACCTCGCCGGAACTGACGAACACGAGTCGCATCGGCACCCCGGGACTGAAGGCGCGCATCGCGTCGACCAGGCGCGCCGTGCCCATCACGTTCGTTTCGAACGTGCCGAGCGGATCTTCCCTGGCGCGCGGGACGAACGCTTGCGCCGCCAAGTGGAACACCACGTCCGGACGCGCGGCGGCGACGGCATCCCGCACGTTCGCCGCATCGGCGAGATCGAGCTCGCAATCCACGGCGTCTCCATCGCCCGCCGACCGGCCGGCAACGAACGTCTCCCACGAGCGGTTTCGCAATTCCGCGCAGAGATGGCGGCCGACGAATCCGTTGCCGCCGGTGACGAGGGCTCTCACGCTCAGGCGCGGACGAGCGGCCGCAGGCGGTCCAGATCGTGGCGCACCATGCGCTCGACGAGATCTTCGAACGAGGTCTGCGGCTCCCAACCGAGGACGCGCTTCGCCTTCGACGGATCGCCGATCAAAAGATCGACCTCGGCGGGTCGCATGAAACGCTGATCTTCGACGACGTAGCGCTCGTACTCGAGGCCGGCAGCCGCGAACGCGAGACGACAGAACTCGCGCACCGTATGCGTGCGTCCCGTCGCGATCACGTAGTCGTCCGCCTCGTGATGCTGGAGCATCGCCCACATCGCGCGCACGTAGTCGCCCGCGAAACCCCAATCGCGGCGCGCGTCGAGATTGCCGAGCCGCAGATCTTTCGCGAGCCCGTACTTGATCCGCGCGACGCCGTCGGAGATCTTGCGCGTGACGAACTCTTTGCCGCGGCGCTCGCTCTCGTGATTGAAGAGGATGCCGCTAACCGCGAACATGTCGTACGACTCGCGATAGTTGATCGCGATCCAATGGCCGTAAACTTTCGCGACGCCGTACGGGCTGCGCGGATAGAACGGCGTGGACTCGGTCTGCGGCGTCTCGACCACCTTACCGAACATCTCGGAGCTGGAGGCCTGATAGAAGCGGATCCGCGGGTTGACCTGCCGGATCGCCTCCAAGACGCGCGTGACCCCGAGGGCGGTGAACTCCCCCGTGAGGACGGGTTGGGCCCACGACGTCGGAACGAACGACTGCGCGGCCAAATTGTAGACCTCGTGCGGGCGGATGTCGTCGATCAGCTTCGTCATCGAACTCTGATCGAGGAGATCGCCCGAAACGATCTCGACCCGATCCACGATGTGCTCGATCCGCTCGTGGACCTCGGTGCTGGTCCGCCGCGTCATCCCGACCACACGATAGCCGTTCTCGAGGAGCAACTCCGCAAGATACGAACCATCCTGGCCCGTGATACCCGTAATGAGCGCCGTTTTGTTCGCCACGACGGCGACTTTTGCGCTCGAGGCCGTGAGGCCCCCCGAGACGCAGCCGGCGGCCCGCAATCAGTTCGGCAACGAATCGTCGGGACTTGGGGTCTAACGGCCGGGTATGACCTACGATTATCTGGTGGTCGGCGCGGGGTTCGCCGGTAGCACG
>Ga0116229_10015935_pt1 | contig 10158 bp, 12 predicted proteins | sample S1TSphgellanicum_3_FD_87313 | JGI IMG/M metagenome (GOLD analysis project Ga0116229, IMG submission 87313) | Host-associated microbial communities from peat moss isolated from Minnesota, USA - S1T2_Fc - Sphagnum magellanicum MG | ecosystem: Host-associated > Plants > Peat moss > Unclassified... | reverse complement strand
CAAAATTACAAAAATAACACAAAAGAACCAAAATCTACCAACTTCTTATTCAAAAACCAATCTTCGCAAACAATGAAATAAGGATATCATCCACTTAGATAGTTATTTGTCCATAGAAGATTTGAAAGAAAAGAAGAAGGATGAATGAATCACAAGACAATTGTATTTTGTTTTCATCCCCATTGTTGGGCTTGAAAGGAGAAAACCACCACCCAATAATTGACTACAAGAATTTAATAAGTTTTGGTATATGGATGTGCTTTCCTTTGAAATGGATGAACCCATTGGATGATTTTTTGGGTTTTTTGTCCACATTGTTGCACTTGACAAGTGAAATCACCATGTAATAATTCACTACACCATATGCTAATGTTTGGTGCATGTATGAAATTTTCTTTTGGATGAGTAAACCATGGGATGATTCTTTTTGTTTTTCATCCACATTGTTGGGCTTCAAATTAGAAAATCATCACCTCAAATTGATAGGTAGGTACTAAACCCTTTTGAGGGAAATGTGTTTTGTTTTCTTTGGATGAATGCAACATGGAACGCCAAATTCCATTTTTTCATCCATCCACATTGTAGGGCTTGAAAGGAGAAAAATCACCACCCAATTGACAACACTAGGGATTCAAACTGTTTAAAAAGTTACGTAGGTAGGTGTTTTCTTTGGATGAATGCATGATGGAATAAACAAAACCCCCCTTTTTTTCATCCACATTGTAGCACTTGGGACTTGAAACAAGAAAATCACCACCCAAGTGGCAAGTAAGTGGTATTATGTGTTTTTCTTTGGATGAATTTATGACCGAACAATTCCCTCTTTTCATCTCCCAATTGGTAGGTATTAGTTTATGTATGCATTGCATCCATGTACGAATGCATATTGTACGTACGTATTCTTTTCAGTATTTTAAACATATTCTTCATATACGAATATGTATAATATATACAGATATATCTAGATGTGTTGTATATTCTCTACACATATTTACATTTATATAATATATGTAAAATACGGATATATATATATGGATATACGTATATGTATTAGTATTTTGTACGTATTCGTGTTGTCTGTGTCCGTGCGCGCGCGAAGGGATGTCGGGCAGCGATGGCGGCCTGCCAAATTTCACGACTTGTTCGCTGTTTCCGGCAAAGTTCTGACTCACTTTTGTCGCGGAAAAAGGGCCGGATCCTCTTGTCCTGACCAAGTCCATCACTTCTCGGATTCGTTGGGTTTTCTTGTTCAAATTTTTTTCGGTTGTTTTTTTGGTACCTATGCTTTGCATTGGATAGAGCGAGCGGAGTTTTGGGTTGCGAAGGTCGCGAGGAAAGAGGGAAACACTGATAGAGAGAGAGAGAGATAGAGAGAGATGTGCTCCGTTTCGATGGAGAGCACTTTGCGAGTTTTCTCTGAAAGAAATCTGAAAATGGGTTCTTCCTGGTTTCCCAAGCTTTTCTGACACACTCCTATACTCCTTCTGCAGCTAGTTGGTTTGTACTACTTTGTGTGTGGAGAGAAGAAAATCGCCTACTGTTTGCACTTCGCAATGATCGATCGGAGAGAGAATTCGGATTTCCCTTGAGAGAGAGAGAGAGAGATCCGTTGTCGAATTGTTCCGAGTCACAAGCGTCCACAATCGCGCATACCTAAGCTGGAAGAGAATTGGAGTCCTCGAGGATCATGGATTAGGGTTTGAGGCTCGATCCTGCCTGCCTGCCTGCCTGCCGAGCCAGCTTGGTCAGAAATGCAGGGAGTATGGAAACTTGTGTCGTGGGCAACGGGGAAAGGTGAAGAAGAAGGAGGAGGAGGAGGAGGGGTTGTGAAATCCGATGGGGAGAATGAAGTCCCTTTCAAAGCTGATGGCGATTCCTTTGGGTTTTCGAGTCCAGTTTCATGGACCCAAGATGGAGCTGCAGAAGAATTTGAAGACGCAGCGTACGAACTAGCAGCCAAGAATGAGAGCGAAGGCTCCACACGGAGGACAACAAACCACAGTGTAAGAAGTACTCAAGGTCAGTTATTGAGGGATGATGAAGAAAGCCCACAAGATTCTGATGAAGGTGGTCTGCAAGGTTCTTTGTCAGCAGAGCTAGATGATGAGCCAGAGGATCCATTGCATCAGAGGTTTCGTGACTTTCATCTCTCGCATCAATTGGCAACCGGACTACACAGAGAAAGTGGACTACCCAAGTCCCAGAGCTATGCGAGTTCACGCAGTTTACGATCCAAGAATGTTGTTGTTCTTTCTGGAGGAGAAGATGGTAGGTACCCATTCTTTGCCATTGCTTGCCTCTTTCTCTCTCCACACCTAAAAGAACAAACATGTATGAATCACCCAATTTCCACTCTAAGAAGAAGTTGTCCCTCAATCGAATGTATGGTGGCATTCAGGCCAATTGAATTTGCTTGCTGGGTACTTTGGAAAAATTGCCCTGAATTCTTCTTACTCATGCCGACCGGGAGTCATTTTCAAGATGTGTTTTCCATCTATATTGAACCCTTAGTAGGTATGAATCTTCTGATTTGCCTGCAGGAAGGACCTCTGCCATCATAATTGTAATTGGACTAGAACCTGTACTCTCAATCCATCCCCAGTTGGCAGAAGTCTTATGTATGTTCCCAGGCATCTTGGGAGTTTCAAGTACCTTGGCAGAAGTACCTTTTTAAATCCCTCAGTTTGGCGGAAGCCTTCTGTACGTCCCTGGCAATCTTAGGAGTTCAAGTAGAGACGATTCTCATGCACTGAGCTGAGAGCTTGAGCCAAGAACTTTCTCTCTTCTTGTGTGTGTACCCAATGCTTCCTGAATTGTGTCAAGGGAATTGGAGTCTGTCAATGCCAGACTGAAGTTGACAATTGGATGGTACCTATGCAGCTCTCAAGGGCTGGGGCAGTTTGAAGCAAAATTCATCGTAATTAGCAAAAGTCATCAAAAGTCATCAGTTGTTGTAGTCATCACAGTTTTGTGCATTTAAAATGTAGCAGGAGCTCCAGAACAGATACAGGGAGGGATGTCGAAAACCAAAGGAGTGAAGTCCCCTCCTCGGAAGTTGGCTTCGTTTTACTCAAATGGTCTCAAGCAAATTCAACTTCAAAAGCTTGAAAAGTTGAAGGAGTTGGACAAGGATTGGGACACCTGGTTTCCTGAGGTCAGGGAGGAGCCATATGTTTGGCCATGGACAACTCTCACAGAGCAGCAGGTGGCATTGGGACAACTGGACTTCAAGAAGTTTTTGGTTGTACTCAGTTGCCTTGGAGAGTAAGATTCTCTTCAAACTCCATTCTCAATACAAGTTATCTCTTCTAACTGAGTAAAACTGAGTTTGCTCAGTCACAGAATCATGATATCCAACAGACCAGGTGTAGCTAGTATACTCTGAAGTGTTCAACATGGCACCCAGTAGTAATAGGCAAAATGTGCTTTTATTCCCGGCAGTTTTGTGACTCACGATGTGCACTTTTGACCACTAGCCCAGTAATCATGAGGTAGGGGACATGATTTTGATTATAGATTGGGTTTTTTTTTCACAGACTAAAACTCAAGCCCGAGGAGGTTTTGAACATTGACCAAATCAGGAACATCAATTCAATGCCCTTGGAAGAGGTGGCAGAATACACATGCCGTGAAGTTGCTATTCAAAAGAGCATTCACCCTGAGTCCTTTCCAGTTGTCAATGTTTGTGACCTGAACTTTTGCAGATTCTAGGTTTTCTCCACATCATATTTTCCAAGCTTTGTTATATGCTTATCAGGCAGGGAACAAATGAATTGGGTTAGCAGCAGCAGTTCATGATTTTTTCCCTCACCCCAATCTTGTTGTTACAACCTTGTTGCTATCTGGGTCTGGATTGTCTACTCTAAAAGTTGTTTCTGTTGTGAAGAAGCCACCTGTTATGCCAAAATCTAACAAGGGGGATGTTTTTTTTGTTGGGAGTTTTTGGCAGAGAGCATGGTTGAAGAAGAATGAGCCTGTATCATTTGAGTGTAATGTCGACAGATTTGGCAACTACAAGTTCAAGGTAAATCAGAAGGCTTAACCCAATTTGATCTGAAGTAAGAGGACCTTTGGCATTCTAGGAGCACAGTCAATTCATTCTGATTCTTGTCATGAACATCCATCCCTGGTGAACTTCAGAGTCTTTGCCACTTGTTCTTCTTCAACAACTTGTGGGACCCAAGTTGATTACAGAATGTACAACACTTATGAATGTCATTGTTACATGACTTCAAATGTATTCAGGTAGTTGAGCCAAGGCAAGTGAGCACACTGCTGCACAGAACATTTGGGGCTGATAGAGTCATGCCTGTTTACTTTGACCAACCTCCACCAGCTCATGATCAGTTCCGAATTGTTCGTGATGGCATCTTAGTTGGCCTTCGCCGTTACCGCTTTTGGGGTAAGCTATACATAATAAAAATGCTATGATTTGCTTAATATCTTTCATCCTTTCCGTAGCAGTATCTGCATTCTTGTTTGGCTTTTTATGTGAGAGTGATTGTTATCCATTGGGATCCACCCACTTGTAGATGTGACTAGCAGCCATGTGAAGGGTTTTGCTTCACACCTGATTTTCGGTTCATGTTTGACCCAGCATTCAAGGATAGTGGAAAAGAAGACTTCAAGAAAAGAAACAAAGCTGGAGGTAAAAACATCACTCTATATGTCTCTTCTTGTCTGTTCCTGTTTTATCTTTAATTTTTCATAGCAGATTGGATGTGTTTTTGTATATTCTATAACAAGTTTGTTTCACTGCAGGATTTCAATTGAAGAGAAAAAGACCATCATCCTATGGAGATTTGTTCTGGGACTGTCACTGATCTTTGGCTGTAATTCTGGTAATTGTATTGTGGCAGCAAAGGATTATCAGAGGGCTGTGAAGTGCTATTTTATTTGCACTGAGTCCCTTGCAGATATAGACTTGAATGACCCCAATTTCAAATACTTCACCCAAGTACATGCTGCCCGCTGCCACATCATGCACATCCATACAGTGCCCACAATGGCAAAGTTTGCTTCCAGGTCCTTTTCCCTCTAATCTTGTTATGCACCAGTAGGCAGTTTAGAATCTGGCGGTGAAGGACACATCAATGGATCATATTAGGTCCTCAATATGAATTTTTGGGTTTGCTTTATGAATGAATGCAGGCTACAATTGGCCCTTTCAAAATCTGCAACAGCAGACATCAACTTGACTCGTGTTGACATTGAAATCAAAATGATTGAAGATGTGCGTTGCAAGGTAAACAGCAGCTTTTCAAGCTTCTGAAGTGCTTACAAGTGACTGTTTTTTTTACTCTTCTTTGACTTGGGATGCATTCTGATTTGATATGTGGAGGAAGTATGGTGCCATACCTCACAAGATCATTTGACTTCTGGGCTTTGGACTTGCAGATGGTAGATGACTCAGGGAAGCCCATGTCTCACACAGACGGTACAGGTCAGATTTCACCGGATGTCGCAAAACTGCTACCCAGTTCTGTCCTCAAAGGGAAAGTTGATAACAAAGAGGTTCATTTCTTACAATCCTCATGCAGATGGCTGAGACATGGAGTTTTTTTTGTAAATTGAGTGTTTGGGTCCAAGTTCTTTGTAGCAGAATGGATTTATTTTCTATTAATAATTATCATTGCAGTATGTTAATGAACCTTTATGCTGACAGGAAAAGGGTCCTTTTTGTACAGGGACATCCTACACTTGTGCAGATCCACATGTTCTGGCATGGAGAGGCCATCAAGGGTACTTTCCAAGTGAACCAGAAGGTGATTCTACATGTGGTGCTTGCTCTTGCTGATCATATTGCAGCTCTATATGACTATTTTATCCTCTAATGGGGCATAGAACAGACAGTCCTTATTTCTCTGTACCCTCCAGATATGTTTGTAACTTGTGTCAGCTCTTTACTGTCGACTATTGCAGATGACAATGTCTGTCTGTTACTGTGATAAATTGATTATTGGGTTGGTATCTATTCACAGTACCTTATGGTGGAATATTCCAAGTACATGATTCTTTGTCCAGAGCATAGACATTCTGTAACTTGTAAGCATTTCCCACTTGACTCTAACCTTCTGTGATTGATGCTAAAAGACCCTGTGTGGTTGCAGCTGAAAGGATTGAAGATTTATTACCGTGAATCAATGAAGAAGGTTTCAGCAGATGATGTCCTGAGAGACTTTTCTACAGTCAACTCCCTTGCAATTCTAAATACCAGGTATGTGGATTTCTTCTGTTAATGTTGCTGCAACCCATTTGCATGATACTTGAGGAGTTGCAAGAGCAGTTCCCTTTGTGGAGTTTTTCTATGTGATTTTTACTCAGGTCCTGATATCTGTTGTGGTCTTTTGGTGTGGTTGGCAGCCACAAGCCTAAAGAAGCACACCTGTCTCAAGACTTGATAATTCTTCTTTCAATTGGCAATGTTCCAGCCTCCTTCTTTATTGAACTTGTCAAGAAGGCCCTTGACAATGTGTGTAACATGTTCAAGCAGTGGGAGCTTGCTTACAAAGGTATTCACTTTCGAGTCTTGATTTTCTCCACCCATAAGATATCTGAATATGAAGTGTAACACTGCTGCCCAATAATTCCCAGGTGGCGTTCAATGGGTTCTTTCTTTACAGATTGCCTTCAGTAATGATGAATTTCTTCTGTGGTCATAAAAGCATAAAAACTCCTGATTTGGATTGTGCAGAAGTGGAAAACTGTACTCAGGGCGTAGGTGAGCAAACATATCGAATGCTGGAATCAGGGTTCCCCATGAATCACCCTCAAGTGCAGAAGAATTTAAGGTTGCTTGCCCAGGATAGAATAGTTGATATACGCAAAGGTTGTGTGCCTCTTCCAGGCAGCTTCTACCTGATGGGCACCTCTGATCCCACTGAGAAGAAAGTCTTGAAGCATCATCAAGTTGCCATTTCAATGTAAGTGAATTTTGCCAAAGACAGTGGAAATAGTTCCAAACTGCAATGCATCCCTTGTTGAATATTACTGCTTTCTGTATACAATTTTTGCAGTGTCAGTTTTGTAGGTTACTGACCTTCATCCTTGGGGTCTGCTACTGTTGTGCTCAGGGGAGAAGGAAAAATATTGGGGAAGGTTCTTGTCTATAAGAGCCCTGGGAAGCACTGGGGTGATGTCCATCTGTTTGAAGCTATCTGGGACAGCCGACTTGATCCCTATGTTAGTGCCAGCAAATACACAATTTTTTTTTCTGTTCAAGGTGAACGCCCAGTTGTAGATGAAATTGCAAACAGTGACCTTGATGGTGATCTCTATTGGGTCTGCAATAATGAACAGGCAAGAATTCTTCCACCCACTGCAGTTCTGGTTATTTCTTAAATCACCATTTTTCTTTTCATCCAAAGTTTCTCCACATCTTGGTGTGGGGACCTTCCTTTTGTCTTCATGGGTGTTCCCTAGACAGTGAGACTCTCATTCATATTCACCATGAAGGGCAACCCACAACTGGATGGATCAGATTCATGTATGTGCTTTTTTAACTGTGAATTAGCACAGGATTTACAGGATTTGTTTTTGTTGATTGCATTTTGTTTGCAGCTCATTTCACATTTCACGCCAAGCCCTCCATGGAAGAGGTTAGGTGGGAAGATCAACTACCCTGAAGATGACAGGCCTGACAACTTGACACCTGAGCAACTTGAGAAGGCTCTCTTCAAGAAATTTCTGAAGGCCCGTTTCCAGACCTTGTAAGCAGCAGACACAAAATACTCTCCATTTTGTGCACCATTTGTTTCTCACGGCAGAGAAAAATTAGTTGTTCATGAAGACCCTTGAATCCTTTTAGCATCTGGAGATTGATCAGTGCATGGGTCGGTTCTGCAGGGCTTTAAAGTTTCTTCCATTTATGTCTTGTCTCCTTCAGTATACTGATTTGAATGTCTTTTTTTTCTTGTACATTTTGGCAGTAGGCCAATGCCAACAGCTGCCAATTACTGGCTGGCGCACATGGATCGGTACTTAACTCTGAAGGACAATCCAGATCCCCAAGATGAGATGAGTCTCATATCAGAATCAATCGATGATCTGATTGAGATTTTCTACCGGGCCTTGGATGCAGATAAGACTGGCGAAGAGGTCTGTTTCCCACATCGACATATGTACACATGGATGTCTGTATGTATCCTTTTCCCTTCCCAATCTTTTGTGGGTACTTTCAAATAGAAGCACTTCAGTAAAAGATTGATGAGAGGGTCACCAATGTGTAGTAGGCTTCAGAAGCTGCCCGTCAGTTGTTTTTCCTTGACCTTAAGAGCTCTTTGAGCTTTTTCTGCGGATTCATTTCTTTAGCAGCTTTACTGTGAGCAGTCTGAGGAAGTAAAGGAATGCTCAGGGATGGGGCTATGCAGAAAATGCTCAGGGTTAGGTATTTGTCTGCCAATTAGGTCTTGACTGAATCTGTATGATTCACTTGTAGGTGCAATTACCTGCAAGGTTAAAACCAGTTGTGTGGCCACACTTCATGGACAAAAAGGAAAATGACAAGAGGGTGTACTATAAATCCTCATCTGTTCTTGGTCAAATATATGATCTGGCTGATATCTCAACTGATAACCTTGGTTACAGTCATCAAGGTACATTTGCTGCACCTTGTGTGATGCAATCCTTTCGTGGACAGTTACCTGCAGTGAGGACTTTGTTGTTTATCAGCTCTGTTGTTCACAACAGACCAACTGGGCAGTGCTTGTTTTGTGCTGAATGTTTTCATTGTTTATATGTCACCGGATTTGAGGTGCTGTGTGACCAAGTCTAGTCCCTGCTGTGATTCTCTAGCCAGCAGAGCCAGACCCACTACATGAGAAATTGTTTGATGTCCAGTGTGTTACATGAATCATGGGTTGGGCCATTTTGTGACTTCAGTGGTCTACTGTTGCTGACATTTTCCAGAAACGATGATCTATGACCCAAAATTTGAGTATGAAAGGTTTGACAAGTATGTAGAAAAATGGAGAGGTCTTCTTCAAGTTTACAATAAAGAGATGCAAGGTGCAGCAAAGGACAAGCAAAATGACATTATAGCAAGATATCAAAAGGTTAAAGACTTACTTGCCAGTCCACTTGCCAGTCTGATCATATGCATTCTACTGAATATTCATTTTAACTAGATTTCTTCGCAGCTCTTTGAAACTGTACTGTAGATTTGTTCTTGTGGAACTTTGCACTGTTTGCTCTCTATGTCAATCATTGTTGGGTTGCTTGTGTCCTTCAAATCTCTCCAGCTGTTTCTTCAGTGTGTTTATGAACTCGCATGCCTGCTGACAGATAACAACTCTTGATTTGAACTGTGCTTTGGTGATGCAGATATTGATTGGAGATGGAAAACCATTGTCGCAAATTTGGGAAGAGGCATCTGCCCTCTACGTTGTCAACCATGAGCATGCAGTGATGACAATGAAGAAAGGGCATCCCCCTTCACTCCAGTTTGCCATGAGTGTTGCACTCATGCACCTCTGTGACATTTACTCCAGAAATGTCTCAGGAGGAGCACCTCCTTATTCAAGAGCAGCTTCTGTAAGAAACAAAATTTTGCAGCACAGCTGACTACTGTAATTGTTCTAAATCTGTCCATAAAAATTGTGGAGAAATTCTGGGACATTTATTTGTGTATAATTAAGTGTAGTCTCTTTTTATTAACCCTTAATATCTTAGCAAATCCTCAACATGCCAAGGACAAAACATTCTCTGATGTTTTTTCAAAATCAAATCCATCAGAGCCACTTTCAGGATATAGACAGAATGGGGTGATCCAGAGTTTGTCAACCGCCACCTAGTGACAGCAGATTTTAGATTAAACAACCTAAAGAAAATCCTTGTCTCCACACAAACTGACATGAATGAAAAACATTTCAAATAAGTTTTCGATTCTTGGAGAAATGGTCATGTTCTAGTGACAAATTGGGAGTATGGTATTGGTGGTATATTGTGTTGTCAGTAAAACTTTGATTTCACAATTGTTGGGTTTTGGGTTTAGGGTTTTGTGGCACAGGTTGTTACTGATGCAGTAGTCCCAGTAAAATTCGATTTCACAATTGTTGGGTTTAGGGTTTTGAACTGCAGTTTGTTGTTGATGCACGAGTCCCAATTTTTCTGAAACTGATGTAATTGTTTTTTGTTTCCAGTCTGTCTGTCTGTCTGTCT
>Ga0116229_10015934_pt1 | contig 10158 bp, 8 predicted proteins | sample S1TSphgellanicum_3_FD_87313 | JGI IMG/M metagenome (GOLD analysis project Ga0116229, IMG submission 87313) | Host-associated microbial communities from peat moss isolated from Minnesota, USA - S1T2_Fc - Sphagnum magellanicum MG | ecosystem: Host-associated > Plants > Peat moss > Unclassified... | reverse complement strand
TCGAGCTCGGCGACGCCCTGCCCATCTGCCCCGGCTCCCACCTGGTCGCCAGCTTCGTCGAAAAACCGAATGCCGCCACCGCCGCCGCCATGATCGCCGACGGACGGCATCTGTGGAATTCCGGCATGTTCATGTTCACCGCGCAAACCCTGATCGACGAGATGGCCCAGCACGCGCCAGACGTGCTCGCCGCCGTCCGCCGCGCCGTGACCGCCCGCCAATCCGATCTCGACTTCACCCGCCTCGACCCCACCGCTTTCGCCGCCTGCCCCAGCATCAGCCTGGATTTCGCCGTCGCCGAGCGCACCACCCGCGCCGCCGTCGTCCCCGCCGATCTCGGCTGGTCCGATGTCGGCAGCTGGTCCGCCCTGTGGGAACTCGGCGCCAAGGATTCCGACGGCAACGTCACCCTTGGCGACGTCCTGCTCGAAGCGTCCGAAAACTGCTACGCCCGCAGCGACGGCATGCTCACCGCCGTCGTCGGCCTCACGGACGTCGTTGTCGTCACCACCGAGGATGCCGTGCTCGTCATGCACCGCGACTCCGCGCAGGACGTGAAAAAGATCGTCGAACGCCTGCGCGCCGCCGGCCGCCACGAAGCCGGCTCCCACAGCCGCTGCTACCGCCCCTGGGGTTTTTACGAGAGCCTGATTAATGGCGACCGCTTCCAGGTCAAACGCATCGTCGTCAAACCCGGCGAAAAGCTTTCGCTCCAAAAACATTTTCACCGCGCGGAACACTGGGTGGTCGTTGCCGGCACCGCCATGGTAGTGCGCGACGAGGATCGTGTCATGGTCCGCGAGAACGAGAGCATCTATTTGCCGTTGGGCTGCATCCACCGACTGGAAAACCCCGGCCGCATCCCCCTGGAGCTCATCGAAGTCCAGTCCGGCAGCTATTTGGGCGAAGACGACATCGTCCGCATCGAAGACACTTACGGCCGCGCCTAAAAACGCCTCTCCCACCCTTGGCGGAAGAGCGCCGTAGGGTGGGTTGCGCTTGGGCAACCCACCACCCCCGCCACGAATGGCCGCTACCCCCGGCCGCAAAAAACCGATGCCTAGCCCCCCACACCCATGTATACTGCGCCCCTAAATCGGAGCGCCGCCGCATGAAAACCCGCCCCCTCCCGAAACCGGCCAAGAAAACCCCCAAACACCCGCCCAACACCTCTTCTACCTGCCGCCCCGCCCCCGAACCCCTAAAACCCCAAACCAAAACCCCCCGCGTTCTCGTCCACGCCCTAACCGAACGCTAACCCAACCCGCCGCCGCAAAAACCCGTCATTGCGAGCCGCCTCTGGGCGGCGTGGCAGTCCAGGGCCACGCGGCGAACGGCCGCCGCCGGCGCCTCTCCACCAAAGAGCCGCCGGGCCGGTGGTAATCCGCCAAACCGCCAAAAAGCCGGAGCCAAAACCCTGACCCCTCGCATGTCCCCCGCCGAAACCGCCCTCTTCGCCAGCTTCCTTCGCCAATCGGACCATTATCTGGAATTCGGCGCCGGCGGCAGCACCTGCTTCGCCGCCACCCTGGTGAAATCCACCATCACCTCCATCGATTCCTCGCGCGAGTGGCTCGACAGTGTCGGCAAATACGTCGCCGCCCACGCCACCCCCACCACCCCCAAACTCACCCTCATCCACGCCGATATCGGCCCGGTGCGAGACTGGGGCTACCCGGCCGACGACAGCCATCGCGACAAATGGCCCAACTACCACGGCGCCATCTGGACCAGCCCGCTCCGCCCCGAAGCCGATTTATATATGGTGGATGGCCGTTTCCGCGTCGCCTGCTTCATCCAGATCGCCATGCACTGCCGGCCCGACTCTCTGATCATGTTCCACGACTACGCCGAGCGCAAAAACTACCACGCCGTCGAACAAATCGCCCGCAACATCGCCACCGCCGAACAACTCTCCGTCTTCCAACCCAATTTAGGCCCCGGCCGCCTCCACATGACCCGCCTGCTCAGCAAATACGAACACGACGCGGGGTAATGGCCCCAATTCCCCCGCCACCGTAGGGTGGGCTTCAGCCCACCATCTCCACGCCGGAGGCGGAACACCGCAAAATGAATAACACGCGAAACCAACCCGAAATTCTATCCTCGCCCGCTCTTGCGGGAGAGGAAGGCGCCCAGCCCGCTGGGCTGGGAGGTGAGGGCACGCGCGCATTCCAATCGGCCCACAAATTGCAACATCGTCCGACAATCGGAACCCTAGTCACACGCCTGCACGTATGATACCGCTTTGCCAATGAAGGAAACTTTGGTGCAGAATGAACGGAAGCACGCTCAGGCCCTTGAGAAAGCGCATGGCCACATCTCGCTTAGTTCACTGAGCCAGTCAGCAACTGGTTGATAGCGACTAGAGCAGAGAACGTTTAAATATCAAGGCGCGCGGCTCGTGTGCCCCGGCATAATTTGTGGGACCAATTTTGGATGTTCGAGTTCGAGTTTAAAGCCGACCTGGACGGCCCGATCATGATGGGCAAAGTCGAGTCCAAGACACATTGCATGTTCAAGCATAACAATGACAGCGCGGTGAGATTGCTGCCTGGCGTATTGCACGAATACAACATCGGATTTAAGCTCTTTGACGCCACGAAGGCGAACCTGCTCTTCGAGCATCGAGCCACTCCTGAAAAGGCCGTGGTCGAGCCCGACGAATGGATTCAATGCACCATACAGATACCACGCCGATGCGTGAATTTTCACGACACTTTTCTGCTCGGTGTCAATATGGTGAAAGAAGAGGAGTTCTGGTTCGATCCGGAGAATTCCAGCTTCGAATTTCCAGTCAGTTTTATTGATGGGTTGGACGCTGCCGAAGCAATGGCGAATCAGGAATACATGGAAGGTGTTGCGATGGAAAAAACCAGATACGACAGCGACATCTTGTTTGCAGAGCTAAGCAATCCACCGGAATTACCTGCGCCAATAGTGGTATCTGATAACGAAACGAACGGTCAGGCGGTCGTGCCAACGATCGTCTTCGATGTAAGCGATCTTATCCAGTATTTTCACAATGCGCGTCTCCCAACCGGCATTCAGCGTGTCCAGATCGAGGTGATCACCAGCCTGATCCTCGAATCCGATACCGGCGCCAAAGTCATCGTCGCGTCGTTTAGTCGAGACGCGGATTTCTGGGTCGAGATCCCGCATCTTTTCTTCAACCATATCTGCAAACTCTCGCTTCTGGGCGGCGAGCCTTTGGCCGCTGATTGGCAAAGGGTTCTTGAAGAACTCCACATGCATATTGGCAAGGCGTCCACCGTGGTTTTCCCACAGGGCGCCTATTTGGTGAACCTCGGCACATCCTGGTGGCTGCGGAACTACTTTCTGAATATCCGCGCCGCCAAAAGCAAATATAATATCAAATACGTACCCTACGTGCACGACTGCATTCCCATCGTCACGCCGGAACATTGCGTCGCTGGCCTTACCCAGGATTTCATCTCCTGGGCTGTCGGCGCGTTCCAGCACGCCGATCACGTCATGGCCAACTCGCAGGCAACCGCCAACGATGTGGTGCGGGTGGCAGCGGGCCTTGGTCAGCCAGTCGACATGCCCTCTGTTGTAACGCTCGACGCGGATTACCGCAGGGCCACGGCCGCACTCCCCGGCAACCTAGTAAAAACCGGCGGCGACCAGGTGTTTACTTCTAACGACATCACCCCCGGCAATTACGTGCTGTTTGTCTCCACCATCGAATCCCGGAAAAACCACCTCCTCGCATTTTCCGTCTGGCTTTCGATGATCAAGAAGTATGGCGCCAAGAACACGCCCACCCTCGTTTGCGTAGGCAATCGCGGCTGGCTGAATGACGCCATCTACGCCAAGCTCGAAGCCAGCAAGCTCCTGAAGTCCAAGGTGGTAATGCTGTCGAAGATACCCGACCAGGACCTCGCCAACCTCTATCAGCACTGCCTGTTCACCGTCTATCCTAGTTCTTACGAAGGCTGGGGCCTGCCGGTGACGGAATCACTCTGCTACGGCAAGGTGGCCCTGGTCGCGAATTCCTCCAGCCTCCCAGAAGCCGGCGGCATCTACGCTGAGTATTTCGACACCACCTCCGAAACCGACTTTATGGCGCAGGTCGAAAAACTGGTTTTCGATTCCGAGTTCCGCACCAATAAGGAAATCCACATTCGCCATGGGTTCAGCCCCAGGACCTGGAAAGATATTGCCTATCAGGTCGTATCCCTGGTCAAAAGCTGGGCCGCAAATGCCGAAACGCCCAGCGCCAAAGAGCAGCACATCGCCGCCAGCGGCGTCTGGCCATTCCCGGCAAAATTAGGCCAATATTATGGCCTAACGGAAATCGATTCCACCCAGCTTTGGCCTGGAATGATCAATGGCGAGATCTACCGGCAGGGTGCCAACTGGTGGTGGCCCGAACCATGGGGATGCTGGGCAAAAACCAAGCCGGCCCGGCTGGCCTGCCTGGTTCCACGTGCAGGCAACGGCGATTTTGTGCTGTTCATTGGCGTCAAGGGCGTTCAGGGAAGGCCAGCCAATGCTTCTGTAACCGTGAAAAACGTTGGGACTCGCAAATTCGCGATGGACGCCGACCAAGAACGCTGGGTTGCCTTCCAGTTCCCTCAAGAAATGGCGGCGCAATCGGCCATCGACAGCAGCTTTTTTCTGCTGGAAATGTCCTTTCATGCCGATGGGAGTTCGGATTTCCGCGTCAATACTGGCGGCGAAGATCACCGTGTTGCAGGGATGGGCGTAAGGGGGTTTATGATTTGCCGTGAAAACGATTTTGGTAGTCGCCTGACGTTCCTTGAGCGCGTAACGTGGGGAGACATGGAATCCTTGAGTAAGAAACCTCTTGAGTTTGATTTTTTTCTGGCACCAAAATAGGTACCACATGCATATAGCTTAGCTACCGACTACCCGGAGTCGTAGCAGGAAGCGTTCTTACGCAATTCCGCATTTTTGTTTGGACTTAGAGAAAATGCCGACAAGCCTTTGTGAAATCGTCAGCGAGGTGCCATATGATTGTCGATGCATTCATGTTTTTTAATGAACTAGATATTCTTGAAATCCGTATGCGCGAGCTGCAAGACGTCGTTGATCTATTTATCGTTCTAGAATGCGGCCATGCGCTATCCGGTGTTCACAAACCCTACATTTTTGAACAGAACAAGGCGCGTTTTACGCCTTATATCAACAAAGTTCACTATCTTAAACTACTCGGATTGCCTCCATTAAAAGACGATACAGAAGAAAGCCGCTTTTGGCTGGAAAGCTTTCAGCGTAACCATTTACTGAACGGCCTAATAGAGGCCGGCGTAAGACCAGACGACTTTGTTTTGATTTCCGACGTTGACGAAGTACCTAGTAAAGACTCATTGCTTAAGACCGCCCACGCAGCGCGAAGAGACGAGGTATACATTTTTAAACAAATCTATTATAAGAACTTTTTTGACGTTGAATTACCAGACAACTTGCGGGGAAAGGACTGGTTAGGTCCCGTTGGAGCGCTCTACTCAATCTTCGGCAGTGTTTTGCCTCATGCGCTGCGCAGAAAAATAGCCCGCGCAGGGGCGTTTTACGATCAGTCGATACACGGCGGTCAAAACTGCCATTACGTTGATTATGGGGGTTGGCACATGACATATTTCGGTGGTGAAAGAGCCTCCAGATACAAGACCGCGAACTTTGCTCATGGCGCGAAAAATCTCCATGGCGACGCTTTGGTCGTGCCGTCAGCCGTCATATCGCGGGAGTCTCTAGATTGGTTGAAGCCGTTTGTTCCAGAGCTCGAAGCTCAAATTAATGATCTTATATTAGGGCGCTTAGGTGGCGACATTCCTAACACCGTCAAGAGCCATCTTGCGGATTACTACCACCTGTTTCGACTTGCTTTTTCCAAGAAGCCGCTTCCCTGGCTAAAGGACTAAACTTCTGCGCTATTACCTCCCTTTTGCTAAGCCACCTTATGTTTAGGGCTTTTGGCATTACGATGGTTGTAGTTGGCATCGCCATGTTGTTTAAATGGCGGCGAAGATGTGTGTTGGAGTTGCGTTGGCCCACGACCTTAACGTATTTCAGTATGAAGCGGCGTGTAGAAGTCTTCCTATTGGCGCATGGCTGGTCGGTTGAGCGGACCGACAATGCCGGGCATGAGTTTATCATAAAGAAAAATGCGAACGAGTTTCTGGTTAAATGCTACCTCTCAGACGAAAAAATGTTTTCCCTAGCGATAACGGACTGTTCAGAGACCATTTATCAGAATGGATTTCGTCCAATGCTCTTCGTGTCAGCTTTTCCTGTCCCTAATAATTTCGTATGTGAGGCTGCCCAGTCAAGGATTTTCATGGTTCATTATAGGCAATTAGGAGAGATCAGCGAGCTAAACCCAGCGTCGGAAAAGGCTGTGTTCTCCTTGATCTCGTCACAATGTTGTCGACATTACTTGCAGTTGCAAAGCGGCCTCGCTTCGGGCCCATTTCGAACCTAGGTTTGCTTTTTTGCAAGTCAGCTTTTAACTCGACTTAATCAATAGCAGTCGGAAACGAAAACGGGATGTTACGAAAACTTCGATGTAGCGCTCTGCACGGCTATAGCGCCAAGATAACAAGACGAGGACAATTAGGAGGTAACTATGGGACCAAAAATATATGCACATGGCAACTGCCAAGTTTACTTTATGCACAAACTTCTTAGAGAGAAGCACAGTGATCTAGATGTGTCCTTCGGCGAGGTCCATAAGCTAGATTTGCAACGCGACATGGATCAGTACGAATCAGATATCCGTAATGCTGATTTTATTATAAGCCAAAACGTCTCAGGACAATACAGGGGTGAAAAGCGGTTCTCGCTCGATTGAATAAAAACTCATTTGAAGCAAGGCGCCGCATTAATCAAGATACCTAATATATACTTTTCGGGTTATCACATCCAGCACATTCAGATTTGGGACATCCCCACATTTGAGCCCATGAGCTATGGCGACGTTCACATCGCCCACTTTTATTCCGAAGGCTGGTCAGCAGCAGAAATATTCAAGACAATTAATCACGACGACTTCTTTCATCCGCTGTTTGTAAATTCTATGGCGTTTAACTCCATCATGGAACTGCGGCACCGAGAAGTCGAAATGGATGCAGACGTCATCGCGACCGATATGATACTTGCAGAATGGCGTACGCACCGCCTTTTTCACGTGCCAAATCACCCAACCAGACGGCTAATGGCTAGTTTTATTAATCGTCTATTCAAAATAGTCGGTTTGCCGATTACGGTTGCTCTCGACGGAGAAGATTATTTTACCCATCCAAGGCAAATAATTTACCCATCGGCTGCTAAGGGGTTGCGGCTAACATTCGATTCCCATTCAGAAACTACCGAACTACTAACGAGCAACGGGCGCCTTTCGTTTGAAGACTACGTTCATCAGCTTGTTGCTACGTATGATCGCGGCGGCGGCAGAGATCTGGTTGCAAGAAATCTGTACAAAAATCCCATGGTTCGACCATACCTAGCGCAATTCAAGAGTATTCGTTAATCACCAAATTATAGAGCGTCGGAAAAGAAAAAGAGCTGCTCATATTGTAAGGGCGATGACTCCATCACTGAAGGCAATCCGAGTTTAATATCAGTTTCTGTGGTGAAAACCTCAGCAAGCTTTATATTCAGATGGTCTAGCGCATGCGTCAAGCTGTCAGCGTTGGAGCGGCGAAATGCCGAGTGATTATGCAAGGCCGGACTCACAAAACCACTCCCTTGATTACTATTACCAAGATTTGGTCTATGGCTATCAACCATATTAAGTGCTTTCATTGTTACCGCTGCAAAGCCGCCCATATACGACATGTGCCAGCCCGCATCATCTACGATAACTTCATAGGGCGTTAAGTTGCGACCCAAATTTGCATAAAGGCAGCCAGACCGTTGACTCATCGGATCGCCTATGCGGGCCCCTTGCGGGAGAACAGCTCGTAACGTCGAGTACCGGCAAGCCACAGTACCAAGCCAGCTTTGACCGTTCCCCCCTTTGTCGCTGACATTGTTAGCAAAATATTTTATCATCTTCATATTAAAAAGGTAGAGAACGCTACCCCTAAAATTGTTTTTTAGACTAGCGACAGCGGATGGTCTTGGTATTTCGTCTAAATCCGATACCATCACCAAATCCATGTCGCTGGCTCCAGCGCGATCTAACCCCAACATTATAAAATTACGTTGCATTACTTCATAAGCGTTTCTGTTGTGCCGATGAGACATAGCGTGACTGGGTACACTATCTATGAACAAGTAAGTTATCTTGCTGCGCGCCCAAGCGAATCTCTCCTCGTGCGCAAGAAAAACAGCCGGTTTTGTATCTCCCGAAAACGTGCGACTTGTTTCAATTATAATAAATTGATCGACCACGTGAAACAACTCTTGCAATCTTACTTGAAGGAGCTCTACCTCATTAAAAAAAGTGAAGCAGTCAAAAACCTTCACCGTGGCATCCATCTTACCCTCGCGGAATAAACCTATAGCAGCCAGCCAATATACGTGATGGTGAACCGAAACTCAATCTTATCTTATACCTAACGGCGGCTCAAGCCAACCGGGTGGACTCTCACTGACGGTTGCGATATGTTACTCATCGATCATATGCCTGTTTTACAAGCAATCGCGACAGGCCCACTACAAGATCTACGGTCAATACGAACGGTCGCCAGCTAATGACGCTTTGTCGAATAAGTCTAGTTTATTGTTTAATCGCTTTGCTGCTAACTTGGTAAAGCCTGTTGCTGGCGGCACTCTCTCCCTTAATGGAAAATGCGAGGTCAATTTGGCCGAGTTTCAAACCACCGAACGCTGAATTTCCGCAGATGTCATATCCTCAACACGCAATTTCAGACCCGCCAGCTGCTTGTGGCTCCTGCTTAAACTATTTCAATGCCCGTAACTACGGCGCGATAGGCGATGGGGCATCGCATCTGTTAGCCGGAATCACTAGGAAACATGTCAACTAAGATCTCGGCTCTCCACCATTCATGCTGTCAACACTACGATTTTGTGAAACGCAAGGCCAGCCTCTCACCCGCGCTCGCTTTCTCCCCGATCAGGCGCAAGAAATCGAAACCGTCTCGCTTACGGAAACACCACCTTAGCCCCCAAAAACCGCGCTGCCAGATACCGGCTATCCCCGCTCTCCCCGGAATCGCTCGGCCTTACCGAGGTCACACGCAGTATCTTAATACTGACAGTCGGCGCAAACCCGGCCGAAACCGGAAAGCTCACCTCCATCAGGCGCGGATTGGGGTGGGCAACCTCCACTGGCTGCTCCACATCATTGGCCCAAATCACCATGTCGTCGAAGTTCACGCTCGGGTGCGGCCGCAGCCGCAAAGTGCAGGTCAGCGCGTGGGTTGGCCGCACCGGCAGCACGATCTGAATTGGCCCGTCATTGCCCACCCAGCAGAACTCAACCCCTGCCTCGTCCTTCTCTACCGGATAGGTTTTGGTAATCACCACCCCAGGCGCGTTGCACGCAAATTCGATTGGCCCCTCGGGTTTCTCCTCCCCAATCTCCGCCGCGCCCAGCATATGGCCCAATTTGCGCTCCAGCAGCGCCACCCGCGCCTCGATGAATGCCAGCTTGGCAGAAACATCGTCCAACGCTCATCCCCCCAGATTTCAATCCCACACCAGTACTATCTTGTGCACCGCAACGCCAGCCTCAACAAACACCCAACCCCGTCATTGCGAGCCGCCCCTTGGCGGCGTGGCAATCCAGGAGTCCCAAGGCAAACGCCTGTCGCGCGGCTCTGGATCGCCACGCCGCAAGCGCGGCTCGCGATGACGATACGCATGCAACAACGCCAGCCTCAACAAACACCCAACCCCGTCATTGCGAGCCGCCGCTTGGCGGGCATGGCAATCCAGGAGTCCCAAGGCAAACGCCTGTCGCGCGGCTCTGGATCGCCACGCCGCAAGCGCGGCTCGCGATGACGATACGCATGCAACAACGCACGCCTCAACAAACACCCAACCCCATCATTGCGAGCCGCCGCTTGGCGGGCATGGCAATCCAGGGGTCCCAAGGCAAACGCCCGTCGCGCGGCTCTGGATCGCCACGCCGCAAGCGCGGCTCGCGATGACGATACGCATGCAACAACGCCCGCCTCAACAAACACCCAACCCCGTCATTGC
>Ga0116229_10015933_pt1 | contig 10158 bp, 9 predicted proteins | sample S1TSphgellanicum_3_FD_87313 | JGI IMG/M metagenome (GOLD analysis project Ga0116229, IMG submission 87313) | Host-associated microbial communities from peat moss isolated from Minnesota, USA - S1T2_Fc - Sphagnum magellanicum MG | ecosystem: Host-associated > Plants > Peat moss > Unclassified... | reverse complement strand
TATATATATATATAAGATCCTTGGTGATGGCAATAACATGTCGACGACAACAATTCTAGTAGTTGTCAGCAAATTACTTTTTCCTTTTTTCTCTGCCTTGTTATATGACGCAAATACCGATTTCTTTTACAACTTACTTCATCAATAATATTCATCATATAGTAAAAAAAAGAAGAAGACGAAGAAGAAAATCTTTGTTATAAAATATTGCTGTTGTTTAATAGCATGTGCAAATGCAAATAAGTTTGATGACCTTGAACACAACTGTAGAATGACCGATGGTACAATATGAATCTTTATTTTTTTCTTTTTTTTCTCCCTCTCTTTGACCAAGGTCAACCGGACGCGATGCAATCGCGTGAGCACACATATATTCACTCTTTTTTCTTGCTCGTTCGATAAGTTTATACATAATGTGTGTTCGCGCGTTTACTCAGTAGTGGCGGTCAACATCATCCATCGGTCACAACCAAGGTTAAACTTTTGCGTGGGCATGTGTATTTCATAAGGTCGAATAGTGTACAATACATGCTATTTTTATTCTTTTCTTTCATTTACGCGTTTGATCAATCAAATGCTTAGTTCATCTACTAGATGGGTCATGCATGTTTGTCAAACATTATTATAGACGATGTAGTTTTTATGAAGAGTATATGCTATTATGGAAAATAGAGAAAAAGGAAAAAAAAATAGACATTTTGAACTCAAAGGACAAAAATGACATTTTATAATATTAAATGAGAAAGTAGCGAAAGAACGGAGCGTATAATCAAGAGTCATAAATAGATATTTGATAAAAAATTCTTTTATTAATATAAATAAAAAAAAATTGTTGTTTCTTATTCTCTATTGAACAATAAATTCATGATTAACAGATAATTTCTTATTCTTTTCGATGTGTAACCGGTCTTACTAGACAATATTCTCTAAAATGAAATATGTTTGTACATGAACTTTTTGCTTACATAAATTCAAAGCATGTCTAACAATTTATTAATATAATTAAATACGTCAAATGTATATAAATAAGATAGATATATATATATATATATATAATTTATTTTTAATTGTCTATCCAAAACATGAGTTTCTTCAAAGAAAAACTTCTGTTTTAATTTCTGAATCGAGTCATGATTTAATTCCAGGAATAGAATTATTAAGTTCTATTTAAAGCTGATTATTAAATTAGTTTTCTTTTATTTTCAATGACCGAGAAAAACTTACGAAAGAATTTATTCATTAAAAATATATTCGAGAGACCTGAATTGAACTTGTTTATTGTGATAATGTAATATTTACGTGTTTAAAAACAGGACTTTACTTATTTTATAAAAATAGAAACTAGTTACCAAATACTAGCATTCAGTTTTGTATTATTAAAGAGAAATTATGGAACTCTTTGTGGAAGTCTTCCGACAAATGTTAATGATCAAATCTTACTATATTTTATTTTTGCAGCTATTTTTTCGGTATTATTATTACCATTTGTTATCGTTTTTTTTCTTTACCAAAAAAACTTCAGTCGAAACAATGGATAACAAACGATACAACAACGTCGAAATATGGTCTATCCGAGTTGAAGAATACCCGTTTTTTTTATTAATCAAATAAATCTTTTATAAGAGATCTTGTCGTTTTCATTGTTGGTCATTATGGTTAGAATTAAATTGAGATATCACATACGTCTAATGATTTTTAGAAATACCATTAGATTGTTTCTTTTTTCATTAGAACTATTTTACAATTTAACAGAAATGAAGAAAAACTGAATAAATGTAAATATTCATTTTAATATGCATAATTCTCTTGTATAAATAATGTATAGAAGACAAAATAAAATTCATCATTTTTTTTTATACCTAGTCGTTTATCATTCTTTATTCTTTTTATTGAAAATAAAATTATAGATAATGACAAAAGCATGAACTCTTTCACAGAATAAATACGTCAGAATTATGAATTATTATCATTATTCTATAGACATGCTGTCATTTATTATTTAATCCGAATACATAAACGATCATTTAGATATAGTACTTTTTATTTTTAAATAAATTATCCGAATCCGGCAAAAGGAAAAAGTAAAAAAAATAAAATCTTGAATAAACTGAAATATGATCCTATGCAGACAAATCTCATGTTTCCCAGACAATAATTGAATACTATTTATCATCCAAGAATAAACTCATTCTGTCATTGATATAATATTTTGATTTCTTTCATTTTTTAATACACTGACACGTGCGATTTTCTCATTCATGAAAGTACATAATGGACTAAAAGTTACTTTACCGAGAAGAAAACCTTAAGTATCTCTCCCATAGTTTTTTTTTCGAATGAACTGATGGTTTTTTACTATTAATAAAGGAGTGTTCATAGTTAATATTCATAGACGAAAAACCTTGAAAAATACTATCTTGACGAGTTATGAAAAACTAATCTACCTATCCTTCTAATCGCAAATAAATAGTAAGCAGTGTTTTCAATCAGTGCTCTTGAGAACTTTCGTTTGATCTTATAGTTTTTAATTGAAAATATTACGGAAGATCATTTTAAATTCATTCATTATAAATTATTATTTTAATATTTATTTAGTAACCATAAGAAAAAGTTTGACCGAGTTTCTATCTCTTTCATGAGTTTATTTACATATGAATCAAATTTTTAAATGTGTTACTATTTACATGTTTGTCTTATTCTTTTTAATATTAGGATAAAATGACAAGTCAGTAATTGCGGACATTTAAACCTTCGTGTTTATACCTTTCATTCCATTATTAAAAAGAATGGACAGATATGTAAGTAGTAAAACGTGTGAGAATTTGATTGATACATAAATGAATTAATGAAGGAGATAGAAATTCTCCGAAACGTTTGTTTATACCTACTCAATAAATATCGCATTAATAATTTATAATTAATGAATTTGTTCCTATATTTCTATCAGAGATGAATGTCTTATTATTCAATGCTTCTAAGAATTTTAATCATAAAAAGTTGGAGTTATTGAGCTAGTTTTTGGAGAAATGTTGTTTTTTCATAACTTGTCGATGACGGCAGGTTTGCATTCCTGTCAAATGAATACATCGGACAGCATTTTTCAAGTTTTTTTTTCTATGAATAAACTGTGAACACTAAATATCTGTTAACATATAAGTTAATAAATATTTATTTTTGACTCTTTTCAGCCAGTTGAACAGATATAGCTCCACTTGCATCACATACAAATATATCACATTTTCTATAGTTAACACGTGCTGGTTGACCAAATATCATATGCCAAGTATATTCAAGTGTTCTACCTGTTAATTGATCTGAATATTGACTAGCAAGAATATAATCAATAATATTTGAATAAAAAGTTTTTGGATGAGCAAGAATAGCGTCTCTTTTAACAACAAATGATGCACAACAAGGTGCTTCGATTCCATTTTCTGGTGGAGCACCAAGTTCTTTTTGTAAAACATCTCGCCATAATTCATAATTAACTTTTTCTTGAGGATCTCGTGTATTAAGTTTAAATGAACAATGAGTCATTGAACTTGTCAATGGCATATAATTATATTTATTCCATTGTAATGCTCGTAATGCAACAACAATATCTGATGGATCTTTTTGATGCCAAGATGTTCGATGTCCATGAACGAAAGCTATTACTGATGGTAAATTTGAATAATAATCAACGATGTATCGAAGATAGGCGACAGCTTCTCGGCCTTTATTTATCTGAATATTATGACGAGCTAATGAGTCAGTTGATCGTGTATAAACAATATGTGGAATTTTTTCACCAATAAATAAATCAAGCCAATTTAAATCTTCATTATAATGTGATACAACAATCATTTTAGTTAATTGAGATGTTGTATTTATTGTTTTGTTTATAGATTTATTAATAGATGTGATAAAATAAAGGGATCGAAATTGACATTGACGAAAAGTAAGAAATAGAAATGTTAATAAAATTATCACACAAATTGGAATTAAACGACGATATTCAATAGTTAAAATATAATCTAGAGAATTATGAAATTTTTAAAGATTAAAAATGGTTTTTATAATTAGATTTTTACCTTTCAATTTTATCATATGTTGAAAAACTACATTCATTTGTTAAGCCTTTGATAATAAGATTATCAACTGAGAAATGAAGAATGTTGAAAAAAGGAAGGATTGACATTAGTAGATTTTTTCTTTTTTTTCCTTTCTGTTTGACTAGGTAGGTATGCCCACATCATTTATTATCGTAGTTTTGATTAATAAGAATAAAAGAAAAAATATATTCCATGTTATTTGATATCTATTACAAACAGTTATTTATCAGGATTATTATAGAGTTACGGGCAAAGTTCTCATCTTCCGAAATGATCTGAAAAATTCCCTAAATTTGGAGGGACTGCAGAATTCTTACCCAGCACAATTTTATTTGGAATATAAATCGAACAGCGGAATTCTACAGCAACTGATACAGAATTCTATTCGGACAGCAGCATTTTATTCAAACTATAAAGTTCACAAAATTCTGAATTCTGCTTGATAAGCATTCTGCAACTGCTGTAAATTTAACAGTTGGGATATGATTATAAACGACGAAAACCTATATCAGTAACAATTTTTATTTATTGTCCAGTTGGAAATTATTTGGATTAATTATACAACTAAATTCTAATTGACCTGGTCAAATTTCTTTGTAATACTTGACTCCACAGTTTGTAAAAGAAAAACATACGTGTTTTTCACTATCTGAGATGAAGGAAAAGACTTTGTATTAAAATTTTTGTTATTTGATCTTTTTCCTAATATATTCTAATCTATTGTAATTTGATCTTCTTCTCATTACTAAGTACACTTTAGCAGTCCATACTCGATGATTGTCAACTTAATAAAAAATCAAGAAAATGATAAATGTGTTCGACTAAATGAAAACAATATTTCAATTGGCATTAGTTTTAATTTTAATATTTCTGTTGAAAATTTTCCAAATAAATACTCGTCATTCTTTGAAAAATATCAAGTTACACGTGTCAAAACTGATATTGATTTATATACAACTATAATTTTAAAAAGCGGTATCTTGTTTTAGAGTACCCTAGAGATAAGAATACTATTTTTTTTTTATATTTATGACGATTATCGATTCTTCATTAAAAAAAGAAGATTTAATGTATTCTTTTAACTGATTTATTTTGTTTTCTTGTCAGTCGAAAAAGAAACGAACAAAACATAATAATAAAAAAGTATTTATCATGCATTGTTTTTATCTTTTTTCTTTATATTCAAGTTGTAATTGCCTTTTATTGTACTTGTTAGAATAGTTTCAAATAAAAAGACACACATTTAGTTTTCAGTGCAATTTTTTTTCTAGGCAAAATGGCAACATTGGGTGTCGTGGATTATGTTCTTCTTGTTATACTTCTTCTAGGATCGGCTGTTATCGGTGTTATATTTGGATTTATTAAATCAAAGAAGAATTCAGCAAGAGAATTTCTTCTAGGTATTCATTTAAAATACTTTTTTTTTCTTTTCATAAAGAATTCAAATATATTTTTTCTGTTACAGCTGATGGTGGTATGGGAGTAAGTTTTGAATTAAAACGAATCGTTTTGTCTTGATTGTATATGGCGTATTCAGGTATTTCCAACAGCTCTTAGTATTATGGTCTCATTTCTATCGGCTGTCACTCTGTTAGGAACACCCAGTGAAGTTTATATGTTTGGCAGTATGTATTGTTATCAAGGTAAAAGATGAAACATGGTCAAGTTGTCTACAATGAAAGAGGGACATAGGGAGTGATCACATAAAAAGAATTTTTCGTTAATATTAATACTGAGTGTACTCAGTTCAGGATGCCTGTTTACTAGTAGTTAACGGTAGAATGTTTTAGATATACTGTCAATTAACTTGCGAAAACAGAGATGGAGTATGTATAGCATAATGATAGCTTAGAAATGTTTACAAAGCATACTGTATTAATGAATATCAGTTAAAATAATGATTATCTTTTAGCTATTTCATGGTCAATTGCTTCGACATTATCGGCATTGATATTTATGCCAAAATTTCGTGAATTGCAGTGTACAAGTGCTTATGAAGTACTTCGATATTTATTTTTATTAAATACTAAAATATATTATTTAGTATTTAGAAAAACGTTTTGATCGTTCAGTACGCATTTGTGCATCATTGGTTTTCTCGTCTTTTATGGTAAAAACTATATGATAATTCAATTTTCTTTGTATTTATTATATCAATAGTTAATCTATATGGCAATTGTTTTATATGCTCCTGCATTAGCACTTAGTCAGAGTAAGTCATTTATTCAATTTCTGAAATGAAACTTGATAATCGATTTTATTCAGCTACTGGTTTAGATATTTGGCTTTCTGTTGTTTCGATTGGTGTCATTTGTACCTTTTATTCATCAGTAGTATGTAGAAGACAGAAGAAGTCAAAAAGAAATAATTCATTTTTTTTTATCAGGGAGGTATGAAAGCAGTTATTTGGACAGATGTTTTACAAGCATTAGTCATTCTTGTTGGTCTTTTTTCTGCAATTATACAAGGTTGTTAAAGAATATTAAAGAGAAAATAAATGGAGAAAATGTTTTTTTTTAGGTTTAATAGTACTTGGTGGTTTTGGACCAACATTTTCAATTGCATCGAAAGGCGGTAGAATACAATTTGATAGGTACCTTTTGCGTTCAAGTTAATTTTTACTCGCAGTTTTTATTATTCTTTTGTTTTTAGTATTAGTTTTGATCCTCGAGTTCGTCATACAGTATGGTCATTACTTATCGGTGGCACTCTTAATTCATTAACAACATATGGTTTTAATCAAACACAAGTTCAACGTTATATGTGTGTTCGTACAACACGTGCTGCTAAACAAGCATTGTTTATAAATGCAGTAGGTGCTGCTCTTATTATTCTTTTGTCTGCTCTTATTGGAATTATTCTTTATGCATATTATGCTGATTGTGATCCATATACAGCTGGCTATGTATCAGATATAGATCAAATATTTCCTTATTTTGTTATGGAAGTTTTAAGTGATAAACCAGGTTTACCAGGAGTATTTTTAGCTTGTATTTTTTCTGGTTCATTATCAACAATTTCATCTGGTTTAAATAGTCTTGCCGCTGTTATTATTGAAGATATTTATAAAGGTTTATTGGGTAGAAAATTAACTGATGAACGACAAGGTTTTGTATCAAAAATCTTTTCGGTTGTCTTAGGAGCTATTGTTATTCTATTAACTTATGTTGTTAGTTATCTTGGATCAATCCTTAATGCTGCATTATCTTTATTTGGTGTTTTATCAGGACCAATTATGGGCGTTTTTTTTCTTGGTTTCTTTTTCCCACAAGCTAATCGTCGTGGAGGTTTGATTGGTTTTCTAACAAGCATTTGTTTACAATTCTGGATTTTTCTCGGCGCACAAATAACAAAAAGTCAAATGAAAAGTGAACGTTTACCATTATCAATTGCTAATTGTACTCCTCCAATTAATAGAACAGAAATAATTCCTGCTTCGTTTAAGTAAGATTTAAATAAATATCTAAATTAGTTTTAGTTTTATCTTTTAGACCTGATCCATTACTCGATTTTTATTCTGTTAGTTATATGTGGTATTCACCAATCGCTGTTCTAACTGTTCTTATTGTTGGTCTCATTGTATCGTACTTAACACATCCACTTAAAGCCAATGAAGTTGATCCAAAATTACTTATACCAATAGGTGATATGTGTTGTTGTTGTTTACCTAAATTTATTCGTAATTGGCTTCGATGTGGTGTTGATTACGAACATTCTTTTGAGGTTTGTATAGTACAGTAATTTGTCTTTTAGTAAGTAAGATATATTTTCGCTTTATCTTTGTAGGAAAATAATAATAATATTGAAATAAAATCTACAGAAGTACTTGGTACCAATACAAAACCTTTCTTTCGATCGAATAACGTTTCACCAACTCCATCGATACCAAAAACAGTGAATGGGGTTTATGATAATCCAGCAATGAAAATATTTGACGAAGAACCTCGTCATGAAAGATTTTAAATTTTTTTTCTATAATCAAACAATCGTTTGATTTTAATATTCCAAGTAAATTTCATTATTTTTATGAATATCCGACGTATATTCATATAGTTTTCCAGTATAAATAAAAATAAATTTACATAAGATTGACTTTTACTTTTCATTAGCGGCATCTATAATATGTCAAATAATATTTCTTACATTCATTAAAATTAATATTTGAGTTCTTCTTCTTTCTGAAAATATTTCAATGAATTTTAATTGTTTTTCTTTTTTAAATTATAAGAATCTATGACAGTTGCTAAGCAATAATTAGTATCAGAAATGTCTTCATGATATATTGAAAGAAGATTGCGCGATTAATCCTTACGAGTAACTAAAATGGTTGACGAAGCACTTTCTAATTTTGGTTTATTTATTGATGATGAAAAAAAAATTCGTTTAATTGATCCAGAACGAGTAGCTGATTCAGCTGAATTACGTGATGAATGCAAAGATTTTATCGATAGTATGCATTTTATTAATTATTTCTTCTTTAAATTAACTTTCGAAATTTTTTTATTAAGATGTTCTTGAATTCAAAAAAATTGTTGATACATTAATTGAAAAAACTGAAGAATATTCAAAACAAGTAGAAGCAACAAGACTTAAAGTCAGTTTTAACAAAATTGATCAATGATAATTTCTTCTTGGAAATTTTAGTCGATTGGAGCAAAGAATATGTTGAAATCAGCTGCAAAATATCGTGAATTTGAAAAACAACAATTACAATCATTAATTCGAGAAAAAATAATTGAACTTGATCGGTATATAAAAATATTCTTTAGTATAATTAATGGAATTATTTCTATTAAATAGACTTCGAGCTGAATATGAATCATTACAAAAAACTGAACGTGAACAAAATGAAAAAATGGAACAACTTTCATTAAAAGCGTATGTATCATTAGTCTTATTTTATTTTTAATCTAATCAATTTTCTTTCTATTTTAGATCATAATATTTTTTTTTTCTTCAATCATTTTTTTTCTTTATTTATTGTAAAATAAATTTTAGATGTTTACTCTTATTAGCTTGTTCTTCTTCTTATTATTTCCTACAATTGTTCAATGTGAAAATCTAACCATCAATCCATCTGATTCAAGTAGATTATCAACATTTGTTTCTCTTTGTTCTTATATGATTTCTTTTAGATATCGGAATATGTTCATGTGATTTGAATAAAAATTCATGTGATGTATCATGTTGTTGTGATACAGATTGTTCAGTAGACGATATAAAAACATTTGATTGTAATTCAAAAACAAATGAAAATACTAAGTAAATCGAATACAAAAAAAATAAGAAGATTTTTTCTTTTGATGATTTATTTAGTAGAATTTCATCGCAGTCTATTGTACAATCTACATGTTTCAAAGATATATCAATATATAAATCAAATTCACCACATGTTATTCAAAAAAAAGATGATATGATCTGTGTTGATCATACGCGAAGTTAGTCGTTGCATTATCTTGATTTTATTCAAAGTATTCTATTTAGATGTAGATACGAATAGTGAATATTACGAGAAAATAATTAATCAAGAAATAAATTCAAGTGTTTTATCACGCTCAATTAATATCGATAATAGTGTTTCATCACCAGTTGGAACAGCAATTGATCTAACTATTTATCAAGTAAAATATTATTGATATCACTCTTTCAAAATAAAACAACATGTTGATAGGAAGTAGTGAGAGAAATTTTACATCAAATTATCCTTCTGTTCAAGTTTTTTTGATTGTTATACAGATAGTTTGAGTCAATATGGGTAAATCAACTAGTTACTAATTTGTCTTTTGTATCGAATTCTTGATAGAACAATGTTCAAAATAGTCATGCAGACATTTTATGGATATGCGATAGTTTCATAGTCAATTACAATTTCTTTGCAAACTGATTCTCGTCTTGAAAATGTAAAAGTTTTTTTTTTTTTATGTAAAAGAATGTAACATAAAATATTTATAAATGTTATAGGTAGGTACTTCGGTATTCAGATACATCAACACAACTAGTAAAACGACTTATTATTCTCTACCAGTCAAACTTTTCAACAATCCAACATGCTCCGGATACCAAC
>Ga0116229_10015932_pt1 | contig 10159 bp, 9 predicted proteins | sample S1TSphgellanicum_3_FD_87313 | JGI IMG/M metagenome (GOLD analysis project Ga0116229, IMG submission 87313) | Host-associated microbial communities from peat moss isolated from Minnesota, USA - S1T2_Fc - Sphagnum magellanicum MG | ecosystem: Host-associated > Plants > Peat moss > Unclassified... | reverse complement strand
TAGCATTACAGTTTATCCTAGTTAGTATGTTTACATGGTATTCATGCTAATGGAGTAGGAAAAGGACTTAGAAGTGATGCAAAAATGTGTCGTTAACATTTGGTGACCATGTTAGGGAATTTTTAATTGTTATATTGAAAAATTAAGAAAATGAACATATTTTGACTAATTTATGTGAGATCTTTCCATTTAAAACTGGAATAATTGAAATGGAAGAAGGTAAGCTGATAGAGGTAGATAAACTAGGTCTGGGATTTTGCTTAATTCATGTATTTTATGTTGTTTTACCTTGCAGATTTACAAATATGTTGGGGGTTTACATAATAGAGTTGAAAGGTATCATAATGAATAAAATGACTATCATAAATGTTGAACAAGTAGTAGCTTGTTCCAATTTATTCACATATTATGAGCAAAATATCGTTAATAATTTAAAAACTTCATGGGGGCGGAAAAGTATGGTGCATTCAACATAGAACATTAATAATTGATGCCACAAAATTAATAAATATAGAAAATGGTTGTTAGTAATGGTATACTTATTCACATTCATATTAATCAAAAAGATTGTAGCAATTCATCACATGGTTAAGTTTCTTGATAGAAGGGAGTTTACAAGACCAAACATAATGTTTTGGTAAAATAATGAATGTAATGTGACTCTGGGCTCCTAAATTTTCAAGGTTTGATCATGTAATGACATTGAAAGGAAATGAAGAATATTGTTTTGAAGAAATATTGTTAAAATAATTTTGGTCAACACTAATGATATCACATCCTTATGAAAAAATTGAGAAAGAAAAATTAGAAGAAAATGGTTGTAATAAAGAAACAAGGATTGCCTAAAATCTATGATGGATAGAAGTAGATAGAAAAAAGAACAAAATAAATTGAAGGATTAAAGAAGACAAAATCGATAAAAAAACTAAAGAGGTTATCATTTCATCTCAATAGTCTATTATACATAATAGATGGAGGGGTCATGGTGTTATTTTTTATTCACCTATAGAATATCAAACACTTGAACCCATAGAAGAAAAAGTTGAAATCATAGTAGCTCAAACTAATGTTGAAAAAATAGCTAGATCACCAATGAAAAAACTAGATAGTGGACACAATCAAGTTCACCGTATGAAGAACATGAAGAGTTCGACCATGGAGATTAACACATTACAATTGAACACACCAAAGGCAACTATTGTTTTTGGATCACTTGATTGGGTAACAAAAAAAGATGGTTATTGCCAAAGTGATGAGCTAATGACCAATCAATAAAATAAGTTATCAATAGTCGCAATAATGATAAGCCTTTAGAAAGACAATTATTTAGATTATTTTTTCAAAGTCTTAATTTTGTCAACACGATTTTTTTTCCAAATGTTCAACCAACAACGCCCCAATCATGGTTGTACCACCTACTAATGTATTACATTTTCAACTCCCTAAATATCATGATAACAATGACCCACTACTACATATTTGACAATTGACTAAGGTATGTGTAACAAATGGAGAAGATATAGAAGATCTTAAATTAAATATTTTCCCAATTCTTTAAGAGAATGTTGACAAACTTACTATATATAAAATTAGTGGGTTCCTATCATATGAATATAAAATATCCTTGCAACTTAAGGAAACCTTTATATTTATTATTAACCTTGTAGAATAGGAGATAAAATGAAAATGTTGCCATACAACAAGCACAATTTTAGGAGATCAAATGGTATGTAATTCTTTTTAAGCTCATTTGATGATCCTTGCCCCTTACACAAATATGACCTACTATAAAATTAAAAAATCCATCTTATTTATTGTACATTGATGTTATATTATTATTTTATTACTTAACATCTTGACACTAATTATATTCTAATTTGCAAAAAATTATAAATTTCAAATGTATTTTTTTCAAAGAACAAAATTTTGTCAAAAAAATACATAGTTTTGTGGAATATTCAAAAATATTTTATTCTTGATGTGAAAATTTCAAAATCCATTAATTATTCTAGAAACAAGTGTTGAATTTACCTTTGTATTACATTAATCAAACTTATTCTTAAATATTAAATATTATCAATCTATAAAATCATACGTGTTTCTTACATCCTACGAATATGTTGGGGTTACAACTTTTTTTGAATGCATGTCATTAATTGAATCAAATGCATGGGAATATGAATGATTATTGCCATGCAAGCTTATAAGAAGGGAATTTTTAAAAAAGAAATAAGAAGAAAAAGAAGTGATTTAGTTCGTGAGCAATACATCAATGTTTGCAAATGAGATGGACAAGATTTTTAAAACCACAAAAGTTGATGAAAATAATTTAAAATTCTATATTATGAGAATTTTCCAATTTTTATGTAGTTGAAACATGTTCAAAGTTTGGCTCTTAATTTCAAAATCAACATTATTCAAAGATTTAATATTTTTGTTAAATCAATGTTAATTGTAAATGACATGTTTTTCAACCTACTATCATTATGTATCACATCAAAGATTTGAAAGCCTTGAAATTCTTTTGTGCATGTTGGTATTTAAGTGTGCATGATTCACATTCAAGTGCATTTGTATTTCACCTTTTCATTCAACAATTACATTAAAAAAATTAATGGCCTATTAAATATAAATAATTTATGTTTTGAATGATGAATCTAAAATTATAATAATTTTTTTACCTACACATCATGATTACAAATTGTCTTAAATATCTTAATTTTCAACACATCATTTCATATGAGGGGAACATCAGGTCTTGGTGTATTTTAAATCATTAAAACACATTTTACATTCATTTTTTTTATTGGATTTGATATTTAAATTTTTTCATAATGTTCATAATGCCAACATGTAGTAACAATTAATTTAAGATGATGGTAAGTTTTGGTTTTTATTGAAACTCAAAATTACAAATAAATCAATATGAGATTTCAATATAATTATGATTAAAAAAATATTAATATTTTTGGTATCTTCAATTTAATGATGATTTTAATCAAAATAAAAACATATTATAAAAAATTAAATTGATCATTTTTTCTAAATTAAATAGAATATAAAAACATAAAACTAGTCAATTTCATCTTAAATTACTTTTTGTAATGTTTTAGTGGACACCTTTTAATCATTATTAAAAACATATTCAAATCAACATTGAAAATGAAATATCCAAAATTTAACATTTTTATCAAAGCTTGACAAGTTTACATTATTTTTATCAATTTTATGAATGTGAAATTAGTTAAACTTAATGAATATATTTTAAATATTGTATTTACCATTATTTAATGGGAAGTGGTATCTAACAATCTGTTAATATCACCTTTGTAGATGACTTGTGGGTGGACATTTTATTTGCCCATTTTAACCAACCTCTCCTTGAAATGTGAAAACATTTTTTTTTCCACTTTTTATTTTTATTTTTTTTTCAAACTAGTAGAATATATTTCCCTTTTAACTTTAATTTCTTTTAGAATTACTGAAAAATTTACGCTTTTCCCAAAAATCTTGAACCTTTAAATCCTTATGATTGTTGTAAGGCCAAGGTTTTGAAAGGACATCCTATGATGGGATGCTGACCTAGCAAATGTTTTCTGAATTCAAACATCCCTATTCAAAATTCGAATTGGTGCAATGTTTTGGTTTAGAAATGACTTAAGTTTGGTCAACAACAAAAACACATTCAAACAACATAAGGATGATGAAAGATGAGGAATGTCATATGTCGATAACAAATGACAAAACAACAAGAAGCAATAGCTGGGATGTTGAAAAGGCACATTGAAAGCATTAGGACCATTAAGTTGTACATGATTTTTTATTATTATTTATATTTTTTATTTTTATTTTTTTGAACTAAGGGTCATTGGGAACATGGTAGGAAGGACATTGGGGGACATTGCAAAGGCCCAAATTATTATTTTTGAGATGAAGAGAATGTCAAAAAGTACATCATGGATGTTAAAAATATCAATGTTTTAGAAAGTGAAATTAAATATCAAATTCTAGAATTAATGAAAATGAAAAATTTCATAAACAATTTATATGATCATGGATTACTAATGTCTAGTAACTAAATTTTTTCAAATAATTTATTTAAGTAACTTTTAAAATATTAATATTTTGACCTTATGTCAATCAATCGTCATTGATAATGCAAAACAATGCCAAATGCAAATTGATAATTGAATTCATAATCACTTTTGAAGTGCTTATGAACCTTGACCACTTGAATTGTTGACTTCATTTTGCTTTCACTTGTATGTTGTAAAATTGACATTAACAAATGCACAAAATGCCAAGAAGTGTCATTTGGCAACACGATTTGAAAATCCAAAAAAAATTATTAATTAAAAAGAGTTATCAAAAATTTCATAAGTCTTGCATATAATTTGTGTTGGCACAAGAGGGAACCCTATAATAAATAGAAAGTTGTGAGGTTTTATTTCAAAAATTATTAAGGAAGACAATGTGAAATATTGTTTGTTGGGCCCTATGGGGACAAGGTTCCTCAAATTGGTTTTATGGTTTTAGAAATTGTGCAAAAAAATGCTGATTTTAGATTGGTGGAACTAATGGAACCAATTTGATGGTTGGAGGTATTTACACAAGGGGAGGTTTCAAGTAGCTTTTGTGTTCATGTGGTTTAGGGTTTAAGGGGATAACAACAAAATGAAGGTTAAGTTATCTAGAGACCGTTTGAGTTGGGTGGTGTTAAGCAAGTCATGTGTGATTTCATGAAGAGGGCATTAAAGGTAACCTAGTTGTTGTTGTGTGTGATATTGTGAGAAGGGCATTTGAGGTAACTTAAGTGTTGGTGATTGAAGGTGTAACGTAACAAGTGTTGTTGTTGGTGGTGGAAGTTGTTTTGTTTTGAATGTGCAACATAATTGGTGTTGTTTTGTTTTGAGTGTGGAAGATAGTTGATAGTGGTTGGTTTTGTTGACTTCGTTTTGCTACTATAAGTGTTTTTATTTTCATCAATTTTGTGTTAGTACATAGTTGGTGTTAGTATGCCATTACTAAATGCAAGTTGCATAATGAAAAAAATTACATGCGCATTTTCTTGTTTGCTGCAACACACATGGTCTAGTGTTGCCGAGCTCTCTTGCACTTGGTGAAGAACACAACCCAATGTTAGGAGAAAATTGCACCCAATCCCTTGGTTGATATACAATTTATTTCCTTGTTTTAAACTTGATACATCAAAAGCAAAAGCATGTTATTTTGCAGTTCTGTATATATGTGTGCCAAACAAGGTAAAGGATCATTTTCTATAGTTTTGTTTGCATATTGGAGTGGAGATTTACAGAAAGTGGAGATTTGGCCTCAAGAAAAAGGTGAGGATAATCTTTGGGATTTCCAAAGGATTTTTTGTGCACTTTGTTTTTTTTTCTCCGTTTTCGTGGCTTTGTTGTAATAGAACTTGAACACAAAATTTTGGTAGATTATTTTAAATTTTGAGTTTGTGGAAATTTAGAATTCTCTTCCTATTGGGACATTGTGCAATTTATGACACCACACAGTATTACTATAGACGATAGTAAACATAATCGATTGAATTCGGTTTTAATTATCAATTGTTGTAGCAATTGTTGTTGCAGATATTACTATAAAGCAATAGTTGATAATCTACTAGGAGAGAGTGTATCATGATGAGAATAATTAGTTGTTGGAATGCTAAAAAGTGAGAAAGATGACGAAAAAATGATGATGAGCAAGAAGATCATATATTCATATGTGGGGTTTTCTATATTCTATGATGGAAGGACGGTTTAAATATTTTGAGGTTAATGTGAAATGGTTGATAATTTCCACACAAAATTTGTAATAAATAATTTATTGAAGAAATGTTTGTTTTTCAAACATCTGGTTTTTTCATGCAACTCTGAAGAAGAAATGCATATTTTGAATGCCATATTTGTAAGATCGTTTGAAATATATTAGTTAGTTAATCAATAGCACTGTGGATTGTTCTAAAATGTTTAAGAACCTTAGGACTTACATGTTGTATATAGGATCCTTTTATGTATATATGATAGTTATAATTTAGTGATATTGGTTTTGAATAAATGTTTATATTTCTGTGGATAGGACCATCTTTTAAATTGTATCTATTTCTTTGGACATTATCATTTACAAGTGTTTATTTTTTTTGGAAACTTTGATTTGGGAAACTTATTTGTGGGAAATTAAAAAATTGACTCAAGGTTTTCTTTCTTGGCTAGGTCTAAATTGAAAGGTCTATTGGGATTTTTTTCCCAATCACCTCTTATATAATACAAAAGATTTGTATCCAATCTTCATTAATATATTTAAAATAATAAATAATAATAATAAAGCTTATTAAATTGACAAACTTCCAAATCAAGTATATATTGAAATATGATAGTTCACAAAATAACACATGTTCTTTGTTTATATAAAAATAATAAATTATTTTGAATCTTAAAATTTTATATTAAAAATGTCTAATAACATCTATTAATAATAAAAAATTATAAAAAAAACGTTGAATAATATCTTTAAAAAATTCCCAAAAAATCTACAAATAGTATAAATTATGATGAGAATTTAAAGAACTTAAAAAAAAATGAAGTGATTTAAATTGGACTTTGGCATCCTTGTATTTGATAATAAAAATAAAAATAATTTTTTTTTATAATAATGAAATTTGATATTTACAAGTATAAAAATTAATCATAATTATATCTAAAGGAAAACGCATAATTCATCAAATATAAAATTGATTCAAAGATTAAATTAGAAAATGGATGTAGATATTGAGTTGGAAAAAATTGGTTTGAAACAAATCATTAATTTTTAGTATAATGTGGGTGAATTTTTATTTGATGCAACATGATATTTACTAAAATATTCAATTAGTTTTAGAATGATACAAAAAAATAATATGTCACATTTAACAAAATATTTAAGGCTTGGCACACCTAAAGCTTTAAAATGTTGTCGACAAGAATTAAATTTTGAATTTTTGCATGATCTTCACCATGGGAAAACAAATGATGAAGAAAGTTATATTCAAAAAATGTTTGTTTCAACAATAGATGGTGGATTATGGAGTGATTTCACTACTATTTATTAGATATTTAAATATTTGCATCGTTCAATTCATGTTTGGAATAAAATCAATGCCCTAAAAATGGTTAAAATAAAAAAAAAAATGTGTCAACGTTTTTAAACCTTATATATGGGAACAATCTTTTTGAACTTGCTGAAATTTATTTAGAAATTACAAATATTCCTATTTATATTCATAATGATGAAAAAAGAAAGAAATGATTATTAATCATAATATGGATATAAATAATAAAACAAAAAAAGTTGATAAAAAAAGATTTAGTTGGAATTTAAAATTAAATAACAACTTGTTACAAATTAAAAAACCCCATTTTAATTGGATGGTGCACGAAATTTCTTTGATATTTATTTAAAAATATCCACATCTCTATTCAAACATGTTACAAATTAAACAACATTTGAAATACCTTGAATCAAAAGAAAACAAAAGTCATGTAAATATTGATATTTGTTTATTTGAAAATAATGAACATTGTCATAATAATGTAATTGAAAAGATTTAAACATAACATATTAACAACATTTCAATAAAAATATTATCATCTAATATAATTGATCAAAAATTAATGAACAATTAAAAAAAGACCTTTTTTTTTCATTTTCCCCATTTTTGAATGGAAAAATAAATACTTATCATAATTTCTTTCTTAAATATCAACAAGATATTAAAAATATTGTTAACATGTATATTATTGTTGTCAAAGGTTATATTTTGAATATCAAATTTCTATTATATCAAAACCATATATTGAAAAAATTCCTTAACGAAATTTAAAAATGAAAAAACTATTAAAGATGTATTAATATGGAAATCTTGTAAAAGAAAATTTGACATTGGAAAACCTTTTGATTTACTCTTACGAAATCATATTAAAACTAATAAACCAAATTAAAAATTTCTTTTAATGTTAAATAAAATAGAAGAATGTTTAATTGCACCACTTTAAGCATTCACACAAATATTTTAATTACAAGGATATGGACAATATGGATTAAATGGAAGTATTGTCAATGTCCCAACAAATTTGAATATTATTCAAATTGTTTCACTTTAGATGTTGTATGAAGATTATTTAATTTCTATCTTTTGAAGAAAAGAGTTAAACTATAAATTTATATATGTGTCTAGTTATGTTTTACCTAACATAGCCATAAAAACATTACAAGAAATTTATAAAATGCTTTTGTATGTAGTTGTAAATGTTGTGATAAAACCAAATTAGCAAAGTTTAACATAAATAGCGAATGCAAATGGAAATAATGATTTTGCAAATGACAATTTTGGACAAACTTTTGATTTCCATAATTTAGAAAAATTCAAAGAAATTAATAAAAGAAACTCTAGAAAAACATTGGTACAAAACATATTGAATCTTGAACAAATCATTGATGATGATTCAAAAACTCAAGCAATTGCTGATGGAAAAGGTCTTCGACCACCTGGATTATTTCGTGATCCATGTTCAAGATAATACAATTTTGCAACATTGTTTTATGGCAATCCAAGACCATCTTTTACATGTTCATATCAAAAGATAGTACAAGTTGAATCAACAAGTGTTAATAATTTTTTTGCATATCATATAACAAATATACATTTCAAAACAATCCAAATTTTAATAAATTTTTTTGTGTGAATTCATATATAAAAAGAAAAATTATTTGGTCAATTCCTCACAACTAGTGATGTTTCAAAGAATGTAAATCTAAAAAAAATATTAAAATATGATTTAGGTTATAAATAATTAGGTCGTATTAGAACATTTCTAGATTATTTAAATCGATTTTGAAAAGACAACTTGGACCTTCATCTTTTTTTGTAACATATACAATAGGTGTAAATAACTAGCCTATTCTTATAAAAACATTTTAAAAATTACATATTGAACATGTTCAAAATCTTAATATAGAAAAAAAGATTTACCAAACATAAAATATCTTGTTAACAATGATGTTGTCATTTGTGTGCATTATTACGAACATAGGATGAATAGTTTTCAGAGGCTTCTTAAAAATAATAATATTTTATTTGGCAAAATAAATGATTACTTTTATATAACAAAATTCCAAACCACAGGTTTAGCCCATGGTCATGAATTATGGTCTAAAAATGTTCCTATATTTGGAATTTTTACAAATGAAGAAATTAAAAGTTTTGTTGATAAATATTTGACAACTGATCAAAATATTTTCAAAATAAATTTTTCTAATAATCAAATACATCAACATAAATAACATGTCGAAAAAAACAGTAACCATTTTGTCAATTTTAATATCCAAAACCATCAATGAGATGTACAAAAATATTAACACCTTTAAATGAAAAATAATTCAAATCTTTGTGAAATAACTTTCCAAATTTTCAAAAAACTTGTTGATATGATATTAGGTTTAGAAATTTCATTTGATCAGTTTTCTTCATATTTACATGTAAATGAACAAATAAATTTTATTGTTTTACAATGTACTATACAAAAACCAACATTGCTTTTGAAATGTAAACCAAATAATATATGAACAAATGCTTTTAGTATACATGCAAGACCTTTGTGGGAAGCAAACATAGATGCATAGTTCATTTAGATCCATACACAACAATAGCTTATTGCACTTCTTATTTATCCATCCCACTATATCATTCAACAAGATCATTCCAATTTATAAATACTTGTGAAAAAAAATTAGAACATTTGGTTTATTATCATAAAAATATTAAACAAATAATCTCCGAATCCAATAAACATCCATTGTAAATCATTAATTGAAAAATACAAACGCAAAATGAATCATGTAACCATATTTTTTAGTAGAATTTTTTGCTAATCTTGATACTAAATCATCAAAAAAACATAAACATAATAAAATTATCCATTGGGTTTCATTTAATTTTCATAAATTATTATAGAAAATTATTGCTTTTATTTATGCCTTTTCATGGATTAGAAAGTAATACAAAATGTCAACATGAAACATGTTTATTTCAATCTAAAAGATGACATTGAAAAAAAAAAAAATAAAAAAAAAATATATATATATATATATATATATATATAAAAAT
>Ga0116229_10015926_pt1 | contig 10161 bp, 8 predicted proteins | sample S1TSphgellanicum_3_FD_87313 | JGI IMG/M metagenome (GOLD analysis project Ga0116229, IMG submission 87313) | Host-associated microbial communities from peat moss isolated from Minnesota, USA - S1T2_Fc - Sphagnum magellanicum MG | ecosystem: Host-associated > Plants > Peat moss > Unclassified... | reverse complement strand
TATATTCTGGCTACCTACTGGAGCCAAATACAAAAATGTTGTGATTTTTGTTTTCTCAAATTCTGGCTATTGAAAATATGGTTTCTTTCTCACATTTTCAGTTCTTAATTCTTCTTTTTGCTGAAAATGTTTCTAGTGAAAGAAAAAAGCTGGTCTGAACAGTAATCTCTGCAACCAAGTTTGGGGCTTCAAAATAAAGCTAACAAAATTAAATCTTCCCCTTGACTTGCCATGGAAAAACCCTAACATAGGGTAGTACAGGGACAACTTTAACGCACACACATCTGTCCAATAATTAATTATTTTGAAGACTCCATGTTGAAAATTAGAATATTCCCTACTATTATTCCAAAAGATTTTGTATGCTTTACAAAATATTGTTCCTTGACAAAGGTAATTTTTTTCTTTTTCTTTTTTTGAAAACTTCAACATTCCTATAAATAATATAATTAGTGTAGAAGCTGCCAAGGTACCACAGTAATCATGTTCTTCCCTTTCATTAGAATTAGAAAGGCGAGGCTTGGGCGGTGTGTGGAATATGTACGTATGTGCTTGAGCTTTGGATTCGGCTGTCTGGCCAGTCAGTACCCAACACATCTCCGGGCGGCTGACCGGTAGGGTAGGACAAACAATGGTGGGTCCATCTCACAAAATGGTCGGTTAAGAACTGGCCCACCAGTTTTGTTTGATCTGACTAAGTTGATCTCTTTCTGTGTCATTTCTTCCTTTGGGGATTCATTATTTTTTGCATATTTCTCCTTGCTTTTTGGCAGCAATACATCTACTCCTTCCTCTCTGGGACCCCTCTTTACTTCTCCTCCCATGCACGTAACAACAACAACACCAACGGAAAGATTGCATGGGAAAGAAATTGAACATTTCTCATTACGTAAATGTTACTCAGGACAGATTTAATTCACCCTGAGCTTCTTAGGGTCACCCTCTTCCTTCCTTCTCCTCCCCATGCATGTAAAACATGTGATAAAAACAACAGAAATATTATTTCATGGGAAAGAAATCGAGCATTTCCAATACCCTAAATGTCACTCAAGAGTGATTTCACCCTAAGCTTCTTAGGGTCAACTGCTGTCTCAAATGCATGGGAACAAGCATATAGAAGATCCTAATATGCCTAGCAAGATTGTCTAAAGTTCTTAGTGATGTAGCAGAATCTCTCCTGAGTGCCCATTATGTCAGATAATGGTCATCGGTCTGACCTGGCAGATCATGGCCGCCCGCCACTCGGTTGGGTCATCCCAGTGGTCCAGACTCCACACCTAATATGCATTGAATTGAATCACAACCACACAAATTCTTTTGGGAGTTTGGGACAGGGGCTCCACCTAAGGGATTCTTTTCTTTTAGGTGGCCATGAGGATCAACTTTATCAAATTGGGGAAAGAACCGCACTTCACTTGCTCTATTTATTGAGCACTCTAAGTTATGTGCAGTGTTGGATGGGTATTTGATTTCTCATACCCACTGGTTCCGAGTATTTGAAAACTTTCAGAAGCAAAGAAACTGGTGGTTCTGGTTAATATTTCAAGAAAAAACTCAAAGAACCGCCAGGTTTCAGGAAATAACTGGCGAAGAACCAGTGGTTTTCTGGGCAGTTATTTGACTTCTTCAAATTTTTGAGAACATGGTTATGTATCGGAATGGGTTATTTGCTATAACCATGGTTATAGCAGAACTGAGTACTTGTTCTTGGGAAACCACAATAATGAACCCTAAGAACCACCCTGATACCCGACAGGGGTTTGGTGAAGTTTCTAACAACCCTGAACTCTGGTTATGTGTAGGGTAAAGCCTGAGGCCACGGGTTTCCCGAATATAAAGACCTGCTCCAAATTCTTTTCCCTGTGATACACCTAGCATGTATCACTGAAAAGAGGGGATGCATTATGAATGTTGCAAATGCAAAATGTGACAGTTGTGAAAAGTGAAGGAGACAACAGAAAACGAGAGGAGACAACTCAACAACTACAACCTACAAACACATACCAAAAACCTAATTTGGACTCCTCTGGGTATCAAAAGGGTGTGAGTCTGGATTTTTGACAATTAATTTGGACCTTTATTTCCCCTGGGATCGAGTCTAGTTACATACATCTAATTTTATAAGTGGCCAGTTATGAGGTGGAGGTGAGCAACAACTTCTAGAAATTCCCAACTAGAGGTGGTTCCTGGTTTTTTGAAAAAATAACCCCCAACTATCATATATGCATATATCTGGCCTAAGAATCAACAAACACCCACCCACACTGGAAAAAACACACTGCACAACATGCCCTGCAACTGCAGTGCATATATATTCAGAGCAGGTCTTTGTGAACACTAGAGTTGTTGGGACTTCCAAGTTCATCACATGTTAGTGTTAGAGGGATGTCTCTCCAATGAAGACATCCCTACTGACTAAAGCAACTGAACAACAACAAACAACAAAATACTAATGCTGAGTCTTCCCAAAAAAACAAAAACAAAAAGGAGTAAATTACTTGCCTGATTATGGAGCCAATTAGTTGAAAGCTCACCATGAACAGCCATAACCTGAGGCATAATTAGGCCCAATTCTGGTTTTGTTGTTAAGCTCTGCCCCCCACACATCAGGGTTTGATTTTGAGTTTCTACCTTAAAATATCTCGTTTCACACTTGTGAAAGTGATATGGTTGTTGGAACTTGATTACACTTGCTGGTTCACATGAGATCTTAGTCGTCATGTTCAGATTGAAATGCAAATGGTTAGGGTTGGGGCTTTTGTTTTTTGCCATTAGATTGAAACATGAGATTGAAGTATATGCTCCCAGTATGTGACAACAATCCATAACAAGTCATCAAGGGACAAATTTATCCAACCTTAGATGATCATAAGCAAGTCACCAACTGCAATTCCATGAATTTGGGGTGACAGGCTGGCCAATCTGTGTGTCAGCTGGCTCATCAGAGCCATGATCCCTAAAAGGCTTACATAGCAACAAGAGTGCAGGTTCAAATCACCACCAGCTGGTGGTGTTTCAATTTGCCTCTTTTGCTCCTGCCAACAAAGTCTGTTGTAAACTGCCGGGATTACTTAACCATATTCTTAATCCCAGAGGATACTAGAACTAAAAATATGACTATTAATGATTCTTTATGAGAAAAACTTGCATCCCTTAAAGCGCCAGCAGAAGATTTCTAGTTTCTCTGGAGGGCATGTTACCAATTGGAACTTTTTCTCCAAATTACAGCACATTTTGAAAAGTGGAATGCACCCTCCGGTAAGTAGGCTTTTCTGGTTTTTCTGTGATACCCACTGGGTATAATGAGAAAAAATGAAATTAAAAAAAAATCTCCCAGTGGTTTATGTCAATTATTTGCTTCTGAGTGGGGCATTCCTGAAATAAGCGCCCCTCAGCTCCACCTCAGGCGGGTGCTTAATCCTGGAACACCCTGCTCCTTGACCATTACGCCACTCATAACACATTGGGACAATGTAGAGATTCCTCACTGGAAGGAAACCTGGAAGCTTTTCAGCATACAGATGACAAGAAAAGAAAATCAACCCAGTTTAACAATAAGCTCAACAAAACAACAAAGTCAACCAGTTTAATACTAAGCTCAACCCCGTTTAACACTAAGCTTGGCAAAACAAGAAAGTCAAATTGGTTTAACACTAAGCTTGACAAAACAAGGAAAGTCAACCTGGTTCAACGATAAGCTCAACAAAAAAACTGTGATTGAGAATGTCTTCCTTGGCATCTTTGTGGCATTGTTACCTACTAAGCTCAACTAAACAAGGAATGTCAACCTGGTTTAGCACTAAGCTCGACAAAACAACTGTGATTGAGAATGTCTTCCTTGGCATCTATGTGGCATTGTTATTACGTACTAAGCTCAACAAAACAAGAAAGTCAACCTGGTTTAACACTAAGCTCAACCCATTTAAACACTAATCTTGACAAAACAACTGTGATTGAGAATGTCTTCCTTGGCATCAAGTTTGTGACTTTGTTACCCAAGTTCAGATGGGCTTTCATCTGTGCACCTTTCAGCTTGAGAGACCTCACTTGAAGAAACAGTACAAGTTGGCACAAGGCCAAGGAGGGGCAAAGCTCAAACAAGTGGACCTGGAAAAACCTAGTGAAAACTAATTGAATGCATAAAGATAAATGCCACTTAAACTAGATGAGGGAGGCCCACTAAAGGGTCTTGGAGCACCATGTCCTAAGGTCCTCTTTGGAGAGGTGGCCTTTCATGGAAGGATCTGTCCACCTTAGATAGAATGTACAATAACCTCAAAAAGATAGATAACCTCTGAACATCAAGGTTCTAAGTTCTAAACAGTGTTGTGCAGTTTTCTTTATTTTCAAAGTACTGCTGGTTCAAGGTATCCCACCACACACCACCCCCCCAAAAAAAATTAGAATAAAATAACCACCAGTTCCGGGTATTTCAAAAATTTATCAGAAATGTTTGTGTCTTTTGGGGGGAAAAAAAAGAAAAAAAACAGAAATAGAAAACCAACTGGTTTTGAGTATTTCAAAAACAGCAGAATCATAGAACCACCAGTTCTGGGTATCTCAAACCCTTCAAAGAACCACAAGTTGTCATGAAAGAACTGCCAGTTCTTTCCCGGTTATTTCCAGGTTCTTTGACATTTTGCATTTTTGCTGGGCTGGTTCCAGGGGTGGGTACCACGCATTTGTTTTTGTTGGGTTGGTTCCAAGTGTAGGTACCATAATTTATTTATTTTCCAGGTCAGTTTTGGGGGTGGGGGTTTCACAAAATGGTAATCACCAGGGATACTAAACCTATATATATCCAGTCTGAAAACTGGCAAAGAACCGTTGTTGACCCAAAGAACCGCCCAACACTGGTTGTAACTTGGCACTCCACAAGTTCTTTCCACCTGTAAACAAATAAGAGCAAAGATCAGGTCATTAAACGTGTGTTGAGAGCAATGTTGGCAAGCATTGAGGTGAAAAGCAAGCACCAAAAAAGTTATTGTCCCTCGTACCAACTAGAGAAACCATATTCAAGCATCATCTAGCTTAATACCTATCTTGGGCTTTAAACCCTGAGTTATAGACTAATTGATACTCAGAGCAATACCTTGGGTAAGCAAGTATTAGCTTAGATGTCGAGAGCCAAATCAAGACAAAGAAGGGGGAAGTCTTGCATTGGGGCAGTGGCATCCAACCTTAACTGAAACCAATTTATTTGTTATGGTCAAGACTCAAATGCACTAAGGTTGGAGGTCCTCTCCTCATTTCACCAAGATCCCCTAGAATGTAGGTATGAAGAGTGCACACCCTACCTACAAACCATATATTAGCATGAACTTAATACTATATAATTAATTAGAATAGTTAATTGCATAGAAGTAGGTACATAAGCTCTAATTAAGTAAAACTAGCACCAATTGTAAATTATTGCTAATTACAACTCCAGCATCACACAATTTGATTAGCCACCATCCAATTGAGTGCATGCAAACACTTTGGTTGCACCACAGAATCCTTTTTGCCACTGTTTCCTAAAACATATCTCACATGTATAAAATTTACCATGTATTATGGCTTTGTATCTCTTGGAATCCTTGATTACAAATACAGTAAAGTGAGTTTTTTATCACAAGTTATTCATGGTATCACAGTGCTAGTCAAGCTAAGGTGTTTTTTTCTCAGTTGAAAGCTAGGTTGCATAGTTTTTTTTTGTAACAGCCAAGGTTGCAAAAAGATAATAAATATTGCCAAAATTTGGTCTGCAATACGAAGTCTTGTTCAATAGTGTGATTAACAATTGGAGGAAGATGGCAATGTCAAAAGGTGGATTCAAAATGTTTGAAACAAAGAAGTTGTCTAATCTAATTAACTACCCATTCATGATGGTGTCAAGGTCAAGGCAATACTCAAGAGGGAGAGACTCTAGGAAATCATGTCTTGAAGGAGCTTCATCTAGTGATGTTGAGATGCTTGAGAGATCACAAGTAGTGATTCTTCAAGAAAAGAAGAAAAAGGATCTAAGCATGGACTAATTATGATAGTTAAAAATGAGATAATCTTGGATTCATAATTTTGGAGGATGATCCAAAGGCCTATTGAAAAGTATTCAAAGACATGTATGAGTTTCAAAACTTTGCAAGAATATTCCACTTGATCATCAAACTTCACTCCCTCGAAATTGAAGAAGGTATTTTAATCGCAAGGTTCATTAAAACATCTTGAAAAACTAGTAACTTAGCTAGCTAGCATGGTGAATTATATTGAATTGAAAGTAGTGCAAATTATGTTGGGGGCTCTCCCCAACAATTATTAATCATTCATTCAATTCACGTTAAGCCTTGATGAATTACTTAAATTTGAAAAACTTGCAAAAAAGTTGTTGCTTGAAAAGGCTCATTGTGAAACAAGATACTAGTCAAGAAACTCAAATGAAGTTCACTATTACTTAACACAAGGAAATTTTGTCCACTAGGAAGAGGATCTCAAAGCTATGTTAAGCCAAACTCTAATCCCAACAACAAACATTCATAGAGTGCAATATCAAATGATCAAATTGTTTATGGAGGTGGTCTAGGGTGTCAACGTAATTGCAACAACTACCATGAATTTGGCCACTAGGCTTGAAAATGTCTCCCAAACAACATGTCCACAATACATTCAACTATCAACTAATTAATATGCTTTAAAAAGATGTAAAGGAATCATTGATTTTCTTTGTTTTGTTAAAAAGATGAAGTGTTTCAAAATGGGGAAAAAAAAAGGCAATGAAAGGTCAATCCTCAAAGGATTTTACATGGACTATGTAAATCCATCTAAAACTAAATATGATTTTTTATTTCACAATGTGTTTCTACAATGTTTTATAACTTTGAGACATATAATAATTTGAAAATTGATAACACTTAAGGTCAAATCAAATTTTAAAATATCATATTCATGAAAATATTATGTCATGTTCAATTTTAAATTTTTTTAAATGACAAAGTAGGTAGGAGGGTAAAAGGGTAGGTGAATTAAATAATAGCCATGTAAATGTTTTTATTTTATTTTATGTTTTGTCTTTACAATTAAACTTTTTTGAGCTCATCCCAAATCGACACGTGTATCTTAATGTGAGCACACATAAAAGACACCATTTTTATATAGTTTGTGAAATAAGATTCAAGGACAAAATTTATGGGTTAAATCTTTTAATTCGACATCAATTACAAATGAATTCCTACTAAACCAAAGTTTACCCACATCCTTTGGGTTTATTTTTAAATTTCTAAATTGTGCAACTAAATAATAATATTTAATAATTACTTATGTGAATTAATTATTGGAAATAGTCAATTAAATTATTTTTTTGAATTCATTAGTCTAATTTCAATAATTAGTTGTTTAGTTATTAGATAATTAATTATCTTAATTCAAAAAATTAGTCATTTATTATCTGAGTTAAAATATTTAATTCTAATTAATATTTAATTATTCATTCTAATTAATTAGTTCATAATAATCAAGTAAATTATATATTAATTAATACTTAATAAATGATTAAATTTTTTATATTAAATATTAAAGATTAAATATGAATTTGGGTGAAACATAGTTATCAAAAAACTAGTTTTTGAATTTTTGAATTGATGATTAATTATTTGAATTTAATGTTTTTATGAATTGGTTTTATTTAAAAGATTAATTAGTTATGTAATGATTTATAAATTATTTATTTGATTCAATTAACAAACTAAATGGCTGAATTATATTGATTAATTCAAATTAATTAATAATTAACAATTTATTGAAAAAATAGTTCATTATTAAATATTTAGGATTAAATATGATTTTTTTAGTTATTAATTTATTAGCTTTGAATAATAGTCACAAAATAATGGAAAAGTAATACGTTTATAATGGCAACATAGTTGCACAACTAGTTGTATGAATGGGAATCATGGTTAACAACTAATTGCAAGTGTCATGTCTAATGAAAGGTGAAAACGTGTACATATGGCATGATCGTATGTGTCAAAATTGTACACCAGTTATAACATAGTTATTAATTGGGTGTTACATTTACATTAATTATAATGTAGTTGCCATGTGCAATTCAAATACAACTTGCCAAAAACTCAAACATGATTGACTACATTTGTATGTATAATGTGTACATTACACCATATAGTACAATTCCTTGATTTTTTAATGTGGCATTTTGTTTATTAATTGCCCAAATTTCCATACTCTAATTGTAATGTAATTATATATTAGTTTTTTCAAAGCTCTAGTTGCAAGGTAGTGTGGTTATTAGGACATGATTTCTCATAATGCATATAGATGAAATAAAATTGATGAAAACTAACACCCTCCACCTTGTTACCACCTTATCATCTACTAGCATTACATTAAATGCATCATAATTCACTTTAGGTTTCATTAGATTTTGAATGAATTTGAACTTTTTACCATAATGAAACTAATCAACCTCTTAATGAATTGGTTCATTAATACTTAATGAAACAAGGTTATTCTCAAGTGAAATACAAATTTACCAAGCCATTCATTTATTAGTTAATTAATTAAGCAGCATGGAAATCAATTAAATTTATATTATTTAATATATAATTTTATTGATATTTTTTTTAAATTAGCCTATGGATTATTGACATATGTCACTACCTAAGCTAGGTTAAGAACCTAACCTAAGTATGTAGGCCATGTAATCAACCTATCCACCTACTCTAAAAAACTAGATAGGAAAATATTCAATCAATTTACCACTATTGACCACGCACACATCACTTGTGAAGTTTGACTTCTTCACCTTTAAAATGAAGGCAAACACCACTACCATCAAGCCACCCCACTTGTTGTGATAATATGTTATATTGCATTCTATTTATCAAATGCTTCATTTTAAATATCACAAAAACATAAATTTTGAAAAAATCATATCTTATTGAGATTTGTACAAATCAAATGATTCGAGTTTTTTTTAATTTAATTTCAATAATATACATAATTACATGTAGTTTTTTTTAAAATGTAAAATCATTTGAACAAAAAAAAAGTTGACTATCACTATTCAATAACATTTCAATGATCATTTTTTTTGAAAAAACAATGTTTAAATAAATGGATAAAATTCTTGCTAATATAATAATACTACTTATGTTAGACTATTTTAAGCTATTATAGGGCTACTTTTCATTAATCTAAATTATTTCACCTTACATTATTTACAGTTATTTATAATTATTTTCAATTTTTTGGTTATTTTTGGATATTTCACCCTAAACTACTTGTGGTTATTTTAAGTTATTTTTGGCTATTTTAAATTATTTCATCTTAGGATATTTTCAACTATGTGAAGTTAATGTTAGTTATTTTTTGCTATAAAAATTTATTTCACGTTATGATATTATTGGAAATTCTAAGTTATTATAGGTTATTTCATCTTAAATTATTTTTTTCTATTGTAAATTATTTCAACCTAAATTATTTTTGGTGATTCTAAGCAATTCCAATATATGACTATTAATGGCTATTGGTTGTTTGTTTATTGGGGTTATTGGTGGTTATTAATGGTTATTGGTAGCTATTTCATTAATGGCTATAAATGGTTATTTTATTGATGATTATTACTAGCTATTATATTGTTAGTTACTTTATTGGTGGATATTAATGGTTATTAATGGTTACTAGTGGATATTATACTAGTGAATATTAGTGGCTATTAATGGCTATTGGTGACTATTTTATTAATGGTTATTCTATTAATGGATTTTTTTGGTTATTATATTAATGGTTATTGATGGTTATTTTATTAATGGTTATTTTATTAATGGTTATTGGTGGCTATTAATGGTTATTATATTAATGGCTATTGGTGGTTATTATATTAATGGTTATTGATGGTTATTTTATTAATGGTTATTCTATGTTATTCTTTTAATGTCTATTGGTGGTTATTTTACTAATGTCTATTGGTGATTATTCTATTAATGCATATTGGTGGTTATTATATTAATGCCTATTAATGGTTATTCTATTAATGCATATTAGTGGTTATTCTATTCATGCCTATTGGTGGCTATTTTATTAATGCATATTGGTGGTTATTCTATTAATGCCTATTGGTGGTTATTTTATTGGTGGATATTAATTGTTATTAATGGTTAGTATATTACT
>Ga0116229_10015925_pt1 | contig 10161 bp, 13 predicted proteins | sample S1TSphgellanicum_3_FD_87313 | JGI IMG/M metagenome (GOLD analysis project Ga0116229, IMG submission 87313) | Host-associated microbial communities from peat moss isolated from Minnesota, USA - S1T2_Fc - Sphagnum magellanicum MG | ecosystem: Host-associated > Plants > Peat moss > Unclassified... | reverse complement strand
GGCAAGGAAAAGCCTTCTGGAATCCAGGGATCCCGATGGGCAGCTCGCAGCGCACCAGCGCGAGCACTGCCATCTTAGTGGATAGGATGACCGCCCCTCTCATCAAAGAAAATGGGATCCTATCAAATGGGCGGGCCTAATACATAACCCTCCACCTACCTAACAGCAGCGAGCTGACCATTATCAATGTCTCCGCGGCCAGTTCCTCTAGAGACGAGCCCCCCTGTGGAAAAGGATAAGCGAGGCCGACTTTGCCGCTGACCACATAATTCTATGTGGGGATTTCAACCACTCGGAAGAAATCGACAGCAGAAGCAAGGCGGGTGGAAGGAGGATGCATAGGAAAGAAGCTGCCTCATGGCACCATTTGACCCTGCAATACGGTCTGGCGGACATTTGGACCATGGACAACTTCAGAAAAATGACTAAAAAGGCCTACACTTTCGACAACGGGAGATCGAGTACCGGGTCGGCTGTCTCTCGAATAGACAAATTCCTTCTGTCACAGGAACTTGACTCCCGAGGGGGGAGGATTAAAGCTGCTCCCTCTACAAGGAGAATGTCTGACCATTTTCCCTTGGTCATGACAATATGGGGTCGCACAACTGCCCTGCACACAGCAACCCCCTACTTTAACACCTTGTTGTTAAAGGAGGAAGAGAATAGAACTACTCTTCTCAGGGCCTAGGAAGGAACGCCCCCCCCCCCAAGCCGAGACACGGAATGGCCTAACTGGCTAGAAGCAGCCACCATCAGGGTCGTCCAATGTTGCGCAAGCCTCACGAAGGCAAAAAAACGTGCTAAAGGAGCTTACATCAAGGCGCTCCAACAAAGGATCCAACTGGCGGAGATCTAACTCCAACGCAACCCCGAAGATGAGGAAGTCAGAAACATACTTTTAATATCGCAAGGCAACCTAGCAGACACCCTACAAAAAAAGGTCGCGCAAAACCACCAGCTTTCTGCAACAAGTTGGTTCAGGTATGGAGACACCTGCTCCAAACAATTTTTCGATTTCCACCGCATAGGTAAAAAAAAATCGTTGCTTAAGGAGCTTGAAACCGACGCCGGGACAATCACCGGGCAGACTAACCTGGCTCACTACGTGCGTAATTTCTATGAGCGCCTCTACACATCGGAAGCACACGCGCCAAGCACCACCGAGGCTCGGGAGGAGTGTTGGTTCAACACTCCGACCCGAGTCTCGGCCAAAATGAATGATGAACTCGTCAGAGATCTCACCCTAAAGGAAATCCTGGACGCCATTGCCGCCATGCCCAGAAACAAAGCGCCAGGGAGCGATGGCATCCCCACTAAGTTCTTCCAGGAGCTTGCGGAAGAGATCGCCCCAACGTTGCTCAAAACATTCACGGCAATGCTCAAACTAAGGGAGACCTCAATGGCAATCAACAAGGGACTCTTAACTTTAATTCCCAAGTCTGGGGACCACGCCAGGCTCAGCAATTGGCGCCCAATAACGCTGCTTGGAAGCCTCCACAAAATCCTGGCCAAAACTCTGGCCAGGAAACTACATGGCATCCTTCCAAGCATAGTCAAACCCAATTAGACTGGGTTCGTCAAAGGGAGGAGCATCCTCGACAATAGTTTCCTAACCCAGGAAACCTTGGAGTGGGCTGTGGAAAGCGACCAGGACTTGGTCCTACTGCTGCTGGACTTTGAAAAAGCCTTCGACAGAATCAAATGGGGCTTTCTTTTCAAAGCCCTGGCCAAGCTCGGTTTTTGCAATCAGTGGACCGGCTGGGTCAGCTCACTATACAGTTCGGTCACCTCAGCGATCAAATTCAACAGGGTGGTAGGGGAGAATTTCCCCCTTGCTAGATCAGTCCGGCAGGGGTGCCCGTTGGCCCCCTACCTCTTCATCCTTGCCATGGATGTGCTTGGACACATGCTAGACAACCATCGGTTCGGAATCAAGGGCCTAACACTCCCGAGAAGAGGATGCGTCAAGGACTAGACTTTTGCAGATGACACCACCTTATACTTGCGAGACTTTCGCACCAACATGGATAAAACACAAAGAGTCTTGGAGCTCTTTTGCAAAACGTCAGGGGCAAAAGTGAATTGGAACAAATCGGCCGCAATGTGGGCCAACAGGAAAAGGAAAGAATGGGACTGGAGCCAAGAAGTGGGTCTACAATGGATCCCGGAAGGCAAGGGAATGAGGTACCTGGGAATCCAAGTCGGATTCCACCTCCCCACTGAAGCCAATTTTGATAAAATGATGGTCGCCCTCAAGAGCAAGCTCATAAATTGGAACACTTATTGCTTATCACTGGCAGGGAAGGTCCTGGTGTCAAATCAGGTCCTCCTCGCCTCCATGTGGTACTTGGCTGCTTGTGGGAATCCGAACCCCAGGATGTGCGACCAGGTTTGGGAAGTAGTGCGGAATTTCACTTGGGGCGGGAAAGCTTCAAACGCAAGAACTAAGGTCAAATGGGATACCCTGGCCCTCCCGACCACCAAAGGAGGTCATAGATCCCAAGACCCAATTGGAAGCCCCACTAGCAAAGCTTTTGATCAGGGGCCTGGTCCCAAAGGGCGAACCCTGGAAGGAGCTCTTGAGGCACAGGGCTGATCAGGTCAAGCTTTCGGTCCACGGCATGGGCCCTAGCACCCAGGACATCAACTAGCTTTTTGCAGCCCCTAAACTGAAAAGGCTCCCTTGCTCCTTATGGAAGAGCATAATAGGCTTCTAGTTAAACGTCAGACCGGGTCTGCCCAAATCAAAACCCACCATCTACGCGGAGCTACTTAGACAACATGTGTTCAGGAACCCGCTCATCACCAACCAGGAGAGCAGACCACTTGGTTTCAGCAACAAGAGCGAAGGCAACGCATTTGCTAGCGCAGGCTACTCAAAGGTCCGGGACTTCTAGGACCTAGAAACGCAAGGCTGGAAAAGTCTCTCCGCCTTCGGAATGAACTTCCATCCCTCCAATAGGGAGGGCAAAGACATTATCACCTCCAGCATTCCCTGGAACTTGGCCACTTTCAACACTAGACCCCAGGCGGGCCACTAGGTAAGCAGGAGGGAGCCCAACACAAACGCCCCACCCGAATGGGTCTACTAGATCACCGAGACGTTTCAAAACACAACCTATGCCAAAGAGTTCCGCAGGACCACCTCTGTCGGCCGCATCCAAGCCACCAACGACCAGAACATCACCTTTCCACTGGAAGGTTACGCGACAGTCAGAGTCCTCGCCCAAGAAAGGCATGGGACAACACTTAGTCTAGCCAAAGACCTTCCAACCCCAGGTAAAAAACCTCCCCTCTACTAAATTTTTGAAATTGGCTTCATTGCCGACCCCCCCTGGGACCCAGGCGACTGGCATTGACAGAAAACATCCACCATGGGTGACGCTCCTTTCTTTGGCTACTCAACCAAAAGAGGTTACCAAAACGCCAGGGGAACCGACCACACTCCTAATATTATATCCTTCATTCAGCATCTCAACCTGCGCAACTCCACCGTCCCCCAAGTCATCACGAGGATGTGGCATAATGCCCGCCCACGCAAAGTTGAAACGCTCATCTGGCTGACCCTCAACAAGGGCCTACCGGTGGGCACCTGCCTCCAAACAATAGGTATCCAAACTAACTGCAAAGGCTGCGACCTCGGCCTCCCGAAATCCGCCCAGCATTGCCTCATGGTGTTGCAACCCCACTTTGGGGCTAAGTGTGAGAATGCAACTCACACTCCCAAAAGTGGGAAAATGGAGTCCACCGGGACTCCCAAAAACTCAGAAGACAATTTGAGGGGGTCAAATCTCTTCGCATTGGTGCGTTCTTTATATTAGTGGAAAGGTCTTGAAGTGTAGATGCCCAAAATGGCCTCGCATGGGCCATTTGGACATATGTAGCCCAAGTTATGGGCAAAAGAAGGGCCCTAAAAGTCGGGAATTGATCTCTTCCTGACGTCGCCTCAAGGAATGCGACACGACATTGGAAAGGTCTCCACAAGAACTACAACTTTGGTTCAGACCTCGTCTCGATCCGAGTTCGGGGCGAGGAGCTATGAGCGTCCAAAGTCCCGGGATAGTTTCGAGACTCCAACTTGGGAGTCCTGGGAAAAAGAGCCATTTGGATATAGCCTCGGCGGAGAGCTGCAGAGTATACTATATGGGGGAAGGTGGTGGCTTCCCCGGAGTCCAGGCCGTGGTGAGTCTTGTGTGTCAAAATGCCTGTGGCTTGTCCCAACACCGAAGGGTGTTCCTGAATGCTAACTAACCCTCTTGTGGTTGGTTTTGAATGCAAATTTGAGCTTAATAATCTAGTCCCTCTTCGTAGTCTAATCTCGGGACTTCTAGCACGCCCCTCTACCCCCCTTTTAGTGCTAGAAGTCGAGAGCGACCCTCAAGTCCCAACTTTCCGCAATAGTTGGACCCTCAAGTGGATTCAAGAAGGGACTTGGGAGCGCGTCACATGGACTGCGTTCATGCTCAACGGGCTTGGAAGGCCTTCAACTGCGTCTGGAAAGAATGGAAGGCACCTGACCGCCTCACCCTCTCTTGGCCCTTCATCCTCCTAGGTGAGGCCGTGTTCGAGCTGGATGACGATCCTCAGGACCTCCATTGTTACCACACAGGTGGGTACTCCTACATTAGACAACCCCTGGACATTCTTAGGAGCTTCCTGGTGTACTACCTCTGGTCCGAAAGATGCCACAGGCACTTCGACGACCATTACTCCATGAAGAGAGTCCTACTTCAGGCTTGGGAGGCTACGATTGAGGTCGGCATGGCCACCTGGAAAGCCATTAGAACCTCTAGTCAGAATAGGGACCAGAACATTCAGAGTCGAATTGAAAAAGCCTTTAAGGGTGAGTGGCTTCACCTCCACATCTTTGGGAAGGGCGAGACTGGCATTTTATGGCACTTGCTCCCCCCATTGTACTTCCATGATTTCTCTAATGATTGGAGGGGCTGTTGCCCCCCTCCCCCCCTTTCACGGGGTTCACCTGAAGGATTTCAGTTCTGAACACTGACTGCAAATACTTGACTCATCACAAGCAAGCTGTGTCTTGCTCGTGTAGACCCTCTGCCTCAAAGAATCAGCTGCAGTCTTCAGTTTGTCAGGATTCTAAAAGCCTACTTGAGATCTATTGTGAACTTGAGCAGTGCACACAAGCATGTGTGCGCTGTGTTACCACCCTTTTCAGTTGTGCATCATAATCTCCAGGACCCTTCAGGAAACAACCCCATGGCTGCAAACCCATGACCCATTTCAAGCCGTTCGGAGAACGGCATTACTAATAGACAAAGCTGTTGAGAAAAACAGCACCCGAAAAGCATAAAACCCTTAGTAAGACCAAAGCCATGGACAAGTGTGCAGCAGCAATCCGACAAGTCAACAAAGAGGCTCCTGAGCTTGCTGTAGAAGAGGAGTTCTACCTTTCCAATTCTCAAAGATCAAAAGCTGAAACTCTGCCACATCCGAAGGCTTTTTTAAACTGCTGATCTTACTTCAACTAGACTTGTTGTCTAGGAGACTTCAAACAGGGTAACAGAAGAAAAGCTCAGAGCGACATGGAGATGGCGGCCGCAAGCAGCTCCATTCGTCGCCCCGGCCGTGCTGCTCCGGGTAACGTGCGCGAGAGGCGGAACCTGAGCCTGGAACCCCCCGTTTGAAAAGAAGAGTAGCCGTGCTCTTGAGAACGCGTTCCTTACGTGCCCTTAATGTCAGTTCAGGACTCCCGAGTGTTTGATTTTCATTTACGTAGGGAACATCTCGCGAGAACACAGAACGGGCGCTGTGGGAACGGCCGACCCGGGGCGTCTGTGGAGAGGAAGAACCAGGGCTGGCTATGGCGGAACCTTGCTCCAGTCGTCTTTCGCGCTCGACCGGGCTTCCGGCCTTCGTTCTACAGTTGCTGTTTCTTGCTCTGGTTTGGGGCTTCCCGCGAGTGTTTGGGTTCGTGGGTAGTGGGAAGAAGAAGAATCCAGAAAGGAAGACTGAGTATCGAGGAAATCAGGAAGAAAGCGATGGAGAGCAGTTAGGTTTCGGCTTTTTTGGATACGGAGGGAGGAGGGAGAAAGAAAAAAGTTGCTAGAGGACAGAAATCGTTTCAAGAACAAGCGAACAGAGTCACGAGAAAGCGCGAGAAGAAGAGGAAGAAGAGGAGGAGGAGGAGAATTAGGGTTAGGTCAAAAAGAGGAGGAAAATCCAGAGGAGTGTTTTGTATGTGAGAGATTTTGAGGGCAACGAGGCGGGAGTTGGAAAGGATTTTAGAAACAGGAAAAAAAAGGGGAAGACAAACAAGCCCGACAGACAGTTACTTGAAGAAAAATTCTCATGACTGTTCTTCTTTTCTCCCAGACTTCAATCATCAAAACCCATCTTTGCCCCTATCTTTGTTCTGGAGCTTTGCAGCCATTTGAGACGCAGCAGGAAGAAGGAGCGGCAAGAGCTTCTTATCCAGGGAGTTTGAGCAGCACGAGGAGTGGACTTTGTTGTAGTACATTGAAATTGGTGGTTGGAGGGGTGGTCGTCAAGTACAGCTCCTCCTCTGTGGACATGGAGGAAGAAGGGGGTTTGGACTCAGATGGAAGAACATACTCAAGCCGAAAGGAGATGTGGGAGGCAGAGGCTGGTGAAGATCCCAATGGCAATGATGCAAAAAGCATAGCCAAGAAGCTGGAGTGGTATCACAAAGGCGTCAGTTATTGGGAGGTTGGCAAATGCCCCCTCTTTCTGTCTGTCACACTCTTCGTGAAGAATTTTTTCAGCTCCTCTTTTTAAGTTTTTGTGTTTTGGGAGAATTCCACTGTTTTCTTTCACAATCATGTTCAGGAAGAACATGAATGCTCAATTTCAAAAATTCTCATCAGGCTTTTTGTATTTTTGCCTTTTGGGGCTGTGTGGGGACTCATCAGAGTGTGGAGGCATCAGTTGATGGAGTTCTAGGAGGATATGGCAGTGTCAATGCTCGTGATGTTGCTGACAGCAATGCTTTCATTCTTGAGATGTTCAATGAATGTCCCCCTGGTGCTGGGGATCTTGTTGCTTTGGGTGAGACACACACTTGGCCAACAGAACTTTGTTCTGAGGCATGCATCTACCTCTGCCCTTGTGAGGGTAATTTTTTTCACTGTGTGTGCAAGCCCTGTGGGCATGCATCAACTTGGAGTGTTTTCAGGCATCACTTTGTTTCTCAAACTGGTTGTTGTTTATGTGCAGACTGTGGTGCTGGTGTTGGCAGAGTGACCAAGAACTTTCTCCTTCATCATTTTCATGAGGTGATGATTACCTGCAATCCCACCCAAGACATGCCTGGAAATATATCTCATCCACGTGTTATTGCAGGTCATGGTGTTTGTCTTCCGTTTTTCTGGTTGCTATCCCTCCCAAGTGTTGTGTGATGAGAAATTCCTACAGCAGAGCATAAACTTGCAATACCAAAAGAGTGTGACATGTCGTGTGATTGTGACTTGACTCAGTTCCAGTGCTTCACCAGGTGGACCTTGTAGAGCCTGTACATCATTTTCTTGACAAGGCTCAAGCTGACCTTGGCAGCAATGGTACTGCTCGAGGGAGTGCCAACAGCAACAATCCAAAAACACATCGGGCCGTGAATTTCTACTGCACCCCATTGCAGGTAAAAAAGCCTCTTTTGTTTTGTTGTTCAATAGTTGGTTTTTGTTCACAGTCCTGACCTTACTTTGTCTGAAGCAGGATTTCACACCAGAAGCTGGTCGTTATGATGTTATATGGGTGCAATGGTGCATCGGCCATCTCACTGATCATGACTTCATAGCCTTTTTCAAACGTGCCCAGGTACTGTTTCTGGACAAGAAGTTCCACTCTTGGCTTTATTACACTAAGTGGAGAATTTCCTTAATTCACTGAAGAAAGTTGGTCTTTGAAAGCACTGAGTACTCTTCATGCTTGTTTCATTTCTCTGATGGTTCTGGGATCATTGCAGGCTGGGCTGAAGCCAGGAGGTTTTTTTGTCCTCAAAGAGAACATTGCTAAGAACGGTAAGTAGTGGAAAATACGAAATACAAACTACTTCTATTGACTTGAGTCAGGTATTTAACAATGACCTTGAGTTTTCTCTGTTGGCTGATTCTGGAAGTACCAGAAAAAGCTTCAGTGGCAAACAGTGTGCTTGTTTATCTATTCTACAGTTTTTTCTCTTTTCTCTTTTCTTTGTATTACCAGGATTGCCTTTCCACATTGTCCTTTAGTGTACTAGCCTCAAAAGAAAGCATGTAGTGAGTCCCAGCATTGTACTCCCCAGTCTCTAGCAAAACATGTTCTTTATTATGATAATTTACATATGTCATTATGCCTTGGAAAAATTTTCTGGATATGCATGCAGGTTTTGTGGTTGACAAAACTGACAGCAGTGTTACCCGGTCAGATGCATATTTTCGGGATCTTTTCAAACAGACTGGCCTGCATCTTCAAAAAACTAAAGTACGTCTCCAATGCCATGTTGTTTGACATCTTGTCTTTCCTAGTATAACATGTTTTTGCCTCCCATTTCAAATGTGCTTGTCTCATCTAAGCCAAAGGATATATGTCCCATCTTAAGTCTGCTCTAAGATGAATGGTTTGTGTTATGGGTACAGTTGCAAAAGGGATTCCCCAAGGACTTATTTGCTGTTCGAATGTATGCATTGACTTCTGAACCACGGGGAATGTCTGCACCACCATCTCAACCAACTAGAGCAAGTCGTCGCCGCAACCAACCACGCAAAATTCACTAATCTTTGTGGTTGTGAGAAGCATTCTATCCGTTCCAAGCAGCTGTTTAGTTAATTCTTGATTTCATCTAGATGTTTGCCATTGCTAAGATAAAGGTGTTGCCTTTTTTATGAGTGCCATATGTTTATCATGATGGCTTTGGAGTGGATAGAATGTGTATGGAGTTTAATATAATCTCAATGATGAGACTATTGGTGGTGATGTTGAATCCAATAGGGTGTAAGACAACCAGTGAAAGACATGGTCGTATTTTTTCATTTTATTATGTGACTGATGGATGTGTTTAACGTATCCATTTCCTTCTTCAAGGCCTTCTCTATGCTGTAGGCTTAAATTCTTGCTTGTACAGGGGCAAGCAAGCTACAATGAAATGAAAGCTTAGCCTCACAAGCTTGTTGCAGCTTGAATTAGTTACAAGTGACTTTTCTTTTTGTTAATCTATGCCTCAGGACTGTTGGTGGACGTCCTGTCTCAGTTTCCCTGTTGCTTCTGGAAATGTTATAGAAACTGTAGCAAAGTTCTTTATACTTTGTTTGCCCTAGGTTTTGTGCAGATTAGTATAGACCAATCTATATGCACCATTGCGACTCATGACATGGTGGAGTTGGTGGGAAGGAATGGCATGAGCACTGCCATTCATTATAAAGATGATTGATAGTCTGATACTTTGTGGGTGGCATTCTCAAGTTTATGACTGCACTCATTTTTGTCTTGTTCAATTGGGCTTGGGTGGAACTTACACAATGATTACCATCAAAGTGTTATTTTTTCAATTTTCTCTGTGATCTCATGGATTCTCCAATCTTGTGTTTACTGGAATGTTCTCAGCAGTAATGTCTTGCACTTTGTGACATGATAGACCTTTCAGTAATTCGATTGCTGATGTCCTGCAAGCATGACAAGGTAATTCTAGGTTTGGATTTGCCTGATTTGAGCTGCTTTTGTATGATCTGTGGATGTCATGTCTGAGTTTCCCTGTTTACTCGGATGTAAACATATTTGGTTTAGTAGCTCAAGGCATCTTTTTTGAGCTCAAAAAATGCTTTGTGGTTCTCAAAAAATCAAAGAACTGGTTTTGCCTGTAAAACCCACTATAGCTACTTGGTTTCTTAGATTATGCAAAATACTTGCCATTGAAACAAGATTGATGATGTTGCAGAGAAATCTCCACAAACAATTAAAGGTAACATGACAATGAGTGCAGTCATAACCTCATGAGAGTCGCTCACAAAGTGACAGACCATCACCTTCATCACGAACGGCAGTGACAAGCTACCATGACTACCCACTGAGTTCATCAGCTCTCAACAGTGGGTGTAGATAAGCATATAATAATCTTCCCAAAAACTTGGGCAAACCATTATACACAATCTGTGTCCTGAGTTTCTGTTGCCTTTCCGGAAGCAATGGGAAGACTCAGACATGATG
>Ga0116229_10015924_pt1 | contig 10161 bp, 8 predicted proteins | sample S1TSphgellanicum_3_FD_87313 | JGI IMG/M metagenome (GOLD analysis project Ga0116229, IMG submission 87313) | Host-associated microbial communities from peat moss isolated from Minnesota, USA - S1T2_Fc - Sphagnum magellanicum MG | ecosystem: Host-associated > Plants > Peat moss > Unclassified... | reverse complement strand
GGTGGGTTTGGTGGTGGGCTTCGCGGTGTGTAGGGCGGTGGGCTTCGCGGCTGGTTTGGCCGTGGGCTTCGCGGTAGGTGTGGCGGTCGGCTTCGCGGTGGGTTTGGCCGTGGGCTTCGCAGTGGGTTTGGCGGTCGGCTTCGCGGTGGGTTTGGCCGTGGGCGTCGCAGTAGGTTTGGCGGTCGGCTTCGCGGTCGGTTTGGCCGTGGGCTTCGCAGTCGGCTTCGCGGTGGGCTTGGCGGTCGGTTTCGCGGTGGGTTCGGCCGTCGGCTTCGCGGTGGGTTCGGCAGTCGGCTTTACCGTCGGTTTGGCAGTAGGCTTCGCCGTCGGTTTGGGCGAGGGTGAAGGCGTGGCGCCATTCGACGAGAGCCCTTGTCCACCGTTCTGGGCCTGCGTCCGGGGTAGGGTAGTCGAGCCTCCGCTGCAGCCGGCGATGGCTGCGAGAGCCACGACAGCGATGAAGACGCATTCACGAAACCGCAAGATTTCTCTCCTGTGCAACCGATGAGGCGTCGCTCGGACACGAGTAGGTGCTACCCATTACGAAAACGATGTAAGCCGCGCGTTGGATGGGCATGGACCTGATCGGACACTTCGCTCGCGGCCGACGACATCGTGCCGTACGAACAAGCCCTCGGCGTTCCGCTGCATAAGTTGCTCGATTGCGGGCACGACCCCGGCCCGGGGGGACACGCATACTATGCGGGCCTGCGCGCTGAGAAGCTAGCGCTTCAGCGCCTCGCGAAGTAAGCGGTCCGGGGCGACCGCCGAGGCATCCAGGACGGCGAGCAACCGCCCGCGTTCGTCGATGACGTCTACCGCGGACCCGAAGACGTCGCCGATCCCGGCCGACTGTGCGGCCTGGACCAGCCTTGCGTCGATTGCGGACACGTCAGCCACCGTGCCACCCACGACGGTCCAGCGCGCGCCGTCGATTCCGTAGGCTCGCGCGTAGGCGCGCAGGATGCCGGGCGCCGAGTCGTCGGCCGGGTCGGCGCTAATTTGAAGCAGGTGCACGCGCAGCGGATCGATCCGCTGCTGAAGGTAGGCGAACTTGCCGCTGATCGAGGCGCAGGCCCCAGCGGCCCCGTCGGAAGCGGTCGCGAACCCGACGAGTATTCGCTTCCCGGTGAAACTTCCGAGCGTGACTCGCTTGCCGGCCTGATCGACGAGCGTAACGTCCGCGAACGGCGCTGCCGCTCGCGCCTGCGCCGGCTTCTGCGTCTGCGAGCGCGTCTTTGCACCGGTGGCCGCCGCGACGACGACCGCTACCGCAAAGACGAGCGCGGGCCACCGCTTCACGACGCGATATCCTGGATATCGCGCGTGAACTCGCCGGTCGACGCGTTCCACGGCACCGACTTGCGCGCGACGCCCAAGGCATCGAGGAGCACGACGTCGGATGCGTGGGCCAGCAAATAACCGCCACCGTCGGGATTGGGCAACCGTGCCGTCCAGATGCCGAACGAACGGTACAGCGTTCCGAGCGCGCCCGCGTCGCCGGTCACGCCCAGGAAGCGCGAGTCGAACTGATCGACGAAGCGCTTGATGCGCGACGCCGTGTCGCGCCGCGGATCGACGGTGACGAACACGACCTGCAGCCGTGCGGCCTGCCCTAGCCGGCGCTCGACGAGCGCCAACGTGGCGAGGACCGTCGGACAGACGTCGGGACAGTGCGTGTAGCCGAAGAACAGAGCCACTTCGCGACCGCGCAGCGCGGCGAGCGAGAACGACCGGCCGTCTTGGTCTAGCAGTCCTCCCGCCGCGCCGGCCGGCGCCGAGCACGCGAGCCCGAGCGCGGTTGCGCCCGCGATGAAACCGCCGCGAGTCATTGGACCTCGATCTTCGCCATCATCCCGCCGTCTTCGTGTTCGAGCAGGTGGCAATGATAGACGAAGATTCCTCGCACGATCGGATTGCGAAAATCCATCAGCAATTTCACGACGCCGGGCTGCGGAATCCCATTCGACCCCGTCTTGGCGTACGGAACGTTGACCGTATCGATCCAGCGTCCGGGCGAGTGCGCCACGCCGTCGATCGATTCGACCGAAAAATGGACTTGATGGATGTGAAAGGCGTGCAACTCGGAGGTCGCATTGACGACGGTCCACTCTTCGGTCGTGCCCGAGTGCGCAATAATCGCGGGCGCGGCGTTCGGATCGTATTGCGCCCCGTTGATGAAGTACTGGTTGGTGGCGGTTTCTTCCGTGAAGACGAGCGTGTGCTGCGCGGACGGCGCGGGCAACGCTCGTGCTAGGAGCGGCACGGGCGGCTTCTTGGCTGCGGGCCGCGTTGCCGGTAGGCGCCCGAGGCTCGACGTTGAGAGCGGCGCAGCCGCGCCTTGCGGCGAGAGCCGGGCCAACACGATGTCGGGCACCGGATCGCCGTCGGGCCCGGTGTCGACGCACTTTGAGCGCAGGAGCGTGCCGGCCGCCGTGCCCGTTACCACGAATTCGGCGCGTCCCGCCGGCGGGATCAGCACGTCGGGAACGACGGCAGTTCCGGGCGCGCCGGGATAGGAGTCTAGCGGAAATCCGTCCTGCGACACCAGCGTAAGGTCTTGGCCGTCGACCGCGAGATCGACGTAGCGATTCGCCGAGGCGTTGACGACGCGGAAGAGCTGCTTTTCTCCGGCCTGGATCCCGATGCGGGCCTCCGGGATGCCGTTGATCGTCACGTGCGTGTCCTCGCTCGGGCGGCACGGATCGTAGCTCGTGTTGCCGCGGTCGCTGGAGCCGCCGCGGCGTGCTCGTTGCGCGCCCGCTCTTGCGTCGCCCAGCGTTGAGTAGTCGGGTTTGTCCTGCGGATTGCGCAGTAAGATCACTTGCTGGCGCAGGGATGCCAGGAACGGGAAGTGCATTTCGATGCCGTCGACGATGATCGCGCCGGCCATTCCGCTCGTGACCTGCCAATTGGACTGCCCGTGCGGATGCGTGTGATACCAATAGATCCCCGGTTCTTCTTCGGCAGGAATCGGAACGACGTAATGGAGTTGCTGCCCCGGCATCGCCATCATCGAGATCACGTCGTCGGCGGGCGCGAGTGGCGATGTCGTAATACCGTGGAAGTGCAGGTTCGTCATATTGCTCGGAGTCGTCGAGGGCGGCAACTCGTTCTTATACGTGATATCGATCGTGTCGCCCGGGCTGAGCTCGATCGTCGGGGCCACGAACCGCCCGGCGTACTCGAACCCCGGCGCGTTCGTCGCGGGGTCGATCGCTGCGATCAGGTCGAGTTGGGCCACGCCCGAGACGCTCTTTACCAATGGTGGTTCCGGCAGATCGCTCGAATCAGTGGCCGGCTTCGGCGCAAGCGACAACGACATGGAAGAACCGCCACACGCTTCCAAAACGAATAACAACGTAAGGATGGCGATGGACGCCCGGCCCATCGTGTGAAGAGAAACCATCGAATCTCCCGGGAATGCCGCGGCGGCTACCCACGCGCGGCGGCTTCTGACCGCGTGCCGATCGATCCTAGCCGATGCGCCCCGCCTTACTACGTCTTTTGACCGCGGATGCTCGGCGGCGAGTAGCCGAACAAGCGGCAGCACGAATTGGAACGTGGTCGAAATAAGGCACGATCGCGAGGCGCTTTGAGGACGCTTTGCTGTCTGGTAAGTCGCTCTTGGTTCGGACTCTTAGCGGTGCTTCCACGGTGTTAGCCGTTCGAGCGCGTCGCCAATCACTTTACCAAGTACGGCGTTGCCGGCCGGCGATTCGTGCATATCGCGGGTCCCGAACAAGGCCGGAGGATGGGGCCCGCGCTCGAGGGCCAAGAACGCGGGGAAGGCCGTCGCGGAATCGACTTGCGCCTCTTGCAGGATCGAGTCCAATTCCTTCGCATCCTGGACGTAGGCGTCCGGCGTGGCGAAGGACTGGTCGAGCGATACCAGCCGGCTCCAGGCACCGTCGGCGTCGGCGAACTCCTCGCCGAACGGCGAGGCGACGACCAGTAGAGCGGCCCGGTATTGCGCGAGCGACTCCTTCATCGACCGCAGAGTGGCCACGGTTCGAGCGTGCCACTTACCGTCGTCGGCGATCGAAAGCCACATTTCTCTCGGATGCGAAGCCGAGGAAATCATGGCATAGTTCAGTTCGAAAACGACCGCATCGGCAAGGCCCGGAGCTAAGAGTTCGTTGACGAAGCTCTTGGTCGAGTCGACCGTGCTACCAAGGAGGCGTACGGCGAAGACGCAGGCAGGTTTGGCTAAACCGTTCCCCGGCCGGTCCGTGTTGAGCTGATCTTCGAGTTTTCCTTCAGCGGACTCGTGCCAGATCGTATCGTAGAAACTTTGTGAATTCGAGATCACGACGACGCGATAGCAGTCATGCGCTTCAGATAGGGGCGCGAGCATCAGGTCGTTGTCGATCTCGCGTCGGTCGTCGAGCCCGGTGACCCGTCGCAATACGCGGTTACCGAGGTCGGCCACGATCAAGCTGCCATCCGACAGCCGCGTGATGCCGCTGGGCGCACTGAATTGCGCCTCGGGGCCGGCGCCGTCGCGATACCCGGAGCCACGCATATCGGCGTCATCGAACGGATGCGAAGCGATCCACGTCGAGAATCCGCCGGACGAGAAGCGCACGGCGTCGCGCCGGATGTCGGTGAACGCGGCAGCGACCGGCCCGACCGCGACGACGTCGTTCGGATACCCCACGCTGTAGTCGCCTTCAACGCCGTCGCGCGTCGTGTCGTAAAGTGTGGTACCGTTGCCGTCAAGCGTCAATAAGCCGCCGGCGAGGGTCGGCGCGGTGATGAACGGTTCGACGTCCGGGCGCGGGCTGTCGATCGTGCCGACGAAAAGCGTGCGTTGACCCGTCGGCTGCTCCCAGAGCGCCATGCCCGCGTACCGCCGGCCCGAGCGCGGAGCCAGCGGCAGCGTTGTGACCGCGCCCTTCGCGATCTCGCGCACGCCGTCGATCAGATCCGAAACGAAGAGCGTCCCATCTCTTGCGAGCGCAAGCCCACGCGGGTAGGAAAACGTCGCTTGCGCGTTTGGGCCGTCCGTGCGGGCGATCTTGGAGGGCCGGCCGGCGAGCGTGCTCACCGCCCCGCCGTGGATCTTGCGAATGCAATGGTTTAGGGAGTCGGCTACGTACACGGTCGCCCCATCGGAAGTCACCGCGATTCCCAGCGGATTGTTGAAGCGGGCTTGATCTGCAGGGCCGTCGCGGTATCCGCCCGCGACTTGTAAGCCGGTCCAGAGAGCGTCGCCGGAACCTGCCAGAGTGGTGACCGAGCCGTCGGGCGCAACGACCCGGATGCGTTGCGCGGCAGCATCGGCGACGTAAACGTTACCGTCGGCGTCGCTCGCCAGCCCCATCGGCCCCAGAAACTGGGCACTATTCGCGCTCCCGTTCGCGAAGCCGGCGACGCCGCTGCCGCTGTAGGTCGTAACGCGAACGGGATCGTCGTTCGCGGACTGCGCCGGCGCGGCCGTGCGGTTCGAGACGAGCGCCGCCCCGAGCGCGCCAAAGAGCGTCAAGACGATCCAATATCTGGGCTTAACGTACATCGGACTGCAATTAGCGCTCGTGCCGAGTATTCTTTTGAATGCGGATTCTCGCTTACGCTGCACGCGCGGCAACCCAGTCGATAATCACGCCCGGTGCCCGGACGAAACATGTGGTTCGCCGACGTCGACGCGTTCGGTCGCAATCTGACCTACTAACGTGCGGTTGGTTAGTTGGTGAGCTGGACAGCAAACGGAATCGGTGCGCCGTTGACGGTAAAGCGAGCGGCATGCTCTCCAAGCCGGATTTTCGGGCGGGCGCACTCGCCGCCGGCATGGTCCTTGCCGCCTCAGCGTGCAGCGGTGGTGGCGCAAGCGGCGGCTCAACGGCCGGGCTCATGCCCGCACCGGCGGCATCCGCCACACCGGTGAGCCAGGCCGGTTCGCTGCCGGTCTTGCAATCCGTGCCCGATTCGTGCTCCGACTGTTGGCCGACGTTGGCGCACGACTTCGACCGGACGGGTTTTCAGCCGGACCAGACCGGCATCACGTCCGCGACGGTGGCCCGGCTCGCCACGCGATGGACGTATGAAATCGGCGAACAAGTGACCTCCTCGCCCGTGATCGCCAACGGCATCCTTTACGTCGTGACGGGCGCCGGCAGCGTCATCGCCTTCGACGACCTGCGGGGTTCGGTGCTTTGGCGCAGGGAACTCGGCGCGGCGATTACGATGACGCCGACCGTCGACGAAGGGGTACTGTTCGTCGGAACGCACAACGCACCGGGGCGGTTGTTCGCGCTCGATGCTCGTTCGGGCTCGACGCGCTGGCAGACGTCGTTCGTGGGCGCGATCCGCAGCGCGCCCGCGATTGCAAGCGGGATGTTGATCATCGGCGAGGCCGGCGGCGACCCAGGCATGTGCTATCAGGGGGGCGTTCACGCATTCGAGGAGCTGACCGGAACGCCCGTTTGGACCTGGCTCGTCAATCCGCTGCCGAAGGACGGCGGCAGCGTCTGGTCACCGATCGGCTTCGGCGGTGCCGACCTCGTTTTCGGCACGGGCAACGGCTGTTCGACGAACATCAAGAAGGCGAATTCGATGGTGCGACTCACGCTCGCGGGCGCGCAGGAGTGGCAAATTCCGTTGCAGATCAACTCGTACGTCGATGACGATTGGGGCGGCTCCGCCACCATTTCGCGGAACCGATTTTACGCTTGCAACAAGAACGGCTACCTGTACGCGGTCGACGGCGCGAGCGGGGCGATCATCTGGAAGCAGCAGATCTCGCCGCTCGATGGAGCGGGTTCGATCGGCAATCCGGCAACCGACGGAACTACGCTGGTCGTACCAACGGGCTTTTTGTCCGAACTGTCACCGGCGCAGTTCGCGTACGGTCAGCTGATCGGTTTCGACACCAGCGGTAATCGCTTGTGGAGCGCCTCGGTCAACGACTTCATCCACTTCGGCGCGAGTATCACGAACGACGTGACGTTCGCCGGACTCGATGGCGTTCTCACCGCGCTCAACCTCAAGACCGGAGCGGTACTCTGGTCGTATGCGGTAGCTCCCGGCCGGATCATCGAAGCTTCGCCCGCGATCGTTTCCGCCGGGGTCTATAGTGTCGACACGTCCGGCGGCGTCGCGGCGTTCGCGCTGGGTACTGAGCCTGAGCGACACTTGCGCGCGACGGCGACGGGCGGGCCGCTACGCGAGCCGTACGGACCAATCATTCGTCGCTCGCCCGCCGGCATCTGGAACGCAGTGTACTGATACTAGGCCTGGATTCAAGCGTTGAAAGGGACTGGGCGGAGCGCGCTCCGTATAGGAGCGCGAAGTATCGTCACCGGGAGGCGAGTCGCCCGCACGCGACGCCCGCTCAGCCCCCGCGACGTCTGACGGTCGTCCCGGCGCCACACGCGGGGGGCTGATGGCGCTTGAGGCCGAACAAGATCAGGTCATGAGCGATTCACAACTGACCACGATCGGACGCCTCGAAGACCGCCTGGATTCGCTCAAGGTGCGGCTTTGACTACGACCGCAAGACCCGAGCGGTAGCCGAGCTCGACCAGCGTTCGCGCGCCGAGGACTTTTGGACAGATCCTGAAGCCGCGCAGAAGACGATGAAGCGCTTGGCCGACTTGCGCGCGGAGACCGACGAGATCCGTACGCTGGGGCAGCAACTGGCCGAAGCCCGAGAACTGCTCGAGATCATGGGCGACGAGCAGGGCGCAGCCGAAGAAGTCGACGCCTCGATTTCGGCCGCGCAGGAGCGCGTCGACGGGCTCGAAATGGCGGCGAATTTCGACCGCGAGTACGACGATCACGGCGCCATCGTCAGCATACACGCGGGCGCCGGCGGCGTCGACGCGGCCGACTGGACCGCGATGCTCGCGCGCATGTACCTGCGCTGGGCCGAGCGCAAGGGCTTCGCGACCCAGATCGCCGACGAGTCGCCGGCGGAAGAAGCCGGACTCAAGTCCGTCGCGATCTTCATCCGCGGCAAGAACGCCTACGGCATGCTGGAAGGCGAGCGCGGCGTGCACCGGCTCGTGCGCATGTCGCCCTTCGATTCGCAGCACCGGCGGCATACCTCGTTCGCGTCGGTCGACGTGGTGCCGGAGATCGCGACGGACGAGAAGACCGACCTCGAGATCAAACCTGAAGACCTGCGCATCGAAACCTATAAGTCGGGCGGTGCCGGCGGGCAGTACGTCAACAAGACCGAGTCCGCGATCCGCATCATCCACTTGCCGACGGGCATCATCGTGGCTTCGCAACAGGAGCGCTCGCAGATGCAGAATCGCGAGCTCGCGATGACGATGCTGCGCTCGCAACTGGTCCAGCGCGAGATCGAGGAACGCGAAGCCAAGCTCGCGGAATTGCGCGGTGAGCGGCGGGCCAACGAGTGGGGATCGCAGATCCGTTCCTACGTGCTGCAGCCGTATACGATGGTCAAGGATCACCGCACGAACGTCGAGGTAGGCGACGCGGCAGGCGTGCTAGACGGTAACGTCGATCCGTTCGTGTGGCCCTACCTGCAGCAGCGCCGGCGTTTCGACGCCGCGGCGACCTAACCGCGATGGCCGCCGTCGACGTGATCGTCGTCTGCTGGAACGACCGGGAGAAGATCACGACCGCGCTCGATTCGGTCTTCGCGCTGCCGGAGGTCGCCGCCGACCCGTCGTTCGCGAACGTCGTTGTTTCCGACAACGGCTCGACCGACGGCAGCCGCGAATTCTTGCGCGAGCGCTACGGGTCGCGCGTAACGATCGTCGAGAACGGCGCCAACCTCGGCTTCGCGGGCGCCTGCAACCGCGCGTTTGCGGTCACGGCGTCGCCATACGTGTTTCTGCTCAACCCCGACGCGGAGCTCAAGCCGCACGCACTCTCCGCGATCGTCGGCTTCGCGGACGAACACCCGCGCTGCGGCATCGCGGGTTCGCGCATCTACAACTACGACGGCTCGATCCAAGAGTCGTGCGGTGAATTCGATACGTGGCTCGGCGCGTTCTTGCGGTCCAGCGCTTGGGGCGAGTGGCCGTTTCTGCGGCATTTCTCCAACGGTTTCGCGCTACGCGAATGGGGCCACGCCGCCACGCGGCGCGTCGATCTCGCGATCGGCGCGGCGCTGCTGATCCGGCGCAAACTCTTCGCGGAGATCGGCACGTTCGACGAGCGTTTCTTTCTCTATCACGAGGAAGTCGATTACGCCAAGCGCGCGGCGAACGCGGGCTGGGAAACGTGGTACGTGGCGGCCAGCGAGGCGATCCACGAGGGCCGGGGCAGCGCGCGCGGACAATATAACGTCGAGGCCCGCAAGCAGGCCTCGCGGCGCAAGTATTGGATCAAGCATCACGGCCGGCTCTGGTACGCGAGTCTCGTCGCGGCGCTGGTCGGGCGCTACGTGCTCTACGCGGCGCTCCTGGGCGGCGGCGCGCTGTGGTTGCGGCGCGCGTCGGCGCGGAAATGACCGGCCGGTGATCGCGCCGGAGGCCGTCGTGACGTTCGACCGGCTCGAGGGCTTCGTGGTCGTCAAGTCGTTCGGCACGGCGCGCGGCGAAGCGGTAACGTCGCGCAACCTTTTGCGGGCCACGTTCAGGTCGCTCGGCTCGTTCATGGGCTTCGCGCCCATCGACTTCCTGACCGATGCCGATCGCGCGCGCAGCCAATCGCTGGCCGCCCTGATAAAGGCTGCGGAGCAGCTCGGTGCCAACGGCGTCGTCGGCCTGCAGTTCGACGCCGGCGAGCGCGGCGACGGGTCGACCCGCGTGTGCGCTTTCGGCGAAGCGGTCCTGCTCGAACCCGAGCCCGGGCTCAACCGGTGAGCGTGGCCGAGCGCGCGCGCCGCGAACGCGCGCTGGCGGGCGCGGCGGTGATCGTCGAGCGCTGTCGCAAGTGTGAGATCGGAGCCACGCGCCGCAACAGCGTCTACGGCGAGGGCGACCCGTGCGCGGCGCTTATGGTAATCGGCGAGGGTCCCGGAGAAACGGAGGACAAGCTCGGGCGGCCCTTCGTGGGCCGGGCGGGCGAACTCTTGGAGAGGATGCTGCTGGCCATCGCGCTACCGCGTGAAAGCGTGTTCATCTGCAACACGGTCAAGTGTCGACCAACGTTGGATGACGGCGTGCGCTTGCGCAATCGCGCTCCCGAACCGAGCGAGATGGCGAACTGTCGCCCGTATCTCGACGAACACATAGAGATCAT
>Ga0116229_10015923_pt1 | contig 10162 bp, 9 predicted proteins | sample S1TSphgellanicum_3_FD_87313 | JGI IMG/M metagenome (GOLD analysis project Ga0116229, IMG submission 87313) | Host-associated microbial communities from peat moss isolated from Minnesota, USA - S1T2_Fc - Sphagnum magellanicum MG | ecosystem: Host-associated > Plants > Peat moss > Unclassified... | reverse complement strand
CGCGGACATCAACGCACTGCGCGAGCGCCAGATACGCAACATGCTCGCCACATTGCTGCTAAGCCAGGGCACGCCCATGCTGCTCGCCGGCGACGAATTTGGGCGGACCCAGGACGGCAATAACAACGCGTATTGCCAGGATAGCCCGATTAGCTGGGTGAACTGGGATATTCAGGAAAAAGGCGAGGCGCTGATAAGGTTTGTGCAAAAGCTTACACGTCTGCGGCGGGAATTTCCAATTCTTCGAAGAAACCGGTTTTTGACCGGCGCGTTCAATGAGGAATTGGACGTGCGGGATGTGACCTGGATAAACGCCAATGGCGCGCAGATGAGCGATGAGGAATGGGCGGATGTGAACATGCGGTGCTTCGGCATGATGATCGATGGCCGGGCGCAGGCCACCGGCATACGCCAACGTGGCTCCGATACCACCGTGCTGATTGTGCTGAATGCGTATCATGACATGGTGAATTTTACGCTGCCGGATTGCAATAAATGCGCCGGGTGGAAGCTGCTGCTGGACACCAACATTCCGGATGAGGAAAAACCGGAATTGTTTCCCGTGGGGGAAGTTTACGAGGTGACGGGGCGCTCCGTGGTGATTTGGCAGTTGACACCGGAGGGGTAGCGGCCGCGCTCGGTCTCCGAGCGCGGCGCGGTGTTTCTCTAGGCGGCGTCGACGAGGATGAGCTCGGCGTCTTCTATTCCCTTGATTTCGAGGGTGGCGAGATCGGTGATGGCGGCGCCGTCGCGGGGGTTGAGGCGGATGCCGCCAGCCTCCACAACACCGCGCGCGGTGACCAGATAGGCATGGCGCGATGGGTCGAGGGGGAGCGAAATGGTTTGGCCGGCGGGCAGGGTTGCACCCATGACGCGGGCATTGGCGCGGATGGGCAGCGCGCCCTTATCCGATTCAAAGCCGCTGGCCAGGGTGACGAACTGGCCGGAACGGTCTTCCTTTGGAAAAGGTTTCGCACCCCAGGAGGGTTGGCCGCCAATGGTTTCAGGCTGGATCCAGATTTGGAAAATCCGGGTGGTCTCGTCTTCCAGATTATATTCGGAATGGCGGATGCCGGAGCCGGCGGACATCACCTGGACGTCCCCTGCTTCGGTGCGGCCTTTATTGCCCATGGAATCCTGGTGGGTGATGGCGCCATCCCGGACATAGGTGATGATTTCCATGTTGGCGTGCGGGTGCGGGGGAAAGCCGGTTTTGGACTGGATTTCATCATCATTCCAGACGCGCAAGGCGCCCCAGCTCATGCGCTTGGGGTCATGGTAATTGGCGAAGGAGAAATGGTGTTTGGCGTTCAGCCAGCCATGGTTTTCGCCGCCAAGGCTGGAGAAAGGGCGATGCTCGATCATTGTTTTGGTCCTGTCTGGGCGGGCCGGGTGCCCGCGATGAGCGAGATATGGGGTGGGACGCGGCGGTTGAAAATACTGGCAGCTTTGCGTTTTAGGGGGAAGGGGCGGCGGGCTTGGCCACGTCCGTCGCGCCGAACAGAGCGGAGGGCAAAGCGGTGCTGGCATAGGTGGGCATCTGGCCGTTCCATTTATTGATGAGGGCGAGTTCGATCAGTTCCGGCGTCAGGGTCTTCTGTTTCAACTCGTAAGCCTCGGCGTCGGCCTGGGCCTGCAAAATTGTGGCTTTGGCGGCCCCTTGGGCGGTGGCGACCGCGGCATCTGCTTGGGCGTTGGCCTGCACCACCTGCTGCTGAGCGGAAACCTGGACTTGTTGCAGCTTGTATTGTTCTTCCAGTGCGTTTTGCTGGGCGATCTGCTTGTCTTCAATCGCCTGATCATAAGCCTGCGAGAAATCAAAATTGGTGATGTTCACGCCATCAACGATGACATCATAAACCCGCAGATCGGTAGAAATTTTTTCCTTGATTTCACTGCCCAGCTGTTCGCGTTTGGTGATGAGATCCTGCGCGTCATAGATCGAGACGATGGCTTTGACGTCGTTCGAGACGATGGGGGTGATGATGGTGTTCTGTAGGCTCGGAATGTCGCGGTAGTTTTGATAGATGTAGACGGCATCCGCCGGGTTGACCTGAAACGTGACGGCAATGCTGGTGGAAACGTTTTGCTGGTCATGCGTGGCGGCGGATTCGGTGGTGGTGGCAGTGTTCGGCGTAACGTCCACCTCATAAATGTTGGAGATGAAGGGGGTGCGCCAATGCAGGCCCGGTTCCAACGTGGCTTGAGACGGCGCGCCGAAGTTGGTCAGCACGCCGATATAGCCGGCATCCACCTGGTAAAACGGGTCCAGCAGCCAGAGCAAAATCAGCCCCGCGACGACAGCGCCGGCGGTGGTCAGCGTCCTGGTGGTGAAAGGCAGGCGTGGCCTGCCGGAAGGGCCTTGTATGAGTTGCGCCATAATGTTCGTCCTGCTCTGCGATAGGGGTTGTCTGGGATTGGGCCGAAAGAAGCAAGGCCAAGGGGCTCTGCCCCTTGGAACCCCGCTAAGGGCACACCCTCCGGGCGTTTCCAACGGTGCTTCGCACCGTCGGAACCTTTCGCCCTCCGCCCCTAGAACCCTTAAGGTTTTTGAGGAGGGGGACGACGAGATACGGGCGTTGGAGAGGCACGAGCCCGCCCCCCTCCTCAAAACCTTATTAATGGATTCCAAAGGCTCAGCCTTTGGCGCGGTCCAGGGGCGGAGCCCCTGGCCTTATTCACTTTGGGCCAACCCCCAAACCCCCATTTGCCGTGCGGTCAATATTTGCGGAGCAGGGCGATGAGGCGGCCTTGGACTTTTACGCGGTCGGCGGGGAAGATTTTGGTCTCGTAGCGGATATTTGCGGGTTCTAGGGCGATGGATTGGCCGCGGCGGCGCAGGCGTTTTAGGGTGACTTCGTTTTCATCGACCAGGGCCACGATGATCTGGCCGTTTTCCGCGGTTTCGCCTTTGCGGATGATGACGGTGTCGCCGTCTAGGATGCCGGCATCGATCATTGAATCGCCTTCGACTTCCAGGGCGAAATGGTCGCCGCTGCCGAGCAGGGCGGCGGGGACTTCGATTTGGTTGCCGTCATCCTGCAGGGCCTCGATGGGCAGGCCGGCGGCGATTTTGCCGTAGAGGGGGAGCGAGACGGCGGCGGCATCGTTGGCGGCGCGCACGCCGGGGAGTTTGCCGGAAAAATCGCCGCGGATGACGTTGGGGGTGAAGCCGGTTTCGGGGCGTTCCGGCGCGAAATCATCGGAGAGGCGGACGACTTCCAAAGCGCGGGCGCGGTGCTTGTGGCGGCGCAGAAAACCCCGCTCTTCGAGGGCGGTGATGAGGCGGTGGATGCCGGATTTGGAGCGCAGATCCAGCGCGTCTTTCATTTCCTCGAAGCTGGGGGAACAGCCGGTCTGGCGCAGGTGTTTGTCGATAAAGACCAGTAGTTCGTGTTGTTTTGTGGTCAGCATGGGAGCCTCCGGGAACAAAGCGCAAACATTACGGATGTTCTAGTTAGGTTCTCGTGGCCGCGTCAACTAGACAGTCGTCAGTTGGCAGTCATCAGTTGTCAGACAGCAACGGGGGATGTGACACGTCTCACATCATTACTAACGTTATGTTACTATTGGTGAAACTGGGTTTTTCGACGATCTATCGGGTTTAGTAACGAATTTCGGGCGGAACTCTTGGAAATTTGTGAATGGTCTTATTTTTAAGACCATTCACGGAAACGGCGCACAAGCAAGAAAGGCGTGGATGGCCGCTTACGCGGCCATGACGGCGGCACCGACAACGCATTGGCATTATTTGGCCGAGGACGCGTGTTAGAGGCTTAAGTTGTCGAGGCGGATGATTTTTACCTCGGCGCCTTCGGGGTGGGCGGAATCGTGGGGGGGGCGTTGGATGAGGGCGGTGGCGTGGGCGAGGGTGCGGAGCATGCCGGAATCTTGGAGCGGGAAGGGGGTGGCGCGCCAGCCGGAATCGTCCCGCGTGAGGGTGGCGCGGACATAGTCTTCGCGCTGGTCGTTGGGTTTTAGTGGCGTGGTGAGGCGGGCTGGTTCGGTGGCGGGGGCGTCGCCGGGTAGGCCGAGCAGGCGGTCTATGGCGGGGCGGAGGAAGAGGAGCGCGCAGACGAAGGCGGAGACAGGGTTGCCGGGGAGGCCGAGCATGGGCATTGCCCCCAGCGCGCCGAACATTAGCGGTTTGCCGGGGCGCATGGCGATTTTCCAGAACTCTAGATTTAGGCCGCGGGAGGCGAGGCCGGCTTGCACCAGGTCGTGGTCGCCGACGCTGGCGCCGCCGGTGGTGATGAGGAGATCGGCGCCGCGGGCGGCATCCGCCCCTTCGGCGATGGCGGTAAGGTCGTCCCGCGCGATGGGGAGGATGGTGGGGTCGGCGCCGGAGGCGGCGCAGAAGGCGGCGAGGGCGTGGGCGTTGGAGGAGACGATGCCGCCGGGGCCGATGGCTTCGCCGGGGAGCGAAATCTCATCGCCGGTGGCGAGGATGGCGATGCGGGGGCGGCGATGGACGGTGAGCCAGGGATGGTTGCCGGCGGCGGCGAGGCCGATGTCCCGCGCGGTGAGGCGTTTGCCGGATTGGAGCAAAATATCCCCCGCCGCAAAATCCTGGCCGGCGCGGCGGATGTTTTTGCCGGTGGAGCAGGCTTCGTTGACCGTTAGGCGGTCGCCTTCGACGGTCGCGTCTTCCTGGATGAGGACGGTGTTGGCACCTTCGGGGATGTAACTGCCGGTGAAGAGGCGGACCGCTTCGCCGGGGCCGATTTTGCCCGTGAAGGGGTGGCCGGCGGGGGCGGCACCGATGATCCTTAAAGTCGTGCCTGCTTGGCCGTCTTCGGCGCGGAGAGAAAAACCGTCCATAGCCGAAACGTCCGCCGGGGGTTGGGTGAGGCGGGCGGGAAGCGGCGCGCAGAGGACCCGGTTATGGGCGTTGGCGAGCGCGATGGTCTCGCCGGTGGTGGGGGTGATGGCGGCCAAAATTTTGGCGCGAGCTTCGGTGACGCTGAGCATTAGGGTTGGGAAAACTCGCCGGATTTGCCGCCGGATTTGGCGGTGACGCGGAGATCCGAGATGGTCATGCCGCGGTCGACGGCTTTGACCATGTCGTAGATGGTCAGGGCGGCGACGCTGGCGGCGGTGAGGGCTTCCATTTCAACGCCGGTGCGGCCGGTGGTGCGGATGGTGGCGGCGATGTTTACCCCGGTTTCGGTGGGGGTGAGAACGATTTCAGCGGCGGAAATGGGCAGCGGGTGGCAGAGGGGGATGAGCGCGGAGGTCTGCTTGGCGGCCATGATGCCGGCGAGGCGGGCGGCGGCTAAAACATCGCCTTTGGTGGCGGTGCCGGTGGTGATGAGGGCGAGGGTTTCCGGCCGCATCGTGATGTGGGCCTGGGCGGTGGCTTGCCTTGCGGTTTCTGGTTTGGCGGACACGTCGACCATGTGGGCCTGACCGGATTCGTTGAGGTGGGTGAGGGTCATGGCGACAGCTTCCCGGGGGAGGACGAAGATTCCCGCTTGCGCGGGAATGACGGGGTGGCGGGCAGATGTGCCACTACGTTCCCAGCAGGGTGCGGACGGCTTGGGTGACGTCGGGTTCGCGCATGAGGGATTCGCCGACGAGGAAACCCTGGACGCAGACTTTTTGCAGGCGTTTGATGTCGGCATTGGTTTTGATGCCGGATTCGGAGACGAGGAAACGGTCGGGACTCACCTGTTTGCTCAAAATTTCGGTGGTTTCCAGCGTTGTTTCCATGGTTTTCAGGTTGCGGTTGTTGATGCCGAGGAGAGGGGTTTGCAGGCCCAAAGCGCGGTCCAGCTCGTCCTGGTCGTGGATTTCGGCGAGCACGTCCATGTCCAGGCCCCGGGCGAGGTCTTCAAGGTCGCGGGCTTCGTCATCGGTGAGGGCGGCCATGATGAGCAGGATGCAGTCGGCGCCGATGGCGCGGGATTCGTAGACCTGCCAGGGGTCCAAAATGAAATCTTTTCGGATCACGGGTAGTTTTACGCTGGCGCGGGCGGCTTTCAGATGGTCGATGCTGCCCTGAAAATACGGCGCGTCGGTGAGCACGGAGAGGCAGACGGCGCCGCCTTCGGCGTAGGCGGCTGCGAGGGCGGCGGGGTTGAAATTTTCCCGGATCAGGCCGCCGGAGGGGGAGGCTTTTTTGATTTCGGTGATCAGGCCGGGTTTTCCGGCGGCTACCGCGTCCATCAGCGCGCGGCCGAAGCCGCGCGGCTTGGGGCCGTCCTTGGCTTGCGCTTTGATTTCGTCCAACGGTGTCGCGGCTTTGCGGCGCGCTGTCTCCGCGCGGGTGTCGGCGCAGATTTTGGCGAGGATGTCCTCTTTTATGTATGAGCCGTCCATCAATGCGCACCTTTGTTCGTGGCGGTTTTCAGGGCTTCGAGCACGGATTTAGCACGTCCGTCGTCAATCGCGCGGGCGGCCATGGCCACACCGTCCTTCAGGGAAAGGGTTTTGCCGGCGACGATCAAAGCGGCCGCCGCGTTGAATAGTACCGTGTCTCGGTAGGCATCGTGCTTGCCCTCCAGCAATGCGACCATGGCGGCGGCGTTCTCGGCGGGGTCTCCACCCTTGATGGCGGCGATGGGGGCGGCGGCAAGACCGGCATCCGAGGCGTTGAGCAAAAATTCGGAGATTTCGCCGTCTTTTAAAGTCACGATCTGGTTATCACCGTCCAGAGTGAGTTCGTCGAGTCCGTTGCCGTGGAAAATCCAGGCGGATGTGGTGCCGAGATTGGCCAGGGTTTCGGCCATGGGGCGGAGCCAGGCAGGATCGAACACGCCGATGAGCTGGCGGGTGACGCAAGCCGGGTTGGCCATGGGGCCGGTGAGGTTGAAGATGGTGCGGGTGCCGAGTTCGGCGCGGACGGGGCCGGCATGGCGCAAAGCCGGGTGGTGGCGGGGGGCGAACATGAAGACGCAGCCGGTTTCGCGCAGGATTTCGGGCAGGCGTTCGAGCGGGGCCTCGATGTTGACGCCCAACGCCGTCAGCACGTCCGCGCCGCCGGTGCGGGACGACAAATTGCGGTTGCCATGCTTGGCGACGGGAATGCCTAGGGCGGCGATGACGAAGGCATTGGCGGTGGAGATGTTGAGCGTGGCGGCGCCGTCGCCGCCCGTGCCGCAGACATCCATGGCGTCGGGCGGGGCCGCGATTGGGGCCATGCGGGCGCGCATGGCGGTGACGGCGCCGGTGAGCTCGGCCACGGTTTCGCCGCGGGCGCGCATCGCCATGAGCATGCCGCCGATCTGGGCGGCGGTGGCGTCGCCATCCATGATGATGCCGAAGGCGGATTCGGCGTTCGTCTGCGAGAGGGACTCGCCGCGGCCGAGTTGGGCGAGGAAGGGTTTTAGGCTGCCGGTCATGCGGGTTGGGGGGTGCGGGCCAGGTTCAGGAAGTTTTGCAGGATGTCGTGGCCGTGGGCGGTGGCGATGCTTTCCGGGTGGAATTGCACCCCGAAGATGGGGAGGGTTTTGTGGCGCAGGCCCATGATTATGCCGTCATCCGTCCATGCCGTTTCTTTCAGTTCGTCGGGCAGGGTGGATTTTTCGACGATGAGGGAATGGTAGCGGGTGGCGGTGAAGGGATCGGGCAGGCCAGCGAAGATATCCGAGTTGGCGTGGTGGATGGGGCTGGTTTTGCCGTGGATGGGTTCGGGGGCACGGATGACCTTGCCGCCAAAGGCCTGGCCGATGGATTGATGGCCGAGGCAGACCCCGAGCAATGGGATTTTGGTCCGCGCCGCGACTTCTACGAGTTCCAGGCAGATGCCAGCTTCGTTGGGCGTGCAGGGGCCGGGAGATAGGACGATGGCATCCGGTTTCAGGGCCACGGCTTCGTAGGGCGTCAGCGTGTCGTTGCGGCGGACGTCGCATTCCGCGCCGAGATCGCCCAGGAAATGGACCAGGTTGAAGGTGAAGCTGTCGTAATTGTCGATGAGTAAGATCATTCTTTTGCTCCGCCTCCGCGCGCGGCGAAGCGGACGGCGTCTTCGGCGGCGCGGAAGAGGGCGCGGGCTTTTTGCACACTTTCGGCATATTCGGCTTCAGGGTCGGAATCCGCGACCACGCCGACGCCGGCTTGGACGTACATTGTGCCGTCTTTCACCAGGGCGGTGCGCAGGCCGATGCAGGTATCCATGGTGCCATTGGCGGCGAAATAGCCGATGCAGCCGGCATACAGGCCGCGGCGGGAGGGTTCCAGCTTGTCGATGATTTCCATGGCCCGGACTTTTGGAGCGCCGGAAAGCGTGCCGGCGGGGAAGCCGGCGACAAGGGCGTCCAGTGCGTCTAGCCCTGGGCGGATTTTGCCTTCGACGGTGGAGGAGATGTGCATGACGTGGCTGAAGCGTTCGATGGCGAAGCTTTCGACGACCTTCACCGTGCCGATCTGGGAGACGCGGCCGACATCGTTGCGGCCGAGGTCGAGCAGCATGAGATGTTCGGCGCGTTCCTTGGGGTCGGCCAAAAGTTCGGCTTCGAGGGCTTCGTCCTCGGTTTTGGTCGCCCCGCGTTTGCGGGTGCCGGCGAGGGGGCGGATGGTGACGGTGTTGTCGCGCAGGCGGACCAGGATTTCGGGGGAGGAGCCCACGGCCTGGAAATTGCCGAAGTCTAGATAGAAGAGGAAGGGGGCTGGGTTAATGCGGCGGAGCGAGCGGTAGAGGGCGAAGGGCGGGAGGGTGAAGGGCGCTTCAAAACGTTGGCTGTAGACGATTTGGAACGCGTCTCCGGCGGCGATAAAATCCTTGGCTTTTTCCACATCGGAGATGAAACGGTCTTTTCGGATGTTGGAGACCGGAACCGGGTCTGGCAGGATATCGGGGCTCAGCAGTTTGGGGACGGGTTTGTCGAGTGCTGCGAGGGCGGCTTTGAGGCGCAGTTCGGCGGCGGCGTAGGCGGTGGGCGCCGAGATGCCGGCGCGGGGGTAGGCGGGGGCGGCGAGGGTGAGCTCGTCGGTGACGCCGTCGAAGATGGCGAAGAGGCTGGGGCGGACCAGAATGGCTTCGGGGATGCCGAGGACGTCTGGGTTGTTGTCCGGCAGTTTTTCCATCAGCCGCACCATGTCGTAGCCGAGATAGCCGGAGAGGCCGCCGGTCATGGGGGGCAAGGTTTCGGGCACATCTAGTTGCGTCTCGGCGATGAGGTCGCGGAGCGAATCAAGCGGCGGGTCGCCGGTGGGGAGAAAATTGTCGGGGTCGGTTTGCGCGTCGCGGTTGATGAGGGCGGTGCCGCGCTCGCAGCGCCAGATGAGGTCCGGGGCGAGGCCGATGATGGAATAGCGGCCACGGGTGGCGCCACCCTCCACGCTTTCCAGGAGGAATGAAAATTTTTTGCCGTAGCCGAGTTTGAGGAAGGCGGCGACCGGGGTGAGCAGATCCGCCGGCTCATGCCGCCAGACCAGCGCGCCGCGGCCCGATTCATAGGCGGCGCGAAACGCATCATATCCGGGGGGTGAGGCGGCGTTCATAGGCAGCTTTCAGTTGTTAGTCGTCAGTTGTCAGAAAAGGGGCGGGTCATTGGTAGATCTGCGCGAAAAGTTTGGGGTCGATTTTAACGTTGTCGCGGGCTTGCAGTCCGGAGAGGAAACTCTCCGCGGCGTCATTTTGCAAGGATTTGGTAAGGGCCTGCCCAATGCCGGCGGCATCTTGTGGGTCCTGTGCGGGGGTTGGCTGGGTGATGCCGGCGAGGCCGGCGACGATGAAGCCGTCCGGCGTTTGTTCCATGGTGGCCTGGCCGGGTTTTAAGGTGAACAGGACCGGGACCATGTCCGCCGGGATGCCGGTGGGCGGGGCGCCGCGGGTGATGGGCGGGGTCATCGTGGTGGAATCGCCGGCGGCGGTGGCGGCAGCGTCGAAGCTCTGGCCGGCATTGACGGCGGCGAGCAGGTTGGCGGCTTTTTGCTCGGCCTCGCGGCTCAGCTGGTCCGAGAGCCAGGCGGAAGCGACGGCGGTTTTCACCTGGTCGTAGGGCTGGATTGCGGGCGGGGTGATGGTGGTTATGGTGAAAGCGAAATAGCTGTTGTCCGGGCCGGAGAGCAACTGCGGGGCGTCGCCGAGATGGGCGGCGAAGACGGCTTTTACGATCGCGGCCTTCAGCGCGGCGCCGCCGGGGATAGGGGCAGGGGCGCCATCCAGCGCGTTGCCTTTGGAATCGAGCGTGCCCATGAGGGGAACGAGGCCGAGATT
>Ga0116229_10015921_pt1 | contig 10163 bp, 8 predicted proteins | sample S1TSphgellanicum_3_FD_87313 | JGI IMG/M metagenome (GOLD analysis project Ga0116229, IMG submission 87313) | Host-associated microbial communities from peat moss isolated from Minnesota, USA - S1T2_Fc - Sphagnum magellanicum MG | ecosystem: Host-associated > Plants > Peat moss > Unclassified... | reverse complement strand
GCCTGAGCGAAATCGGTTTGCCGGGCGAGCGTCTGCTGGCACGGGTCCTTGCACAGCCGGGGCTGCCCACCCGCGCGCACCTCGCGGCGGCGCTCGTCAGTGAAGAAATCGTTGCGCGTAGCGACGACGCATTCCGAAAATACTTGGGGCGCGGGCGCGCCGCGCACATTGCCGCCGAGTGGCCCGCACTCGAGATCGTCGTCGGCTGGATCATCGAGGCCGGCGGGGCGGCCTGCCTCGCGCATCCGGCGCGCTACCGTCTGTCCGCCGGAGCCCGGCGCCGGCTACTCGGTGATTTTGTCGAGGCCGGAGGTACGGCGCTCGAGGTCATCACGGGCGGCAACGCGCCGCAGCTCGTGGAGGGCTGTGCCGCGTGGGCGCGGCAATTCGGACTCCAGGGATCGCTGGGATCCGATTTCCACCACCCGGAAGTTCCATGGAATCCCCTCGGCCGCTTAGCTAAGCTACCGCCTGGCGTCACCCCCGTCTGGCGCAGCCATGGACTCTAAAATCACAAAAGCAGCGAACCCGTGAGCGACGAAGAAAACAACGTCAACACCGCATTGTTCAAGAACATCGAGCGTTTACGGCAGCTGCGCATCGAACACCGCGATCTCGACGACATCATTTCCCGCCTCACGATGGACTTCAAGGTCGATGAACTGCAGATGAAGCGCCTCAAGAAGCGCAAGTTGATGCTCAAGGATCAAATCACGCGTCTCGAGAGCCAGCTGATTCCGGACCTCAACGCGTGACCGAGGCCTGGCTGCGCGTCGAAGGCTTCTTCGCGGGCTTGATCGCGGGCGACGTGCCGGGGCAGATCGGCGCCGTCGCGCTGTGTCTGCTCGCCGGATGGATCGCAGCGGCGGCGGCGCGGGCGCGCTTGCGCAGCCGCGGCGGGCGCGCCCCCGCGATGACCGGCACGCATTTCGCGGCCGAGGTCGCCGTCGTGCTCACGCCCGTCCTCGTGTCCTTGCTACTCGTGCTGATGGTGCGCGTCGCGATGCAATCGGCGGGATTCGACATCGGGCTCCTCGACGTTGCGATCCGCCTGATCGCCGTCTACGCGATCGTGCGCGTCGCGGTATTTTCGTTTGCCGCCACGCTGACCGACAAGTCCTGGGTGCAGCATTGGGAACGGCGCGCGTCGCTGTTGATCTGGTTCGCGATCGCGGCCAACTACCTGGGGTGGCTCGACCCGATCATCGACACGCTCGACAGCGTCGGCGTCGCGGCGGGACGGAGCCGCATCACGCTTTGGTCGGTCCTGAAGCTGCTGTTCACCCTGAGCGTGTTCATCCTCGTGGCCGCCTGGATCAGCCGCTGGATCGACCAGCGGCTCAAGAAACTGCGGAACCTGGCGCCGTCGACGCGCATCGGGCTCGCGAAGTTCGCCAACGCGTTTCTGATCGGCTTGAGCGTGCTCCTGGGACTGAACGCCGCCGGCGTCGATCTCACGGCGCTGACCGTGCTGACCGGGGCCATCGGCTTAGGGCTGGGATTCGGTCTGCAGTCCATCGCCGCGAACTTCGTGAGCGGTTTCGTACTGCTCATGGATCGCTCCATCAAGCCGGGCGACGTGATCAGTTTTTCGGGTCAAAGCGGCACGAACACCGAAAATTTCGGGTGGGTCCATGAACTGCGCGGCCGCTACGTCGTGGTCCGCGATCGCGACGGCGTCGAAACGCTGGTGCCGAACCAGCAATTGATTTCGAATCCGGTCGTCAACTGGAGCTACACCGACCCGCGCATCCGGCTCAAGCTGCCGATCCGCATCAGCTACCACGATGATCCGGAACTCGCGTTGACCGTGCTCATCGCGGCCTGCGAAGGCCAGAGGCGCGTGCTGCACGAGCCCGCGCCGGCTTCGCGGCTCATGCACTTCAGCGACAGCGGCATCGAGCTCGAACTGCGATTCTGGATCTCCGATCCGCAGGAGGGGGTCAACAACGTGCGTTCCGAGGTGAACCGCGCGATCTGGCGCCTGTTCAAGCAGCACGGACTGACGATGCCGGTCGCGCAGCGTGAAATCCTGGTCCATCACGCCCGACCAGAGCGCGACTGAACCGTTTCTGAAGCCATGCCGCTCGCGCTCAGCGACGACCTCTCGATACCCGACGACGAGCTCGAATGGAAATTCATGCGCGCTTCGGGTCCGGGCGGCCAGAACGTCAACAAAGTGTCGAGCGCCGTCCAGTTGCGATTCTGGCTCTCGCGGAATACAACGCTCCCGGCGGACGCGCAGCAACGCTTGCGGCGGCTCGCCGGGCAGCGCCTCAACGATGACGGCAGCATACTGATCGCCTCGCGCGGCGAGCGCAGCCAGGAGCAGAATCGACGCGAAGCGCTCGCGAAGCTCGAAGCGCTGATTCGCGCCGCGTTGGTCGCGCCCAAGCTGCGGCACAAGACGAAACCGACGCGCGCCTCGAAGGAGCGGCGCATCGACTCGAAGAAAAAGCGCGGCAGCACCAAGCGGGAGCGCCGCGGCGGGGCATGGGAGTAGCGGCCCCCTCGAGCAGCTGCATGCTCGAGCTTCGGCCGAGCGTCAGCAGGAATCAGCCGAGCGTCACCTGGAGAATGCTGTGACGGATCTCGTCCGAGAGCACCAGTTGTGCATCGGCGGCGACGCCGAGCACCGGATCGCCGAAAGCGAGTTTGTCATCCTCGCCCTGCTGCACGACGCCGCGGCGAAGCAGCAATTCGATGAAATTGCGGAACAGGCTCTTGTCGAAGAACTCGGGGGAATTGAGCCCATAAAGCAGCGACATCCTCTGCGCCATGAGATAGCAGCGCTCCTCGAGCGCCGCGGCGCTCAAGATGCCGCTGCCGGCCTGGCGTAGCACGGCGATCGCCAGATAGTAGCGCTCGATCGTCTGGATCGTCGCGGCCGCGAGCAAGGACAAGCGCCGTGCATCGCCCGAGGTCGAGTCGGGCCGCCGCCAGGCGCCGCGGTCGGCCTCGGCGCGCAGCAATCCTGCGCGCGCAAAGCTGTCGAGCAAGGTGTCGACGACGACCGGCATCTCCGCTTCGCTGAAGCGCAGGTGCAGCTCGGCCGCGATGTACGGATAGACGCGCCAAACCAGACGCTGAATGTCGACCGTGCGCATGCTCGCGTTGCTCACGAAGCAGCAAGCGAGCAGTGACGGCAGTGCGAACAAATGCAGGATGTTGTTGCGATAATAGGTTGCGAGCACCGCGTTGGCGTCGTTCATGCGGAGGATGTCGCCGAGGGGATGGGCCTGCCGCTCGAGAATGCCGAGCGACTCCGCATAGGCGATCATGGCCGCCCCGCCTAATTCCGTGACCGTCACGAGCGGTGAATACGGCGCGTCGCGGAGCAGCGCCTTGTAAAGATCCAGTTGCGCAACGAGATCCGTTTCCGAAAGCGCCTGACGCGGCATGGCGAGCAGCGCCATCGCGACGAGATTGACGGGTGTAACCGCCGCCGCCGAATTGATGCCCACCATGACGCGGTGCGCGAGGTCGTCGATCGCGGCCTTGATCCACGGCGAACCGGCGTCCTCGTCGCCGGCGAGCGCGCGGCGCCAGCCCGCGTCGTGGCCGTCCAGCAAAGCGTCGAGTTGGATCGGTTCGCCAAAGTTCACATGGACTTTGCCGAAGCGGCGGCGCAACGCGGGTAGCGTGCGCAGCAGTCCGAACACGCTTTCCTTCTCCTTCGGGCGCCCGGACAGCTCGCCGATGTAGGTGCGGCCCTCGACGATGCGCTCATACCCGAAATACACGGGCAGGAACACGACGGGCCTGGCGGGGTCGCGGAGGTAGCTGCGCACGGTCATCGAGAGCATGCCCGTGCGGGGCTCGAGCAAGCGGCCGGTGCGGCTACGTCCGCCCTCGATGAAATACTCGAGGCTGTGTCCGCGCGCCATCATGACGCCGAGATACTTCTTGAAGACGGCGGCGTAGAGCGCATTGCCCTTGAAGGAGCGGCGCAGAAAGAACGCCCCGCCCTTGCGCAAGAAACGGCCGATCACGGGCATGTTGAGGTTGACCCCCGCGGCGACGTGCGGAATCGCAAAACCCTTGTGATAGATCACGTAGGACAGCAGCAGGTAGTCCATGTGGCTGCGGTGGCAGGGTACGTAAATGATTTCGGCGGCGCTGTCGATGTCCTGCAGACGGTCGACGTTTTCCACGACGACCCCGTCGTAGAGACGGTTCCACAAGCGCGCGAGCAGCACCGACATGAACGTGATGAACGGCTGTGAGTAGTTGGCCGCGATTTCGTCCGCGTATTTCTTCGCGATGCGCAGCAGCACCCGGCGCGGCTGGCCCGTGGATCGCATTTCGAGCCTGACCGTGCGCCGCACGGCGAGCGTGCGCAACACCTGCGCGACGATCGTGCGACGGTGCGACAAATCAGGCCCGATGGCCGAGGCCCGCTGTGCGCGCAGCGCCGCAAGCAGAATCCGCACCACTCGCCGTGCGTTCTGGGCGTCGGCCGCGCCCTCGAGCAACACGTCGCGCAGCGCGATCGGTTCACCGAAATTGAGCAGCGTATTGCGGCCGTTGACGAGTACGGTCAGCGCGCGGCGAAACCTGCCCACCAACACCCAGTCATCACTGAACAGCTGGCGCCACCAACTCGACTCCTTGGGCGCCGCGCGGCCCCAGAACACGCTCACGGGAACCAAGTCGACGTCGAACGCCGGATCGGTCCGCGCCGCGGTCAGCAGTTCGACGAGCTGACGCGGCGGACGCCGATCGATGCGCGCGGCGAAGAAACCGACGCGGCGCTCGAGCGCAATGTACGCGGCTCCTGCACGCCGCCCGGCGATGAGCAAACGGCGGGTGGGCCGCGGCAAGCGCTGTCGCGCACACACTTCGTTGAGCACCGCGAGATCCGCGATGCTCTCGCTCAAAAGAACGTAACAGGCCGGCCGTGTGCGCGCTGCGAGCAGCGCCGCGGCATCGTCGGGCTTGATCGAGACCTTGACCCAGATCGCTAGAACCTTGTGCACGAGCCAATTTTGCATAACGAACACGCGCACAGGGCAAACCGCGGATCAGCCGACCGTCGACGGAAGTGTACAATCCAGTCACACCTGTCGTCATCCGGAGTTCGTGCATGATTCGGTTCGCCCTGTTGCTGCTGTTCGCGGCAGATCTCCATGCCGCCGTTCAGCATTCCGACGGCGTCGACATCGACACGGCGGCCAATCTCTATCAGGCGGCGGAAGTGCGCGAACAGGTGCGCGCGTCGCTCGAATCGATGCCGCACAAGATCCGTCAGATGTTCGCGGTCGACGCGGCGGCGATCACCCCCAAGCAACTCGACGCCGTCGACGCGGCGGCGAAGCACGGTTTTCAAATCTCCGTCTTCGAGCCCCCGGCACTAGGCGCCTTGGCGAATTCTCTCGATCCCGCCACCGTGAAGAAATCCCTGGAGTTCCTGAATAGCGACTTGGGGAAGCGCATGGTGGCGGCCGACGTCGCCTTGGCGCGGCTCGACGAACCGACCATCGACAAGATCATGAGCGGCGAACTCGCGAGTCCCTCGACTCCGGAACGCGACTCGCTGACCGCCAAGCTGGAACAGGACACGGAATCGACCGACTCGGCCGTGGAGATCTACCTGCGGATCGGACGGGCGCTCGCGGTCGGCACCGCGATCGGCTCCGGCATGGACCCGATCGCCGCGGACCAGCGCGCCGTCAAGGCAAGTGACGCGGCCCAACGCGACGAGCTCGCCAAGAACCTGCGTGAACCCCTGCGCCGCTACATCGCCTACGGGTATCGCGATCTATCCGACGCCGACTTGGAGCACTTGTGCGCTTTCCTGGAATCGCATGCCGGCAAGCGCTACGTGACCGCGTATAACGCGGCGATGAGCGCGGGTTTCGACGCGATGAGCAAGCGCTGCGGAGAACAGATCGGCGAAAGCTGGCGCGAAATCGCTCAGGCGGAACTCGCCCCGCCGCTGGCCGCGCCGGAGGCACCCCCCTCGCCTCTCATGAGCCCCGCTCCGGCGCCCACGCACTAGCCGCGGGATTCGTGGCTTCCGCCTATCGCAAGGCCTCGAGAAAACGACGGAAGATCGCCGCGATCTCGGTGATGCGATCCTGGAGCCGATGGTCTGAGTCCAGGATGTGCAGTTCTGCTCGGTGCTCGGAGGCCCAACGTACGCTGTTCGCGGGCGGCACGATCACGTCGCCCCAGCCATGGATCAGCGCCGCGGGGCAGCGCACGTCCCGCGGGGTGTACTCCTCGTAACCCGGCATATAAAAGGCCGGCGCCAGCAGAAACAATGCACGCGCATCGAGCCGCGCCGCTGCGGCCGCCGAAACATGTCCGCCGAGGCTCGAGCCAACGAGCACGAGCGGTCCCGGAAGTTCGGCGCCCACGGCAAGCAGCTTGTCGACGCGCGCGCGGGGATCATCGATGCCTTGATAATCCACCGACTCGACACCGGTCTCGAGCTCCCGCGCGACCGCGGCCAGCGCGACAATCTTCGTGCCCCAGGGGCCGCTTTCCTTGCCATGCGAGAAAACGACGGTCTTAAACGAGCGACTCACGGCAACGCGCTCGGAGGGTCCAGGTCGCGTGCGAGTCGGTCGACCCATTGAGTATCGTCGGGACTGCAGGGCTGTCGAGAGAGCCGGTTCAGCGTGACCGGATGGATCTCGCTGCCGGCCGGCGTATGCGAGATCCGATAGCTGTGGAACTCGCCCGGACGTTCGGCCGCGAAACCCACGAGCAGATGGAACGTGTCAGCGTCCGGCGCCTGCCGAGCGTTGAGCCGGCCGTCGCAGACCACGTAGTACGCATCTTCGGCGAGCCGATCGGCGAAACAGCCCGACTCGCGCAAGCGCTCCAAGAATGCGCGGACCTGCGCCTCGACGACCGCGCCGACGTCGATTGGCGGACGCAACTGACTCGCCCAGCGAGTGCCGGCCGAGATACTGGCCACGAGGTTCAGGGCAAAGCGGCGCGTCGCGAGGAACTTCCAGTCGGGAGTACCCGCGCTGTTCACCGCAAGCGTGCGCGCGGCCGGAGTGTCGACTCCGGGCAAGCGCACACCCTGGAGCGTGTTGATGCCGAGCGCGGCGAGTTTCGCGCGCCGGTCCGGGGAGACGATGCAGGTCGGGCGCAGGCCCGGACGCAGCACCGGCGCCTCACCCGCGCCCGTGGCCCAGGCCGGCGCCACGACTTCAGCTCGCGCCAGCATGCCGGCGACCGCGCCGCACGGAGCGAAGCTTTCGAAGCGCCCGCGCAGCTTGTCGTGCGCGAGAATGCGCGGAAAAAACATGCACGCGTCCTCGCTCGCGAACCCCCATTCGCGGGCGCCACGCAGAGCCTCATCCGCAGTGGACCAAGCGTGCGGCGGATCGACGAGCAACAAGGCCTGCCGCCTCCGGCAGTAGCGAGCGGCCACGAGCAGCGTACTGAAGCCCAGGTCTCGCTCGCGTGAAATCGGCGGAATCGCGAGGAAGCTGAAATGGTCGAGCCTGTCGAGGGCGAACAAACCCGTGCGATCGCTTGGGCGTCCGATCAGATCGTAGTCGGTCAGCGGCGCGCCGTCATCGCCGTCGGAATTCGAATGCAGGTAGCCCGTCGCGACCCCGGTCGCCGGATCGAGTGTGCGGTCCGGCCGTGTGGCCGGCACCGGACCATGCACCCGGATCAAGTGCGAGGCGCGCAGCGCCTTGCCGGCATAACGCCGGGATTCGGGACGGACCGACAGGCCGCGGAAAATTTCCTGATCCTCGACCCTCTCGGTGGCCTGCGCCCGCACGCGCTGGACCGTGAGATTGAAATACTCCGGGGCGCCATCCGGAAGGTTGTCGTAATCGACGCAAGCTCGCAGGAATTCGCGTGTGCCGGGCCGCCGCGCCTGCAGCTCCAACACCTGCGCGCCCGCGGGCAGCGTCAGTGAAGCACAGCGCGCACCGTTGGCCACTCGCACGACGGCCGCCTCGCGTCCGCCGTTGTCGAAAAACTGCTCGACCGCGTAGCCCAACAAGCTCGGCTGCCAGAGCCCGCCGAACACAGCTTGAAAATCCTGGAAGCTCTTGATGACGACGGGGCGGTCTTGCGGGCCGCGCAGAGTGCGGCCGACGAAGGCGGCGCGCGCCACGTCCAAGCGCGCGATCGATTGGTCCGGGCCGTGCTCGTGCGCCGTCAATCCCGAATTCATCGGCATCGGCAATAAGTTCCCCTCGACGAATCGCCGCCAATCTATCACAACCGGCCCGCACCGCCAGTCTCAGCGAGGGATCATTAATCGGCCTCGCGCGGGTCCGGGGCCTCGCGCCGTTCCTGCTCGGCATGGCGCCGCAATTCCTCGGCGGCGGCCGCCTCGGTCTCGGCCTTCTTGCGCACGATCTCGTCGAGCATGACCTTGAGCCATTCGGTCATCATGATTGCCGTCCTCAATGCCGCCGGTCGCCGGCTTCCGGCTTCACGATCGCGGCGACTTCGCGTTCGACGCCCGGATCGTAGCCGGCACGCGCGAGCGTGAACTCGCGTCGCGCGACCGCGGCGCCGCCGGGCGTCTTCGCGAGTTCCCGGTATAGCGGCACGATGTACCGGGCGCGGCCGACGTTCCGCAAGAATTCATCGAGGCGCGCGTACGAGGGCTGGTAGTTGTTGCGGATCACGACCTGCAACCAGGTCGAGGCGAGCAGCGCGTCGGGCGTGCTGGTAAGAGAAAATGCCTTGTCGAGTTCGGCGAGCTGCGCCGCCGTCAGTGTCGCGGGCAAACCCGCGAGAAAGTACACCCACTGGCGCGGCACCCAGGCGCGCGCATCGAGTTTCTTCGCCGGCAGCTTGCCTTCCGTCCATTCGCTGCGCGCCGCGTCGACCGCGGCGAGTGCGCCCGAAGTCGGCACCGGCGCGTCGTCGGGCAGGCCCGGCTCCGTGAGCCACGCGGTCACTTGCGCGGTCGTGACGACACCCGGGAATCGTTCGAGCAGATTGTGCGTGAGGTAATCCGTGAATTCCTCGGTCGAAATGCGGTCCCAGGCGAAATGATCGAAGTAACCGCGCAGGAATTCGTCGAAGTGCTCACGACCGAAGCGCAGCTCGAGCCAGTGCAGGAACAGAGCGCCCTTCGCGGCCGGAACGTCGGCGCAGCCCTCGTCAAGGTCGCGGCCATGATCGTCCTCGCCCAAGGACTGGTCCGCCGCGCCACAGTTCGAGACCGCCTCGCGCAACGCATCGAAGTCGAGCACGGCATCGATCGCTGCGCGCGACTCACCCCACACGTCCTCGAGGATGCGCTGCTGCAGGTAGCGCGAGAGCGCGTCGTTGAGCCAGCGATCGCTCCACGTGGCGTTCGATACGAGGGCGCCCGCCCAGGCGTGGCCGATGCCGAAAGCGAGCGGTGCCACGAGACTTCCGTCACCGCCGACCAGCGTCGGCGAGACGAACTCGAGGCTCGTATTCGGTACGGCGCCGACCGCGAAATCCGCGGGGGCGACGAGCTGGTCGAAACGCTGCCACTGGTAGCTGCCGAGAATCTTTTCCGCGGCGGCCATCATGGCCTCGGTGCTTGCGAATTCCCTGGCCGCGGCCTTCAAGATCGACTTCTCCGCGTACACGCCGCTGCGCGGGCCCGTTGCCCGAAAGTCCAGGCGACCCACACCCAAGGCCAGCGTGTAGGACGGCACCTGCTGCGACATCACGAACGTATAGTTGCCGTTATGCTTCATCCTGGGGTCATTGGCGGCACCCATCACGGCGAGCACATCGTCCGAAGTCCGGATCAGAGCCTTGTAGGCCATCCGGACTTGCGGCGTGTCCTGCAGCGGTATCCAGCTGCGCGCACCGATGCCGCCCGATGTCGTGTAAAGAAAAGGGATCAGTTTGCTGTCCGGCCCCACGGGTGAACGCCAATGCAGTGCGCGCGATGCGGCCGTGGTCTCGTATTCGATCTTGATGACCTCCAACGGCTCTTTGGAAGCTGCGACATCGACGTACAGCGGACTTCCGCGCACGGGATCGGTCTTGCCCAGGTGAAACGGCACGGCCACCCAGATGGGCTTCATCTTTTCGGTCGCGCCAAAAAAATTCGAGGACAGCTCGCTGACCGTCAGGATGTTCAATCCCTGGGTGTCGAGCACGACCTGCGTCGATTTCGGATCGAGCCGCTGCATTTCGAGCACGGCATTGCCGTCGAGTTCGCGGTTCTTGAAGTCCACGTC
>Ga0116229_10015920_pt1 | contig 10164 bp, 11 predicted proteins | sample S1TSphgellanicum_3_FD_87313 | JGI IMG/M metagenome (GOLD analysis project Ga0116229, IMG submission 87313) | Host-associated microbial communities from peat moss isolated from Minnesota, USA - S1T2_Fc - Sphagnum magellanicum MG | ecosystem: Host-associated > Plants > Peat moss > Unclassified... | reverse complement strand
GCCGCCAGCGCCGCACGTTTGCTCGGATCGATCGTCGCGACGTAGGCGTTCATCTCCGCGTCGACCTTCGGGTCGCAGAATCGAACGAGATTGTTGCCGCGCGGCGGCACGTAGGCGCAACCGTACAGGAAGCTCACGTCGGCATCGTATCCGCTCTGCTGCGAGAGGAGCGCGACGTCGAACGTGCCGCTGGTGAGGATCCCGCCGGCGCTGGACGGCGCGAAATATTGCGCGTCGGCGTACGCCTTCGTCTCGACCAGCGCCCCGAGCTTCGCCCACGCCGAGCGAAGAAACTCGGCCGTGATCTGCGAGGGAAGGTAGCCGGTGGGAAGCGCGAGCTGAATCGCGAGCTGGCTCCCATCTTTCGAGCGGATGCCGTCGCTACCCATCTTCCAACCGCCGGCGTCGAGCAGACGCGCCGCGGCCGCCGGATCGTACGGCGTGCGCGGAAGATTTGCGAAGTCTTGCGAGATCGGCGCCACGACGGATTGCGCGAGCGTACCGGCTCCGTGATTGATCTTCGCGAGGATGAACGCACGATCGGCGGCGAGGACCAGCGCCCGGCGAACGTTCGCGTCGCGCAACGCGCCGTGGCTCGTATTGAAGTACGCACCCGCCATAAACTGCGAGGGCACGAGCGTCGTGTCGACCTGCGGGAGAGCACGCACGCGGTCGTAGAACGAGCCGCCCACCGTGCTCCACAGATCGATCTCGCCCGTTTGGAGTTCCGCGAGCGCGGTATTCTCCTCGGTGATGATCTTGTAGACGATTTTCCGTAGCTTCGGGCGGCCGCCGAAGTAGTAGGGGTTCGCCTCCATCTCGACCGCGTCGCCTCGACGAAAGGCCGTGTAGCGAAAGGGTCCGATGCCGACCGGCAATGCATTGTACGGTGCTTGATTGATCGTCGCGTCCCCGGCGAGCAGATGCTTCGGGAGGATGCACGACGTATCGTTCGACGAGAAATAGCGCGAGAGAAACGAACCGTATGGCGCCTTCAGATGGAGCTCGACCGTGTAGGGATCCGGCGCCTCGACGCCCGCGACGCGATCCCACGCATCGCGTACCGTGATGTTGTTGTTCGGGTTGAGGACGGTCTTCACGGTGAAGACGACATCGCTCGAATCGAATGGGGCGCCATCGCTCCACCGCACGCCGTGCCGCAGATGGTACGTGATCGTGCGCCCGTCCGCGCTGACCCCGCCGTTTGCCACGGTCGGCAGCACCGTGAGCAGTTCGGGAACGATTCGGTTCTCTGCGTCGATGCGCACGAAGTGGGCCATCGTGAGCTGCGCGAGATCGGTCGTGATGGCGACGTTCGAAAGCAGCGGGTTGAGCGTCGTCACATCGAGCTCCGCGTTGAAGCGGAGAACGTGCGCTTCGCCCGCCCGCGCGGCGCGCGTGTCGCCCCCGCACAGAGAGGCGGACAGCGCAGCGGAAAGCGCGAGGGCGAAACAAGCTCTGCCGACGTTCATCGGCAGAGCGTTCGATCAAGCGATGGCGAGAACCACCTTGCCGAACTGATCGCCCGCGAGAACCCGCTCCGCGGCCGCCACGACGTCGTCCATCGGGAAGACGCGATCGACCGCCGGCTTCATCCCCGTCTCGAAGAGCGCGAGCATCCCGCGGAAGTCGCTCGGACTTCCCATCGACGTGCCGAGGACGTCGATATGCTTCCAGAAGATCGAGAACGGCCGCACTTTCGTATCGCCGCGCGTGCCGCCATAGATCACGACGCGGCCGCCGGGCGCGACGATATCGATCGATTTCGAAAGCGTATCGCCCCCGGTCGAATCCACCACGAGCGTCGGTCCCGCACCGCCCGCAGCCTTGCGCGCCGTTTTATGCCAGTCGGGGTCCGTGTTGTAGTTGATCGCGACGTCCGCTCCGAACGCTTTCGCGCGTTCGAGCTTCTCGTCGCTGCCGGACGTAACGATCGTGCGCGCGCCGACGTGCTTCGCGTACACGAGCACGAACGTCTGGACGCCGCTTCCGACGCCGGGGATCAGCACGACGTCGTCCTTCGTGATCTTCCCGCGCGTGAACGTCGCGCGATACGCGGTGAGGCCGGCGAGCGGAATCGCCGCAGCCTCATCGTCGCTGAGCGCCTTCGGTTTCGCGTAAACGTTGGCGGCCGGCACCACAACGTACTCCGCAAACGTGCCGTCGCTCGGCATGCCGAGGATGTCGCCCGTCTTGTCGGGGAGCGGCCCATCGCCGTGCCACCCGAGTTCGGGATTGATCAGGACCGGCGCGCCGACGTCGTGGCCGGAGACGCCCTCGCCGAGCGCCGCGATCTCGCCGCAGCCATCCGACCCGAGCGTCCGCGGCAACACGATGCCCGGATAGAGATTTTGCGTGATGAACACGTCGCGCCGGTTGAATGCGGCGCGTTTGATACGAACGAGAATCTGGCCCGGCCCCGGTTCCGGTGTCGGAATGTCCTCGACGTGAAGTTTCTCGGGCCCGCCGAGTTCGGTGAGTCGTACGGCTTTCATGGCCGTGAGCTTAGTGACGCCGGTACGTGATTCCGGCGGCCGCTACGTCGTGGACGACGTTTGTTCGGCGTCGGGAGCGGTCGTCTCGTCCGACGCGGGCGCATCGGTCGGCGGATCCGTCGGGGAGTCGGTAGCATCAACCGCCGGCGCATCGGTCGGAGCATCCGACGCGTCGACGACGGGCTGCGCGGATGATACGGCAATCGGATGCGGCGACGCCGACGGCAGCGCGACGGGAAAGGGCAGATTGATCTTCGCGGGCCTGGGGACTGCGATCCCCACGAGAGCGGCCGATTTCGAGATCAGATCCGGCCCGTAACTCGCCGCTTCCGCGGTAACGCCGAGCGCCGATTCGAGGCCGCCGCCGAACGCGAATTCGAGATATCCGATTCCGGCAAGCAATGCGATACCGAGAATGCTCACGAGCGGTGCGACGCGGCTCTGCGATACGACGGTACCGCCGACGAAATCGCCGAGCCGTTGGTGACGCGGCGTGACGAGGGCGAGGAGCGGACCGATGAGGAGCACGTCGATCGGGCGCAGCACGTAGCGCGCGATGATGCGTAAGATCCCCGCGTGTTTCCCGTCGCCGCGTCGCACGCGCAAGCCGAAGATCGCCTTGCCGAGCGTGATGCCGAAGAGCGCTTCGCACACGAGCGCGATCGCGATCGCGGCACCGAACGAAACGGCCGCGAGCAAACCGAAGCCGCCTTCATCGCGACCTGCAAGCGTGACGAAGCCGAGCTCGAACGCGTTGAAACCGAACGCCGCGATCGCAAATGCGATCGCGAAGATGTCGATGAGGAACGCGACGAAGCGCGCGACGAGATAGAGCGGCACGTTCCCGAACCGGTGCACCGGTTGCGTCGCGACCGGCGGCGGCGCGTCGGGCTGTCGAACGTAGGTGCGCCCAGGCGGCGGCACCGGAATCGGCGTGACCGGGATCGGCTGCGTCGCATCGGGATCCGGCCCGGACCCGAATGGCGGTTCGTTCATCGACAATCAGGTACGCGGCCGGAGGCGTGTTGTTTCGCGCTCAAGCGCTCAGACGAAGCCGCTCGCCGCGGTCGCGCCCTTACGGGCGAGTTCCGCCTGACGCAGTTCGACACGGCGGATCTTCCCGGACCGCGTCTTCGGAAGCTCCGCCACGAATTCGATCTCGCGCGGATACTTGTACGGCGCCGTCACGCGCTTGCAGTGGTCTTGCAATTCGCGCACGAGCGCGGCGGACGGATCGTAGCCCGCCCGCAAAACGACGAAGGCCTTCACGATGTTCCCGCGATCCGCATCGGGGCTACCGACCACGGCCGACTCGAGCACGGCCGGATGTTCGAGCAGTGCGCTTTCGACTTCGAACGGGCCGATGCGATACGCGCCGGACGAAATCACGTCGTCGGCACGGCCCACGAACCAGAAGTATCCGTCGTCGTCTTTTTGCGCGCGATCGCCCGTGAGATACCACGGGCCACGGCGCGATGCGCGCGTCTCCTCGTCGTTCTTGTAGTAGCCACGGAATAACGTCGGCGGATCGCCGCGCACGCCGATGTCGCCGACCTCCCCGACCGCGCACGGATTTCCGTCCGCATCCACGACCTCGACATCGTGCCCGGGCGTCGGCTTACCCATCGAACCGGGACGCACGTCCATGCCCGGTACGTTCGCAACGAGCAACGAGTTTTCGGTTTGCCCGTAGCCGTCGAGGATCGTGAGTCCGAACGCCGCTTTCCAGCGCTCGAGCACTTCGGGATTGAGCGGCTCACCCGCGGAGACGCAGTGCCGCAGCTTCGGCAGCTGCCACCGCTCGCCGAGCCCATCGAGTTTGGCTTCGAGACGATACTCCGTCGGCGCCTGACAGAGCACGGTCACGTCGAGATCGCGAATGAGATCCATCCGCTTCGCGGGATCGAAGCCGCCCTCGTCGAGCACGATCGCCGAACCGCACGACCACGGGCCTAGGAGCACGTTCCAGAGCGATTTCGCCCAGCCGGTTCCCGCCGTGCTCCACACGAGATCGGTCGGCTTCGCATCGAGCCACACGCGCGCTTGCATGCGCTTCGCATACGTGTACGCATGCGAATGCATCACGCCTTTGGGATCTTTCGTGGTGCCGCTCGTGTAGACGAGGTACGCGAGGTCGCCCGAACGCGTCGGGTTACCCGCGAACGGTTCCGCACGCGTGACGCGCTCGTCGAGTGCGATCCAACCCGGCGAATCGCTCGACTCACCGACGAGCAAAAAGCGCGTGAGCTCCGGCGCGATCTCGCGCAAGAGATCGACTTCGTTTCGGTTCGAGACGTGCGCGACGATCGTCGTCGCTTCGCTGTGTTGCGCGCGAAACGCGAGATCTTTCGCTCGCAATTGTTCCGAACACGGAACGACCACGGCACCGAGACGCGCGAACGCGACCATCGAATACAGCCACGCCGGAATCTTCGGAAGCAACACGACGACGCGTTCGTCCTTGCCGATGCCGAGATCGCGCAAGGCGCCGGCCCAGCGCTGCGTCGCTTCGGCGATCGCCGGAAACGAGACGTCCGTGCGCGCACCGGCAGCGTCGACGAAAAGCAAGCCGCGCCGGTCCTCGCGACCCAACTCGTCGATCACGTCGCGGCCGAAATTGAACGACGGCGGGACGTCCCACGAAAAATCTGCGATTGCCATCCTCATCCGTACGGCGTCGCGTCCCGCGACTCCCCAGGGCACTTCGCACCGAGCCCGAAGCGCCGCACATGCCGAAGCCATCGTCCTTTCTCGACGTGATCGACGCGCGGCGGCTCGTCGCGTCGAGCCGGCTGCGCATCGGACCGCTTCACGTCCGTGGCGTCCCCGCAATCCTCTGCGGCGTCGCCGCGATCGTGGTGGCGAAAGGCGCGAGCGTGGCATTGACGCGCGCCGCCGTGATCGTGCCGGAAACGCTGCGCGAGGTGCGACTTCTCTGGGTCGCCGTGCGAGCGGAGCGCCCGGCCATCCTGCCGTAGAGGCCCCGCATGCGTCGCAGCTTCGCCGTGCTCGTGAGCACGCTCGCCTTCACCGCGCCGAGTCACGCGCTCGCGGATACGAACGGCGTCGCGTTCGACCAACTCCAGCGCGTGTATCTCTTGGGAGCGGAGCCGCCGCCGGTCGGGTCGTTCGACGACCTTCGCGCCACGTTCAACGCGCTCGGCCCGAGCGTCGAGTATCCCGCGCTTCCCGGCACGATCGCCGGCATCAGCCGCATGCGCGACGGGGTTCTCCTCCACTACAGCTTCCTCGGCACGCTCGAGCGCGTCGACGACCCGGTCGCACAAAAAGCGACGATCGGCCGCCCCGACAAAGGCGAAGTCGACTACCTCGATCTCAAAGCGAAGACGTACACGCGGTTGACGGGCGATGCCGCGACCGCGCTCCTCCAGCCGAATATGATGCAGCAAGTCGCAGGCGCGGTCGGCGCGCCGGCAACCGGACCCAAGCGCGGGACGCTCGCGATGACGCTCGACGCCAGCACCGCCCCGATCGCGGGCGTGGCGTTCGACGGGACCGCCACCGCCGGCTATCGGTCGAACTCCAAGGTTTCGGCCACGGCGACGGGTCAATGCCCGATGATCTCCGCGACGGTCGGGATCACGGCGTACGTCGACGCGACGCGTCCCGAGCCGTTCGTCAAACCGAGTTCCGCCTTCAACATCAACGACATCACGAAGGCCATGGGCGCGATCGGTTGCCCCGCAACGATCGTCGGCGCGGTGCCGACGCCGGACCCCGCGCTCTCACGCTTCATCGTCTACGAGCGCGGCGACGTCACGCTGACGCTGCCGAGCGTGCCGACGCCGATTCAGACGGCGACCGTCATCCAACGGAGCCACATCGTGCCGCTCGCGGCGACCGACGCCGCACTCTTCGAGATTCCGGCCGGGTTCACGGGTGCGGACGCCCCTCAGCCCCTGGTCGCCCCGGCGAAGTAACCCTCGCGAGCCGACGCGAATTACACCTATCGATGATCGAGAACCACGCCATGACGGCCCTTATCCGCAGGTCCTTTCCGGACGCTCAGGTCGAAATCGTGGACCTGACCGGCACCATGGACCATTTCAACGTGTTCGTGCGGAGCGGAGCCTTCCGCGGCGTGCCCCTCATGGACCGCCACCGTATGGTTGAAAGCGCCCTCTCGGAGGCCCGCGCCGACGGCCGGATCCACGCGATGTCCATCCGCACAGAAATCTTGGAGTAAAGCAGCACATGTCAGTCGACGAAATCAAGCAGCAGATCGAGCGCGAAATCGGCGCCAACAAAATTTTGGTCTACGGCAAGGGAACGAAGGACATGCCGCGTTGCGGCTTCACCGCGGAGACGATCCAGTTTTTCAATAGCTTTGGGTACCCGTTCGAAGTGCTCGACGTGCTCGAGAACATGCCGAAGCGCGAAGTGCTTTCGCAGATGACGAACTGGCCGACGCTTCCGAAGGTCTTCATCGACGGCAAGTTTTACGGCGATACCGACATCCTCGGGCCGATGAACGAAAACGGCGAGCTACGGACCGTGCTCTCCGAAGCGTTCGCCGGGCAGCCCGAACCCGCGCCGGTCATCAAGCTTCACTAAGCGCGAGGGTGCTCTCGCTTTTCGAACCGGGAAACGAGGCGGCATGGCTCGCCTCGTTTTCATTTTCCGTCGAGGTGCGGCCGCGCTATTGCGAATGCGACGGGCAAGGCCACGTCTCGAACGTGGTCTATGCCGAGTATCTCGAACTCGGTCGTCTGCAATTCTTCAAGGCCGCCAACGATCCGGAACCGCACGCGTTCGCGTTCCAACACGTCACCGCCGAATTTCATTTGCGCTACCTCGCGGCGTGTTACTACGACGAGATGCTGAGCGTCCGATCGAAACTCACGACGCTCGGCCGTTCGAGTGCGACGATGGACCAAGCGATCGTCGGCGAGGACGGTTCGTTGCGCGCGCTCGCCCGCGTGATCGTGGTGCGCTCGCAGGGCGACGGCGCGCTGCCGTGGAGCGACGCGCAACGCGAGCGACTGGCGCCGCTGGTCGCAGCGTCGAGCTGACCGGCGCTCGGGCTTACGCCACGGCCGCCATCGATTCAGACTTACCGCGCGTCCGAATCGATCCGACGTGACGCTTTGATGGCATTGCCGTTGAGGTCGAGCGTTTCCCAATAGATCACCTTGACTCTCGATGAGCCAAGCACGATCGAACGTGGCCAATGGGGGCAATTATAGTTCGGCGCCGTACACCGCACGAGCACCCCGTTTATCATCATGTTCGTGCCGACAGCGAAGCGAACTATTTTCCCACTCGGCGTCTCGATGGCGAATCCGCCCGCATCCGCACCCACGCCATAGTTGACGATCACTCCGACCACGGTATGGGTCCGCGCATTCGCCGGGATCTGCGGAAAATCGGCGGTGGCACGAACCACCGACGGCATTTGCGCCGCTAGAGCTGCGCCCAAAATAGAAACGAAGAAACGACGTGACGACGAGCCGCCCGTTTGGGCGAGGTTACGCGACCGGCTCTCAGCCAACCGTCGCCGCAGGCTCGCGCTTGCGTGGCGGCGGTGCGCCGTGCGGATCGGCGTAGGGGCCGGCCGGCGAGTGCATGAGAGCATCGAGTTCTTCCGGTGAGAGCTCTTGCGAGAAATCGCGCGCGGCCGGAACGATGCAAAAGAATCCGAACGACTCGGTGCCCCGATTGACGAACTGATGCGGTTCCCACGGAGCGACGTAAACCACGTCGTGCTGTGAGAGCGGCGTGACGGTGTTGCCGACGATCGCGTGGCCCGTTCCGTGGCCGACGATGACGAAGTGCTCGTGCTCGTGTTTCTCGAGTCGTGTGACCGAGCCGGCCGGCACGTCGAAATACCGCACTTCGCTCGAGGGGCCGGGCTCGCACGGGTCGTCCTTGCGGCCGCCGATCAGCGTATGCCGAACCACGGCGGTCTTCACGCCCGGGACGTAGCCCTCGCGCTCGACGCCGTCCCAACCGGTTTCCGTTTTGCCGACGACGCTTCGCTGCGTCCCGTTACTCTCAGCCACGCCCCCCGGAACCGCCTCGCACCCGGCGCGGTTGCGCGCGTCGCCCCGCGTGGCTAGCTGCCGTCGGGGAAACCGCCGCGGTGGAGGACCATCGGAAAATGCGGGAGCGTTTGCGGGCGCGGCAGGCTCGCGCGCCAGGTGCCGGGCGGCGGTTCCAAGCCGGCCAGGAGCGGAGTGCCGTCCGAGCCGGTCACGGCTTCGAGAGAAGCCCGAAGTTCTTCGACCCTCTCGGCGCCGAAGCGGGCGACCCAAGCCGCCTCGATCTCGGCGACGAGGTCGCGGTATCGCTCGCGTGCGCGCCTGCCATTTGGCGTTAGCACCAGAGCCTTCGCCCGGGCCGGTGTCGATTGGGTTTCGAGCGTCGCGTAGCCGTGCCGCGTCAGATAACCGGTTGCGATCGTAACGGCTTCTTTCGACACACCGGATCGTCGTGGCAGATCGCGCACGAGCGCCGCGTCGTCGCCGACGAGTCGCAGCACGTTCGCGCAGATCGCGAGCGAAACGTCGGACTTTTCTTCGAACTCGATCGCAAACGCGAGCAGAACCTTCGACAAGAGCGCCGACAGCCGAAGTGAAGATCCGACCGCGCGCGTAGGCGACCGAGACGCCGTCGCACGCACGTCGTCCGGATCGTGACTCGCGAGCCCGTAGCCCAGAATCGGCAGATAGTCGGAAAGCTCGCGATCGATCGCGGCGACGACGTTCGTAAGCGCGATCCGAAGTCGCGCGATCGTTCCCGCGCCGAACCGCTCGCACCATCGCCCATCGATCGTGTCGACGAGCTCGTGCCAAATCCGGCGAGCTTCACGTCCGGCCGCAGTCGGACGAACGATCGAATCCGGACCGTGGCCCGCCGAGTCCGGTGCCGTCTCCACGCGAAGGTATCCCCACCACGTCGAGAGCCGCGTCAGGAGCATCCGCGTCGCGGCTTGCGTGGTCTTCGTTCGGCGACGAAACTCGCGGACCGTAATCCCCTCGTCGTCGACGTACTGCATCGCATTCGCCCACATAACGAGGGAGACGAGCCACGGCGCCCCGCGCGCGTCGCCCGTCTTTCCATGCACGGTCGTCCGGTGGGGCATTCGCTGCTCGAAAGCGTTATCGACCTCGATCGTATACGCGACGAGCGCGAACGAAAGGAGCGTGGCGAGCGGCAAACGACCCTCCCGAAACGAGCGATATATTCGGAGCGTACCATACGGGACGCTCGCGGGACGCGGTCGTGGCATGCTCGGCACACGGAAAGCTCGAAATCACCGGTGCCATCCGTCTTCGCCGCCGCACCGTTCGCCGTGTGGTACGGAACGGCGGTGGCCGCCCCGACGCCGATGCCCGGCGGGGCAAATCAACTCAACGGGCTGCAAGGCACCCTGCAGTCCACGATGTTAAACGGGAAAATGCGGGTTCGGAAGATGCAACAGCGCCCCTCGACCTCGGACGAACGGTCGACGTCCGCGGGTCCGACCGCTATCACGTTCGTCTATCTCGCCTCGAACGGCACGTCGGCACGTATCGACCACGCGCTCGAGGACGAGGCACGGACGAATATCGCACTCACGTTCGCGATGCGACGCGTGCGCGAGCAACGCGAAGCGCTCGGTGTGGCAACAACGCGTGGGTTCGACCGACTCGCGACGATCCGGGCG
>Ga0116229_10015918_pt1 | contig 10165 bp, 8 predicted proteins | sample S1TSphgellanicum_3_FD_87313 | JGI IMG/M metagenome (GOLD analysis project Ga0116229, IMG submission 87313) | Host-associated microbial communities from peat moss isolated from Minnesota, USA - S1T2_Fc - Sphagnum magellanicum MG | ecosystem: Host-associated > Plants > Peat moss > Unclassified... | reverse complement strand
GATTTTACGGGTTTTAGACGAGCGTACAAATCATACCAGCATGGGATGGTGGTATTTTATCTCAAGTCCAGACTGTATGGGCATCTCAGGCTTATTGTTGAAATATGAGTGAGAAATCCGGGTAAAGCCCACCAAAACCCGGAGATGGTGGGCATCGCATCGACTATGTGTATTTCAAAAGTCAAAGAGGAATTCTCTAGTTAAATTGTGAATTAAATCATTGTTTAATCAGTAATTATATCTCTAGATATATAACAAGAATATATATATCTAAAAATATAGGTTTCTTTTTCTAAAAGAATACCTGCCTATAACTGCAGTTGATAAATACAATATCTATCTTGACTTTCGGTAAAAAAAATATTAAATATTATTTAGGATCAATTAGCGATTTGCGGATTAGTTTGTTATTGCAGCTTTCAATCGTGAATTTTATACATAAATCTACTCTGGAGCCAGAGAATGTATAGTCTTAAAACACGGATATTGTTGCGGGACACTGTAAAGCTCCTTGTGGTTGCAGTGTAACCATAAATAAACGGTTGTCTTGAGATAATTATAGACCTACCCTATATCTGGGTCTGGTGAATACCGAAGGCTGCCGTTTATTTTAGTTGAGGTACTTAAAAGCACAGTACTTTTTCATTATCTTACAAATTTTGGAATATGACTTTATCATCGTCATCTGCTACAACACCTCATCCACCTAGTAAAGGTCCGCGCTCCTCACGGCAGCATACGGCAAAGGTTGATACGACTGGCCTCTACTCAAGAGCTATTCGGGAGTCTTTCGCTAAGCTTGACCCCAGGATCATGATCAGAAACCCGGTCATGTTTGTGGTTTGGGTTGGCACTATTATTACTGCTTTAACAGCCGTTGATCCAAACTTGTTTGGTTCAACGCCTGGACGAGATCAACATTTTTACAATTTTCTGATTACTGTGATTTTGTTCTTCACCGTTGTTTTCGCTAACTTTGCCGAGGCAGTAGCAGAAGGACGCGGTAAGGCACAGGCGGATGCACTCCGAGCTACTAGGTCAGACACCACAGCTCGCAGACTTTCGCCCAATGGCTCAGTCCAGGAAGTGAGTTCCACTAACCTGCGCAAAGGTGATTTAGTACAAGTCATTGCTGGTGATCTCATCCCCGCTGATGGGGAAGTGGTCAATGGGATCGCCTCGGTGGATGAATCTGCCATTACAGGAGAATCAGCACCAGTCCTCAAGGAACCAGGCACAGACATTTCCAGTTCTGTTACGGGCGGTACGCGCATTCTCTCGGATGAATTGACTATCCGTGTAACGGCTGACCCAGGTCAAGGGTTCATTGATCGGATGATTGCCTTGGTGGAGGGGGCAGAACGGACGAAAACACCTAATGAAATTGCCCTGACAGTATTATTGGCAGCACTTACCTTAATCTTTTTGGTGGTAGTGGCCATACTTCCCCTAATCGCTAACTATCGGGGCAATCCAGTGAGCATTGCCACTTTAATTTCCCTACTGGTAGCATTGATTCCTACCACAATTGGTGGGTTACTCAGTGCGATCGGGATTGCTGGGATGGACCGGGTAGCCCAGTTCAATGTGATTGCAACTTCAGGTAGGGCAGTCGAGGCTTGTGGGGATGTGAATACCCTAATTCTAGATAAAACAGGTACGATTACCCTCGGCAACCGTTTAGCCGAAGAGTTCATACCCGTGAACGGACACTCTGAGAAGGAACTAGCTCAGGCGGCTTTGGCTGCTAGTGTTTTTGACCAGACGCCGGAGGGGAAATCAATCGTCGTATTGGCAAATCGCTTAGGAGCAACAGTCGATTTTGATGAAAGTAAAGCAGAAGGAATTGAGTTCACGGCTAAAACCCGCATGAGTGGAACGAACTTGCCAAATGCGGTACAGGTGCGTAAGGGAGCGGTTGAAGCTGTTAAAGGGTTCGTGCGATCACGCAGTGGGTCCATACCTCCTGAACTGGAGCAAGCTTACGAACGGGTTTCGCGGCTGGGAGGTACCCCGCTTGCAGTCTGCAAAGAAGGAGATATCTACGGAATTATCTATCTTAAAGATATTGTCAAACCCGGTATTCACGAACGATTTGACCAGATGCGGCGGATGGGTATTCGCACCATCATGCTTACAGGGGATAACAGGATTACCGCCTCTGTCATTGCCGAAGAAGCTGGTGTGGACGACTTTATCGCTGAAGCCACGCCAGAAGATAAAATGAGAGTGATTCAAGCAGAACAAGCACAGAATAAAATAGTGGCGATGACGGGGGATGGCACTAACGATGCTCCAGCTTTGGCTCAGGCAAACGTGGGTGTAGCAATGAACTCCGGTACTCAAGCTGCCAAAGAAGCAGCGAACATGGTGGATTTGGATTCTGACCCAACAAAGCTGATCGATATCGTCACGATTGGTAAGCAGTTGCTGATTACCCGAGGTGCATTGACCACCTTTTCAATCGCCAATGATATTTCCAAATACTTTGCGATTATTCCCGCCATCTTTGCTGCTGCCGGACTCAGTAGCTTGAATATTATGGCGCTAGCAAGTCCGCAATCTGCAGTTCTCTCTGCATTGATCTTCAATGCTCTGATTATCCCAGCGCTGATTCCACTAGCACTCAAGGGCGTCAAATTCCGACCTCTAACAGCCGATCAATTGTTGCGACGCAACGTTTATATCTATGGAGTTGGCGGGATCATTGCTCCATTCTTCGGCATCAAAATCATTGATATGATCGTCGCTGCTGTGGGATTAGCATAGTCTGGCATCTAAATACGTTCAGGAGGTGTTTCATCTGTGAAGAAACTTAAAATGGTTAATAATATCCGGGCTCAATTGATCGATCTGACTCCAGTACTCCAGTCTCAAGGGCGGCGGCGCTCCCTTTCTTTCAAACTCTTTCTCGCCCTGTGCTTAAACTTGGTCATTGCCCCCACTGTCTTGGCAGCGACAGGAGGAACAATTTCGCGGGTGAATGCTTATGCGATTGGGTTGCTAGGACTCGTGACGGTGGGACTGGCTATTTATCTGATGATGGTCATGTTACAACCGGAACGCTTCTAAAGATGAGGCTAGCTGAGGGACTTTTTCTCTTATTAGGGCGATCGCAACAGGGGGGTTAAGCAGCCACTCTATGACAAATCAAGGATGTATGTGTAAGCCCTGGTCTTAGAAACTATTTAATTCATCAATTTAGTCAAGCCATGAATGATGTAATTTTTATCGGACTGATTTTAGTTGGCTTTGTCAGTCTTTTCGGGTTGATTAAAGCTTTCGAGTGGCTGTAAGGAAGAAATTTGTATGATATTGAACATCTTGCAAGTGGTGATCATTCTCTTGATCATCGGCTTTGGTTTTGTTGTACCGATAGGCAAATATCTCATTAAGATTTTTACGGATGAAAGTGACACGATATTGGAGCGATACACTTATCGCTTCCTAGGGATTAATCCTCAGGAACAAATGACCTGGCAACGTTATAGCCAGGCGATCGTACTTTCCAACTTAGTCTTCGTGCTGTTGTTTTACGCAACACTCAGACTCCAAGACATTTTGCCTTTCAATCCTGATAACATTCATCCGTCACCAACTCCAGATCTCGCCTTTAACACAGCGATTTCGTTTGTTACCAATACCGATTGGCAAAACTACGGTGGTGAGACGACGCTTTCCTACTTCAATCAGATGGTCATGATCACCTGTTTGATGTTCACCTCATCGGCGACTGGTCTAGCTGCTGGGGTGGCAGTGATCCGAGCCTTGAGTCAAGCTGGGACCAACAATCTGGGCAATTTTTGGGTGGACTTGACCCGAGCAATTTATCGGTTATTTTTGCCAATTTGTTTCGTGCTGGCACTGGTTTATGTTTGGCAGGGAGTCCCTCAGACTTTAGGGCCTGCTACAGTTGCCACAACCCTAGAAGGGGCAACTCAAACCATTGCTCGCGGTCCCGTTGCTAGCTTAGAGTCGATTAAGCAAATTGGCACCAACGGCGGTGGCTTTTTTGGTCAGAATTCGGCACACCCATTTGAAAATCCAACTCCCCTAACGAATACCCTGGAGATCATGTCAATGTTGCTGATTGTCCCAGCACTGACCTATACCTTCGGGACAATGGTACAGGCACGGCGGCAAGGATGGATATTCTTTGGGGTGTTTGCAACTTTATTTATTGGGTTTTTAGTCATGGTGTTGCCTGCCGAACAAATTGGCAACCCGTTGTTGACCCAAGCAGGGGCTGACCAAGCTCTCTCATCCTTGCAAAGCGGTGGTAACTTTGAAGGCAAGGAGGTGCGGTTTGGCATTGCCCAGACCGGCTTATTTGTCACTGCTACGACGGCTGCCACTACGGGAAGCGTCAATGCCATGCATGATAGTCTCACCCCTATAGGAGGCTTTGCCGCCCTCTCAGAAATGCTGCTCAACGTTGTGTTTGGCGGCAAGGGCGTCGGGCTGATTACCCTGATTATGTACGCCGCCGTCACAGTCTTTCTCATCGGGTTGATGGTGGGGCGCACCCCGGAGTTTTTAAGCAAGAAAATTGAGGCCAAAGAAGTCAAACTTGTCTCCCTGGCTCTACTGGCTCATCCTTTCATTATTTTAATCGGGTGCGGACTAGCCCTAGTTTGGCCTAAAGCACTAGACAGTTTAGGTAACCCTGATGCCCACGGGTTTAGTGAGATTCTATATGCCTACTCATCAACATCAGCCAACAATGGGTCAGCCTTTGGTGGGCTGAATGGCAATACTCCTTTCTACAACACTACGCTAGGGTTAGCGATCTTGATTGGACGCTTCTTGGCTCCTGTGCTGCCTATGCTAGCTGTTGCTGGCAGTTTGGCTCTTAAACCTCGGGTACCTAAGACCACTGGCACCATGTCCACAAATACTGTGTTCTTTGGGTTACTGATACTGGCGTCCATTTTAATTATTGGTGGGTTGACTTTTTTCCCAGCCTTAGCGCTTGGTCCAATAGCAGAGCATTTTGAGCTAGCGGCTGGTAAGACTTTTTAGCAGAATTCTGAATTCATAATTCATAATTCATAATTCAGATAGGAGTCAACTTTAATGACAGTTCAATCTCGTTCATCCTTTGTCAGTCTACTGATACCTGCAATCACTACCGCCATCTGGTTTATAGTACTCTGTGGTATCATCTATCCCCTCTTGACAACAGTAGTTGCAAATGTTATTTTTCCTCACCAGGCTCAAGGCAGTTTAATTACCATCAATGGTAAAGTGATTGGCTCTGAACTCATTGCTCAGAACTTCACGGCTCCCAAGTACTTCCATCCTCGTCCGAGTGCTACCAATAAAACTGGTACTACTGATAAACCTGAACCCTATAATGCCGCTCAAAGTGGTGCTACCAATTATGGCCCTACGAACAAAAAATTAATCGATGGAGTGAAAGATGCAGTTGCTGCCTACCGTAAGGAAAATGGCTTGGCAGCAGACGCCCTTGTGCCTGTTGATGCCGTGACTAACTCAGCTTCTGGCTTTGACCCTGACATTTCCATCGCCAATGCCAACCTGCAAGTGCCTCGTGTGGCTAAAGCCCGCAATATTCCCGTAACAGACGTTAAAAAGTTTGTGTCCCAAAATACTACGGGGCGGCAGTTTGGACTTTTGGGAGAACCTCGGGTAAACGTTCTCAAGCTGAATCTGGCCCTTGATAACTTGAAGTCCGGTAGCTAAAAAAGCGTTGCTGAATAATGGGATGATTAAGGCTGACACGGTGATTATTGTTGATGCTCTCTTCCAAAATCATCCCGCAATTATGCAACGCTGCTAAAAAGTGCCAACGAGTTACATCGCAATACGCTTGGTGTTAAGAATTGTTGGTAGAGATTTCATCCGTGTAGAGACGTTGCATACAACGTTTCTACATAGGTTGACGGTAGATAGAGCGGTTCTTATCCGGTAATGGTACATATTTATCTGCGTCCGTCTGCTACAGGGTGCGGTTTTTAAATCCTTACAGCAGAATACATCCGTCAGAAGTCAGAATTCAGAAGTTAAAAGGGCTTTTTGTCTAGCTTTGAGACAAAAGCATTGTACTTCACTTACTTGCAATGTACTGCACCCAATTGAAAACCGCTATTAGTTATCTTAACTGAGTTAAAAATCTAAAAAAAGAGAAGTTTAATTCTTAAAAAAGAAGAAAACTATATCTATAAGTATCAATAGTTATTTTTTTAAATTAAAATTTAATCCAAACTATTTTAGTCAATAAAGTTAGATTCTCAAAAAATGTGTGTCTGCGTTTAGCAACTAAGTAAGGGCTAACGTAACGGGTGTAATGGATTTTTCTCTTCAAAAATATGAGAGAAGCTAGGGTGATATTGGACTCTGATAGCTAGAGGTTATTAATATGTATAATTCAGAGGTTTTGCAAATTTATGTATTAACAGAAGATAGTTTAAATCAGACAGGCCTGTTAGTAGCAATAATAGTTCAGGCAAAGGGTGAGACAATAAAGCCACAAACTACAATCACACCCCATACACCACAGGTTTTTGCCTCTATTTGCTCAATCATTGTTTGCTCGATTGCCGTTTCTGTTTTTCTATTACGTGTTCGGAAGTTTAGACCAAATGACAAGTTAAGTAGCAACTGGTTACGGAAAGTTCCTTGTAGAAACTGTCGATATTTTAAGGATAACCGTTATCTTAATTGTGCGGTACATCCTTCTACTGTTTTAACCGAACAAGCGCTTAATTGTCCTGACTACTGCTCCAACAAATAAATAATTTCTCACTAGTACAGCACGGCGTAAATTATGGGATACCTACGCCCTAAACCCTACCCCCCTTTAATAGTTCCGGGTGCGGAATGTGGGTCAGAAATGAGAGACTTAGGAATGATTGAAGCTTGTTTTTCCAAATCTGTAGGTTTTGTATACCACCAAGCCCAAGCAATGAAAACAGCCTGAAAGGGAAGTCTCACAGCTTGTAACCAGTTTGAATCTGGGATATGGTCAATCTTGATGTGATTAACCGCCATATTGATATTTGCTGGGTAAACAGCGATGAAAAGAGCAATCAGCCCCCAAGCCGCCGCTTGACTTACAGGTGGAACTAATAAACCGATACCACCCAGAATTTCATAAAAACCACTCAGGTAAACTAATCCCACAGGATAGGGAAGTTGGGGCGGGACAATTCTGGCGTATTGATCTGGAACGGTAAAGTGCGTCACTCCGACTATGATGATAGATACTGCAAGGATGACACGAAAAAGTTCCTTAAAATTGTTCATGTATTTTCTCCAACCTTATACCTGCGTCCATTCCTTTAGTTTCTTTGCATCATGTTACTTTGTCTTCAGCCAACAGTCGGAAAAATGACCGCAAATTTGAGTAGACGTCAATTTCTCTTGTATGGTTCAGCTACTTTTGGCATCAGTTTACTGCTGAAAGCTTGCAGTAGCCGCCAAACTTCGACATCCACACCGGGGAATGGTGGAGGGTTCAAGGTAGCGATCGCCCTCCCTGGAGTGATCACAGATCAAGCTTGGAATCAATCTGGTTACGAAGGCGTACAGCTTGCCAAGCAGAAGCTGGGTGTTCAAACCGCCCAAGTAGAACAAGTACCACAAGCAGACCAAACCGAAGTCCTCTCAGATTTTGCACGTCAGGGCTATAACTTAATATTCGCCCACGGAGGACAATTTGATGCTGCAATTCAACAAGTCGCGCCGCAGTTTCCCAATACATTCTTCGTTGGTGTCAATGGTGCTGTGAGTGGTTCCAATATTGCGGCTTTGCGAATAGATCACCTGCAAGCTAGCTATTTGTGTGGTATTGTCGCCGCATCAATGACTAAATCTAATCAATTAGCTTATATTGCCGGACAAGAATTTGAAGCCACACAGCAAGAATTACGCGGCTTTGAGTTAGGGGCAAAATTAGTCAAACCGCAGATAAAAATTAGTTCTACATTCACGGGTGACTGGAATGATGTTGCTAAGGCAAAAGAAGCAACCTTTGCCTTGATTTCCACTGGTGCTGATGTCATCTATCAATGGTTAGATAATGCCTCAGCCGCCGTCTTACAAACAGCAAGTGACAAAGGGGTTTATGCTTTTGGTAATACAAAAGACCAATTAGAAGTTGCACCCAAAGCAGTTTTAACCAGTGCTGTAAAGCGGATTGATTTAGCCATCGCCTATTTAACAGAACTAGCAAAACAAAATCAACTCAAAGGAAAAATTTATACAATTGGTTTAGAAAAACCCGATATCTTAACTTTAGGAAAATTTGGGACAATGGTTCCCGAAGCAATCAAACAAAAGGCATTAACGACGAAACAAGAGATTGCGACTAAAAAAATCATCTTTGAAAACTGCAAAGAAAATGGAAAAGAGACACGTTGTTTAAAACAAGCAACAACTTAATTAGTAAGAATACATTCGTCAGAATTTATAGGGGGTTTGGTATCATTAAGTACCTGTGCAGAATTAATTGCATAATGCCATCGCCTAAAATGCTTGTCACAAGGTCATTCCAGCTTAAATAAATGTGTAATTAATTGTGCGTGAGTACTTATCAAAGCGAGATATGTCTCCTGTTATCTCCCGATTTTTTAAAAATTCTGACGAATGTATTCTTAGCTTTATTCTGACTCCTGAATTCTGCTGTATGTCATATTTACACTTGGAAGGAATTACAAAATGCTTTGGCTCATTAATCGCCAACGACAACATCAGCCTCAATGTTGAACCTGGAACAATTCACGCTATATTGGGTGAAAATGGGGCTGGTAAAACCACTTTAATGAACATTATTAGCGGTCTTTATCAACCTGATGCTGGTCAAATATACCTACAAGAAAAACCAGTACAGCTTGACTCTCCCAGTACAGCCATTAAATTGGGGATTGGTATGATTCACCAGCACTTTATGCTAGTACCCCAGTTGACTGTAACAGAAAATATCATTCTAGGAATGTCGCGTCACTGGCGTTTAAACCTGCATCAAAAGCATCAGGAAATCACAGATTTATCTCAAGCTTATGGATTAGAAGTTGACCCGACAGCCAAAGTAGGAAATTTGCCAGTAGGCTTGCAGCAAAGGGTAGAAATTCTTAAAGTTCTCTACCGCAAAGCAAAATTATTGATTCTCGATGAACCTACCGCAGTACTGACACCAAGGGAAGTGGAATCCTTAATCGGTATTCTCCGCCAACTTGCAGCAGAGGGGCACACAATGATTTTTATTAGCCATAAGTTGGAAGAGGTCATGAATCTGTGTAACACAGTGACAGTATTGCGGCGGGGAAAGGTAGTAGTCAATACAACTACTACAGAAACAACTTCTCAGCGGTTAGCCGAATTGATGGTGGGACGGGAAGTCTCTTTACGCTTGGATAAATCTCCAGCATCACAAGGATTAGTTGTATTGTCGGTACAAAGGTTGCAAGTTGCAGATGACCGAGGTTTGACTACTGTTCGCAACGTCTCATTTGAACTACGTGCTGGTGAAATTTTAGGGATCGCTGGCGTAGATGGAAATGGACAGCAAGAATTAGCAGATGCTATTACCCGTTTGCGAACTGTCAAGCAGGGAAAAATCGAGTTTAATACCCATTCAGAACCCCTCGAAGGGATCATGATCGGCTATATCCCAGAAGATCGGCAAAAAATGGGTTTGGTTTTGCAGTTTAGCATCGCCCAAAACCTGATTTTAAAAGCTTTCAAGAAATTGCCTTTTTGTCGTCGCTTTTTATTGCAAGGGGAAGCGATCGCGAATCATGCTAAGTCTGCAATGCAACTATTTGATATCCGGGCGACAAGCGAAGATGTGAAGGTGAGTCAGTTGTCAGGAGGAAATCAACAAAAGGTAGTGCTGGCGAGGGAATTGGCAGGGGAACCAATGTTAATTATAGCGATGCAACCGACACGGGGGTTGGATGTAGGGGCGACAGAAGCAGTACAGCAACGCTTGTTAGCAGAACGCGATCGCGGTGCGGCTATTTTGTATATTTCTACTGAGTTAGACGAAATTATAGCAATGAGCGATCGCATTGCGGTGATGTATCAAGGTGAGTTTGTGGATATTTTAGATGCGGAGAGGGCGACGGTAGAAGAAATTGGGTTTTTGATGGGGGGTGCTGGGGAGGCAGGGGGGACTCGGGGTCCCCTCTGGGGATAAGGG
>Ga0116229_10015916_pt1 | contig 10165 bp, 9 predicted proteins | sample S1TSphgellanicum_3_FD_87313 | JGI IMG/M metagenome (GOLD analysis project Ga0116229, IMG submission 87313) | Host-associated microbial communities from peat moss isolated from Minnesota, USA - S1T2_Fc - Sphagnum magellanicum MG | ecosystem: Host-associated > Plants > Peat moss > Unclassified... | reverse complement strand
TTAGCCAGAACCGGTTTAATCTAATAAATTTAACCATGGTTAGTTTAACTTTTTTGTTTATTTAACCTAGGTTAGTTTAGGCTAGCCTAAGTTAGCATGGGGTTAACCTTAGTACTAAAGGTACATAATATTATTATATATAGCTTATATAAATATATTAAGTATAGTATTTAAGTATGTATAAATTTAGGCCATTATTTTTATGACACGTGTCCATGTTGTACACATTTAGTTGCATGTTAGTTGCACACACAACCGTATGGCCCCAAAATTATACAATACCAAATTTGTAAATGCAAGCATGACCAAGATAGTTACAAACGATAACTAGTTGCATGCCAGTTGCATAGTGACTAGTTGCAAATGACAAGATTTTTAGTAGTGAACCTATGCCTTGTTCGATAGACAAGTGTCTCATTTGTAAAGTCTATAGAAAATTGCATGGTCTTACACTTACTTAAGTCTTTCATTGAAAATGTGAACACATTTTCATACTTAATTAACAAGTTTGTGACCTAGTCTTTCCCTTTCTTGGTGAGTTGGTTCCCCATAACGAAAGGGTAGTTGGAAACACATGGAATGGAGTTGGAAAGTGTGTTTGAAGAACTTGGTGTATTGGGTTCTCCATTATCCAGCTGCGCAGATTCATAGAAGGTTGTAATTGTTTTTCCAAAAGTTGATGTACCTCCAGGTGTATTAAACACAACTTGAATCAAATTACATGGTACCTTCTCCCCCCCAACACTAAGAATGAAATGTAGAGTGTTGAAGATAGGTAAATGTACTTGGTCGGGGTGCCATGTGGTTGCATCGCTAGAACTACAAGCTAATTAAATCAGTGTTAGTGTTATGTACATTTAAAAGAGTACACAAGTTAGCAACAACCATGTAAGGGAGTTCAGGTCCATGCCTTTCCCTAGTAGAGCATTATGCTTCAATTTAGTCACCTTAATGTGACTAGTAGTGCCAGTTTGGAACCCCATAGCCTTTTCTTTTTCTTCTAGGCTTGGTTCATCCCAAGTGGCTGAAGCATGATGATACACCAAGCCTGGTCCATCTCCCTAAAAGGTGTGTGCTCCTAGGAAGGAGACAAAGGTGGGCTAAGCACCTCTTGGTTTTCCTATTGTGTTTGAAGGAAACCAAGGAGGTTTTTCTTGCCTTGAAATTGGTTGGCAAGAACTTTGATAATCCAATATCTGAGAAACTTGCAGGTTGGGGTCCCTGATAGTGTATCTCAGAGCTAGCTGTAGAATTAAAAGTGGTGTTAGGTTGGTCCACCAGTTGCGCAACTGATGTGCATAGGAACCGCATTATGCCACATCAAGTAGGAGCGATTCTTCAAGGTAATGTTTGACCAGTGTGTAGTGCTCCTGGACTTTTTCCCTCTAGTCAAGTTGAGAAGGGGTGTTTTCAATTACATAACCAAGTGTAAAAGAAATGGATTGAGCCCAGGTGATCAATCGTATCATGTCCGTGAAAAGACCAGATCTTGTGTCACTCAAGCCTTTTCCAAATCCAACCACTGAAAATCCTTGACACTTTTAACCTGAAATGATGAGGTCGATGGGGCCAAGTAATTCCATATGCTTCTTCTGAATTAATTGTATGTCAAAGGGCAAAAATGTGAAACTAGCCTTCCATGTGGTGGTTGCAAACTGTTGTGGAAATCTGGTTGTGAACTCCCTCATTTTCAATGCCGCCACTTGCCTTGTAATAGGGTCAATGTCTATGTAAAAATACCTTCGAACCACCATCCCTAACTGTAGTAGGGTTTCGAGACTTGTACCAATACCACCAAAGAGTTCTAGTAATGTAATCCCTTCTTTAAGTGATTAGCTGACGAAGTAATGGCTTAACCGGTTCGCCATGGCTCTCCAAGGTGTTGGATGGGACCTTTGTAGCATGTGGATTAGGGATTAGTAGAGGACCTAATGTAGTGTTCAGGGTATCCTCTAGTATTGCAATTATGTCCCTAGTGCTTAGCTTCAAATCTTGAAAATTAAACAACGATGTATTCACAAGCTTTTATGTCATTTCACGCATTTGAAGTTGGCATTCCATAAGTTGATTAGTGGAAAATTGTGTGTTTTCCTTATGTACATGTACTCTTAGGACACGAGAATTTAATGCCCTAATAACTTGTGGTGTAGTAGTCTCCTCCCCCTTCGCCAACAAGGTGTGTTCTTCTTGCGTGTTGAAAGCACGAAAATATTGTGGCATGACTGTTCGAACTCCTCTAGACCTGTTAATAGGACTTGAACTAGATGCGAGTCCATCAGTCTGAATTACCTGCTTAGTGGTAGAAACTTTGGGTGCCACACTAGCATCTTGTGCCGCGACATAGGAAGGGCAAAAAGAAGTAGTAAATTTTGGTGTGAAACTATAATTGTGTGCACTGGAAAGAACATACTCCCCAACCATGGCATCGTGTGGGAGGCCATAGAACGACCTAGGAGGTCCCTCCCATGATCCTGAACCTTGTACAGGTTGGGCATGACTAGCTGGTTGGGAGGACTTGCCTTTTAGATTAGCAAGTTGGGCCTTCAATGATTTGACTTCATTTTGTAGAGTCTGAACTTGAATTGCATGGGCTTGAAGCACCTCCCTCTTGTCAACATTGTGCTCCTTCTTCTTAACATTCTTACTAGAATTACCCTTGGTGGGCAAAGCCTAAGTGGAAGGCTGAGGTGCCTTAGCTTATGGTTGAGGGACAGCGGAAGATGCTAGCAGATTTTGCTGTGGTAATCGGAGTTGTTTCCTTTCCGGGAATTTGGCAAAATAAACAGCTTTTTTATATCCTTCTTTCCCATAATAATCATAAAAGAGATCCTCGGAAGGAATGTTATAGTCACTTGCTTTGTGGGTAGGATTGCCATAGTAGTTACAAGAAGGTAGGATGGGTGCAGCCAAGTGCATTACTTTAGCCCTTGAAGAAGAATGTGATGATTTGGTTAACACAATTGGTGGAGGCTAAGGCCTTGAATGTGAGGGAGGCTTCATAGTACTAGCCTCATAATGTGCATGAGCCACCTCCAGCTTTTTAGAAATGTTGTACACATTTAACAAAGTGTATGAGTCTCCAAATTTTGCAAAAACTCATTGCAAGACCTGAACATGTAGTGTTGGAGTACCTTCTAATGAACGAAAATACTAATGGGCAAATTCCAGGTCTATGATGCTTTGAGTATCCTCTTTAAACTTAAGAAGCCTCCTGTAAAGCATCTTGAGGGTTTCATCCTTTTGTCGAGAAAAGGTGGCGAGTTGTAGAATTTTTTCAGAACTTTTGACTAGAAATTCTACCTTAAGAACTCAAAAGAATTCCCCCATTGGATCAGCAAAAGCTGGCGCATCGGTGGTGGGAGGAATGTTTGCCAGAGCAACAATGAGTTGTTGAGGAAAAAGGTTTACTGAGGTAGGTACCGGGTTTGGATTATTAGGCATAGTCCCATGATGTGCAATTGCAGCTTGCAATGTAGCTTGAGAGGTGGTGGCGATGGTTGTGGCGTAAGCTGGATTGGGAATCTGGGTGACACCCAAAATCCTTGTAGAATGTTATTTGTAGACATCCAATGCCTCATAGTGCACATAATGGGCCAATTGTTTGAATACAAACGCTTCGGTGTAATTAGCGCCATACTTGAGCTCCAATTCACAAACCATAGTTTAGAAAGTTCCCTTGAACTCCCTCAAAAAAATGGTACCTGGCCTTCCGTTGAACTTCTTAATTCTCCTAGAATAACTGTTGACCTCCATTGATGCACTCCTAAGTCCCTTGTTAGACCCATTTGAGGGTCCAAGTACGTTGAATTGCGAAAAATTGGGACTTGGGAGCTATTCCCGACTTCCAGCACTAAAAGGGGGTAGAGGGGTGTGCTAGAAGTCCCGGGATTAAACTAGGAAGAGGGACAAGTATTATCTCACTCGAATCTGCATCCAAAACCAACCACAAGAGGATTAGCTCATATTCGGGAACACCCTTGGGTGTTGGGACAAGCCACGGGCACTTGGACTCATTTGACTCACCACGGCCCGGACTCGGGGGAAGTCACCACCTTCCCCCATAAAGTATTCTCTGTAGCTCTTGATGGAGGCTACATTCAAATGACTTTTTTTCCCTGGACTCCCAAGGAGGAGTCCCGAAACTGTCCCGGGTTGGAGTTCCGGAACGTTGGGAGCTCATGTCTCCCAGCTCCGACCTCCGATTGGAGTGAGGTCTAAACCAAAGTTGTAGCTCTCCTCGAGAGCTTTCCAACACCATGTCGCACTCCTTCAGTAAACGTCGGGAGAGGTCGATTCCCGACTTTTAGTGGTCGGGAGTCAAACTGCCAGTTTGACTCCCGACCCTTCTTTTGCCCATAACTTGAGCTGCAAATGTCCAAATGGCACATGTGAGGCCATTTTGGGCATCTACACTTCGAGAACTTTCCATTGATATAAAGAACACCTCAATGTGAGGTGTTTTGACCCTTGAACTCAAACTCTGAATTTTCAAGAGTCTCGGAGGACTTTAACTTCCCATTTTTGGGGGTGTAAGTTTCATCCTCACATTTATCCCAAAGTGGGGTTGCGACATCCATGGTGTATATGAATGTGGAGGTTACGACTTGGAGCGGAATATACAGTGATGGTGTGGAAGTAGGTGTAACAACAAGTGTACCCCATTGATTAACCCCTCTAAATGGACTCTGATGGACCGTTGATGTAGTGTAACCTGAACTTGAATTCCTGGTAGGAGTTATATTCGATGATGGTGGTGCTATAGATGCTTGATGGTACCATCGTGAAGATCATGAGCTTAAAGAAATCGACTCAAAGGATTGTGTGTTACTTCGTAGTTGATATTTGGGCTTTGGCTGAGCGGTAGTGCTCTCATCATTTGAAGACATGGTGTTGTTCCATGCCCCAAAATTTTGTAACAATATAGAGAACTAACTACAAAGTTCCAACACAACATACGGTTTAAAGAATACGATGTGTCGATGGGAATGAATGATGATGAATGGACGTTGGACGAAATGATAGGACGATAGAACACAAGACAGTAGAATGTAGGACATAGGATGGCAGAACATAGATAGCAAGATGGCAAGACAATAAGACGCAGGACACCAATCCAACAAACGTCGGACAGAAATCCGTGGACGGATGAAGGTTCGATGGACAAAAGTTTGATGAACGTCCTTGGATGGACGGAAGTCTGATGAATGTCCTTAGACGGACGAAAGTCTGTGGACGGACGAAAATTGGTAACGTGATGTCAAAGGTCACGACGCCATAGAACGCCCGTGAGCTTTGCAGCAATGGTCGATGGCAATGCAATGTTGTAGCGCTGGAAGCGTTGCAATTTCCCAACGCTACAAGCTCCTGGCGCTACAAGCATTGCAAACTCCCGAGCTACAAGCTTGTGGCACTGCATCTTGTTGCGTTGCAAGCTTGAGGCACTATAGCTTGTGGTGTTGCAGCTGGTGGCGCTATAGCTTGTAGTGTTGCAGTTGGTGGGCTGTAGGCTCGCGACGTTACAACTTGTGGTGCTGCAATTGGCGGTGTTGCAGGCTCGCGGTGTTGCAGCTGGTGGCGTTGTAGGTTTGTGGTGCTACTGCTTGTGGTGCTTCAGTTGGCGGCACAGTAGGCTTGCAGAGATGGCGGGCAGCGCTACGTTGTTCTGCAGCGATACTAGTCGTCGAAACTGAAATTTTTTTTTTTAAAAATTTTTTAGACGGCAATTTCAAGAGTTTTCAACTCTTTTTCTTTGCGCAAGAGAAAGAGAAAAGGAGGGGGGAGGAGGTTTGAAACTTGCTTTGTTGGTTAGCAGAAATGTAATAACGCAAGTTCTGTCCAACAACACTAGCAGTAATACTAATAGCAACTTGCGCTCCCTTCGGCAGTAGTAACACCAATACAACAATTCAAAAACTCAAAGGCACAAAAAATCTGTTGCTTTCAGCATGAAGCAACAGAAAGTAGAGTTTTTCTAGAATTGAATTGCAAAGAAAGAAGAACATGTAATGTATGTAGATGGTGGCCGTGCAGTGGCTATCGTGAGCATCTAGGAATCCTATCTGATTATGGAGGAAATTCTCATGACAAAGGAATTTTAGAAAAACTAAAAAGAGAAAAGAAGGGCTTGGCCTTTTATACCGGCGCTAACAAATTGAAACCCTAAGTACCTAATAACGTACAATCACTTAAGATGGTACATTAACCCTAAAAGCACACATGGGCATGCCTGTAACTGGCCATCATGTATGAGGCCATGTACGGGCATGACAAAAATCGTTGCACAAGGAACGATTTTTTAATGCCTCCTTTAGATAACTTAATCTTTTAGATTTTTTCTTATAACCCTACCTACCAACCTAAATTTATTTCTCACTAATTACTAAAACCCTAACCTTGTTATTTCTTAAAACCTTCATAAGATATCAATTATACACAAAAGAAGAAAAGAAGTTTCAAATGAACTTTTTTTAGACCATTAAGAATTAAGAAACATGTCTTCAAAAGGGTATTACCTTTGATGACAACCAAAAATATTCAAGGTGAATACTAGCTTGGGATCCTAACTAGTTTTTAGATCTTTTTTAGAACCACCTAACATTGGTTATTTCAAAATGGTGCCAAATGCGAACAATTTCAGATATTTGCATAAATAAAAAAACAATTCCAAAGTTAGTTCATCAAATGTCACACAATACTAGTGCAATCGAAAGTGTTTAAAAGCTAAATTAATGTTACAACTGGACTTGATATCAAAGTACTGATATGGAGAAAGTTTGAAAAATCACAAACAAAATGATTATAGCCATTTTGATCATTTAAGAAAAACTACAACTGTTTCTTAGCACCCATTGAAATTTTTGCAAGAGATTGTTTTCCCATTGCACTTTTTAGAAAGCTTTTGGTTCTAAATACCTGCAAAATATCATGAGTTCTATATTTGATAGTTTTTGTCCCCTCCTACTAAGTACATGTTGCAAATCCATATGATTTACAATTTGTACGATAGTGTTTGGTTGTGATAAGCTCATGAAAAAACTTTCACAAAAATTTCAAATGGTTTGTTTTTCACCATAACAAGAATTTGATTATGCAAAGGGATGATGTGTACAAGTATAGCAGTCCTAAACAGTAATGAAATTATGAAAAAACATGCATATGAATGGGTGTAGTCATACTAACATGTACTAAAAGTAGTCATAACGATTGTTTAGTTTTTTGAGCTTTGGTGTGTAGAAAAAGAAAAAAAAAAGAATATTTTTTATGAAATGTTATTGTGAATACATTATCTATATATCATAAAAATTTGCAATCAAACTAATGAATAAAATACGTATAAAAACTTTTAACCTGTTGTAACCACTACTTAAAAGCTACATGAAAATAACTTAAAAACAATTTGGACATTAAAAGCATAATTTGAAAATATTTTTTAATAACATATTTTGGGATATTTTTTTAATATACACCTTAACATAAAATATTAAGATTTTAAAAAAAACTTCATGTTTTTTTAAAGACATATTAAATTTTTTAAAAAAAATCTAAAAATAAAGTAGTGGTCTAAAGGGCCATGTGTGGCTCCTAATAGCATGGTTGGACCCGAATAGAAAATCAATTCACCAACCATCACACGAATCCAAGCCCAAAACACAAAATGAAAAACAAAAAGTTTGATGTTACATCATCCATCTAAATGTGTGATCACTACAACATGATTGGTCGTTGCATGGTGATCATCCATGAGATAGCCATGGTTTTCTTTCTTTTAGCGAAATTTCATTGGCAAATGTTTTAATAAAATGGCAAAAAAAGAGTTTTCTTTTGGATTTCTAGTCACCAAAATTTGAAAAATAAAAAGAAATTGCCAGATTTCTGTGTTAAGTTCCAGAAGGTAGCAAACAATATAGAAAGATGCTTAAGTATTTTTGTTAAATTCATATTTTGTTTATAGCTATATTTGAGTAAACTGTCTAAGGGGTGATCGGTGATCACCACTTTATTGCCATCACAAACTTGAAAACCAGGCACTTCTATCTACCCCAAATTATGGAACATGGAAGCCACAAAATATGAAGCCACAAAACATTTACATCCTTCTATATATTTTTGGTTAACTAGTAGAACCTCATGTAAAATCTGGTGATTTTCTAATAACTTTTTTTGGAATTTGGCAATCAGGAACACCAAAACAACGCTCATCTTTTCACTTTTTCACACAAAATTCACTAATTGGCGAAAACTTACCAAGGATAAACACAAGACTACCTCATGTCTAGAAAGAAAGCTTGTTAATAAATTCTGTTAATGGGACCGTCCGATTGGTAGGATCGCGGACAGAGCGATTGCGCCCCTTAGATCACGGCGCGGTCTCTGGCCGGCCGCTGGCCTCTGGTCGATCGCGCGCGGAGTTCTCGCGCGGCCTATGCGCGGAGTTCCCGCGGGGCCTCCCGTTCACGCTTTCCTCACCAAAGCGCGGCAGACGCCGGCCCTGCCTTCAGCGACCATGACCTCAGCTCCTCGCTCACGCATTTGTGCGCGAGCGAGAGAGGACCCACTTAGCTAGACACGCGACCTGGGCTGCTAGGACACCTCACAAGCTGCTCATTATTACAGCACAAGCGAGATGTGCTAGTTCTTAATGTCAAGAGCTGAAGAACTCTCTTGACGCGTTCCACGCACCTTGTCCGCTTCTGCATCTGATGGTGCAGATTTGTAGCTGCCTACCTGCTCTTTAAATTGTTTTAATAGCTATAATCAGCTCGGATCACAAACCCATAAGCATAATGTTCCCACTTGACATAGACTAGCGGATTCTAGAGATCTAGAGTTCATGACAACTTAAGCATTAGCAACTAACTGATCATCATGACTACTAACTTATGGGCTATGATCAGGATAGCTGAAGCATGTGTTAGACGTGGTACTATTCATGAGAGCTCTGATGACCAGCTAGGTTCTAGCAGTTCTAAAGTAGCATGTAGCAGCTGGTAACTACCTGATCACACAACTAGCATAGAGTCCCCACCTGATGCTCATATTGGTGTAGATTCCCAAACATATATTACACGTAAACAAAAGAAATTTAGACTTTAAGGGCATGCATGCAGGATGGCTGGAAGCATTAACCTGATCTGCATACTTAAATTTGATGGATTTATTAAACTGAATTTTATCACGCGTCTAGTATTATAACAGCTGGTTACCTCCCGTTTGCTAGTTTTCGACCTTGAGGTTTGAATCCCGCTACGTCCACTACTCCTCAACTACGCAAGGGGTGCCTGATTAGGACGACACAAATATTAATGATTAACGTCTGAAGAGTACTAGATGTTGAAGACCTTGAAATTATTATACTGGTAGATATTGTAGTGGAATATTAATTTATTTTGTATGCTTGGATCTTCTTCCTACATGAAATACCTAGATTCAGTCGTCTGGTAGTATTTTATCATTCCTTGTGGCCGATATCTAACCTCAGGTTGCTCATCATTAATTAATTAAGTTAACAGTTTCCTCCTCCTCACAGTTTAATCAATTATAATATTAAAATAAGCTCTGAATTAATTCATTTTGTTTTAAGGAGGTGCAGTGAGATTTTGTTTCAGCAAGTAAAGTCATGCATGCAATGTGGGTCCATCTGAGTTCCAAGACGATCAGCTGGACATGCATGGAGAGTAGTGGAGTGAAGCTGTAGAATTCTACAAGCGAGGAAAAGAAGGCCGGGCCCATATTGAGGTGGGACCACGGGTAAGCACCAGGGTCTCGAGCTGTTACAGCTATTTAAGGCCCCGCTACCCAATTCATTTCTCACCCACGCACTCTCCTGTGATCATATCTCTCACTCCCAAAATAGTCACAAGTGGCTCTTCTAGCTGGTTCTATCTTCTCTTGAAACTTCAGCTAGCTTTCCAGGATTGTTTGTTTTTTGTGCGGGAGCTATCGGATTATCAATATGGTGCGGCTTGCTGGAGTTGTTGGTGTTCTTGTTGGAATCCTGGTAACACCTGCAGATCAACTCTATGTGTGTGTTAGTGCTATAAGCCTATAACTAGTCACTATAAGCAATCAAGCACTATAGTGAAGGATCTTGAATTTTGCATCGTGGTGAAGGATGATCTTCTTTAGTCTTCTATGTTGTACCTATAGCACCTTTTTCATTTCTGTA